>JGI24502J29692_10001186_pt1 | contig 21134 bp, 37 predicted proteins | sample BioPla3RNA1_FD_29692 | JGI IMG/M metagenome (IMG submission 29692)
TGAAGGAGAATGTTTATCACCAGTAACACTAGAAACAGGAGATTGGCTAGTTTATGAAGGCTATGAATTAGTAACAAATAATTATGTATTCAGATTTAATGTAGTAAATAACACTTATAGAAATGCAAGTACAGATTTCCATGGTATTGTCAAATTAGCAACCGAACAAGATGGGATTAATGGAACATCTACTACATTAGCAATGACCCCTAAAGCAACTGTTGCTGCAATAAATGATGCCATTCTTGGCTTGTTAGGCGGTGAATCGTAATGGCTGGATTTAGTATCACCTTTGAAGAAAACGGTGGCACGCCAGTAACTGATTTAACAGAGCAAACAGCATTACCTGACCTGTTGCCTACACCGACTAAAGCAAACAATGTTTTTGCAGGTTGGTATTTAGATAGTTCATTCACTCAGAAAGCAGTCGCAGGTGCAACAATAGAAAGTAACGTTACTCTTTATGCAAAGTGGTATACACCTGCTAGTTGGTGCAAAGATATTGCAGATGCTATAAGAGAAAAAGAGGACAGTGAAGAACCTATTAAGCACGTTGATTTTCCTGATAGAATTACTGCATTGCCTAGTCCGAAAGAAGAAGAAACAAGAACACTGACTCCTGACTTTTCTAGCGGTAATCAAGTAATTACACCTACAAGTGGTAAGGTATTAAGCCAAATAACACTAACTAAACCTGCCAACTTAATACCTGAAAACATTAAAAAAGATAAGAATGTTTGCGGTGTTGTCGGAACTTCCTTTACAGCGATAGAGTTAACGCAAACACAGTATGATGCTTTAAGCACAAAAGATAGTAACACGTACTATCTGATAGTTGAGGAATGATATTATGGCGATAACAAAAATATATAAAGGCACTGCTGAATTAGCTGATGTCTTAAAGATATATAAGGGCAGTGAGTTGGTTTATGAGAAAGAAGTAGAACCAAGTTATCCGCCTAATGTTGTAGTATTCAAAAGCTATAGCCCCAGAACAATTACGCCACGGTATACGCAAAGTGGAATAACATTGCAGTACTCGATTGATAGAGGTTTAACTTGGAATAATATTTCAAGCGGCGGGACAACTGCTAGTAGTGATGAAATATGGTTTAGAGGTCGTGCAACGGGTGTAAAAAGTTTGTACACTTCGCGCTCTTCCTCAAATGCATGGGGATTTAGTGGTGGTGTTAAGTTGGACGTTTATGGTGATTTAAGATATTTGTTATGCAATAACTTAGGTGATAGCACTATCACATTTAATATTGCTAGTTATTGTTTCTCTTATATGTTCTATGGTTGCACATGTTTAGCCACAGCACCTAGTTTACCTGCTACTACACTAGCAGATTATTGCTACGATTCTATGTTCTATGGTTGCAAATATTTTTTAACCACAGCACCTAGTTTACCTGCTACTACACTAGCAGAACGTTGTTACTATCAAATGTTCCAAGGTTGCGAAAGTTTAACCACAGCACCTAGTTTACCTGCTACTAAACTTGCTAGTTATTGTTACTCTTATATGTTCGCAGGTTGCAAAAGTTTAACCACACCACCTAGTTTACTTGCTACTACACTAGCAGATAATTGCTACAATTCTATGTTCCAAGATTGCACAAGTTTAACCACAGCACCTAGTTTACCTGTTACTACACTAGCAGAACGTTGTTACTATCAAATGTTCTATCGTTGCTCAAGTTTAACCACAGTACCAGAACTACCAGCAACAACCTTAACAGATTATTGTTACGCTTATATGTTTGAACGTTGCACAGCATTCAAAGTTTCAGAAACTAAAGCTGGAAGTTATCAGTACCCCTGGCGAATTCCTACGAGTGGAACAGGAAGGACTGCAACAGGCTGGAACACCGCTATGCTGAAGAATACTGGTGGATCGTATACAGATTATCCAGTAATTAACACTACTTATTACGTTGAAAATCCACCAGTATAGGAATGTGATAATATGAAAGCACGTTTAATTTCTACAAGTCTTTTCAACACCTTTGACTTGATATGCACCTTATTTCTTGTATCTCGCTTTGGTCTATCTATCGAAGCCAATCCTATTGGTAGAGTGATGTTATCAGATCCGATATTGCTATTTATAAGTAAGATAGTTGTTGTTAATTTATTCCTTGTACTACTCTACAAGTTTAGGAATTATAGACTTGCTAGGGTGGGAAGTTGACGCACCTGAAGAATACTTAGAAGGGTTAGAGCCGATATTGCCTGAATAAAGAGAAAAGGAGACTGATACTATTGGCAAAAAAAATACAAAAGGGAAATGTGTATGTTGTTGTTGATATCGATGCCGCAGGCAAATGTAAGCACGGATTTAAGCCTCTTAAAGATATTCCGGTGGATGAGAAGACCACCGTAAAAGAATATATCGAGAAAAAAGATGCAGAAATTGCTGAACTAAAAAAAGAGCTTGCGAATGTTAAAAACATGTTTGCGACAATCATTTCTGCGATTGGGGGAGCAAAAGAATGAATAAAAACATCAAAAGACTTATGATTTTTTTTGCAACGGTTATTATCGTTGCTTTTTTGTTTGTAAATATCATCCCGGTTTTTGGCGCTGATGGAACGGCTGATTTGGTTGAAGAAGGGCAAAGTTGGCTTGCTCGACAGCTTGAAACTTACGGAGTGCCTTCCGCGATTGCCGCTGTAATTGCGTCATTTGGTACAAGTGGCGCTATCTGGTTTTTATTGAGAGGATTTAAAAAATCTAAAGGCCAGATGATAGCAGCATTAAAAGCAATGGGGTTATCGGCCGATACTCTTAACAAAGTTTTAGAGCGCTTGGATCAGGTAGAAAAAAGACTTGAGGAAGTCGAGACAATCACAAGAGAAAATGCCGAGAAAACTTTTACCGAAAAAGTGATTCCGCTGCTTGATGATGTAGAGAAAACTCTCTCTGAAATCCACGCTATGAAAGAAGAGATAAAGAACGGTACACAAAAAATAATTAAATCGCTCACAAGCGAGGTGTAGCCGATGAAAACAACCAAAAAGAAACTTCGTAGACTCCAATTCTGGAGCATTTTTTTATTGTTTGCTCCGATTATTGGAGTCATTGGTTATAACGCAAAAGACTATTTTTCGTTGGAAAAAGGCTTTGTGTTTCCTCAAGCGGTAGAAGTGGGGTCCGGCATCGTTTTAGCAAGTGTATTCGGAGTTTTGCTTGCACTTGGAAAAACAAACCTTTTAAAAGGCAACCGGTTATTTATTTTCCTGTTGGCTTTATCGATTTTATTAAAAGCAATTTTAAATGATATAATTTTAATTTTAAGCGCAGTTACCTTAGGTAGTATTATTCATAGTGCTTTTCAACCGAAAATTCTAGAGCTCAAAGAAATTTACAAAGCTGAAAGAGATGCCGGGATACAAGCACAAGCAATGAAGAATGTATATCGAGAACTTGCCGAAGAAAAATCACAACAGATTTTCCACGGAAGAGGGTGATAGATTTTGAATGAAAATGTGAAATATGAACGTTATGAGAAATACGATGCGGCAAAAGATAAATTCGGGAATTGGTTAAGACACAATGTCGAAAACATTATATTAGTATTTATCTGTGTTATTTATGTTTTTCGTGGTGTTGCAGAGATTGAAGAAAGCGGAAAAACGGTTTTAGAAATTCTTGCAGACGGTGCTATCGCTCTTTTGTGTGGTTATCTTATAAAAAGCATCATGGGCCGCAAAGGGATTTTGAAAGGACTTACTTCTCCGAAATTCGTTGCGACGACTAACGCTTACGGAAAAAAGAAAGAAGAAATATCCGGATTTGTTGAAGAGTTATATCCGTTTTGTATAAAGACAAATGCGGAAAGGCTTAAGCAGAGGCAAACAGAATTTTTGCTTAAACATGCAATGAGTTATGACCGCTTTATAAACGGGCTTTATGATGTCGACAAAGAAAAAAAGAAAATCGCCGACAAATGCAGGAAGATCAAAGTTTTTGAATATACTCCGGTAATGCTTACTAACGCATATGATAACGCAAAATCGGAGGAAGAACTACTTACTGCAACAGTCCAAAAATATGAAAGAAGCCAATTAGTGCAAAACTTTGTTCTTGGCATAGTGTTTGCTGTTTTATTTGGATATTATGGTTTTAAGCCGGGTGCATTCAATTTAGCAAATATTTCTTGGGCGGCATTACAGGTGGCTTTTTTCTGGGCAAACGGTAAGCTCAAAGAGTTAAACGCTTATCTTTTTGTGGCAGAAACTCTAAGAGGAAAAATTAAAAGGGTTATTGACATCTTAGATGAGTTTATAAATATTCGGACAAAACATCCGGGAATATTTAAGGTTGGTTATGCTCCCGTGGCCCCTACTCCAGAGCCGATTGAACCGACAATTGCTCATTTGGAAAAAGATAATCCGCTCAGAAACGATGCTGATCTGCCGAAAGATAAAAACTTTATCGACCGTATGACACAACTTAATGACAAAATAAACGCTCTCAGGTAGTCTGAGAGCGTTTTTTATTTTATTTAAAATGTGAAAGCGTTTACATTAAAAATAAATTGAGATATCGCTTGACATTACCACGATTTCGTGGTATAATAAAGTGAAAGAAGATGGTAAACCGTCGGAAAGGAGGTGTAAAAATGATTATATATCTTTATTGGGCAGTCCGAAAAGGGTATCCAACTTGGGCTGAAGAGCTTATCTTGGAAAGTGAGAAGAAAATTGATTTATCTGAGTTTAAAAAACTTATGGCAAAACGCGGCTACGATCGTGTTAGAGAAAGCACCTATAAATTAGGTGAAAAAACCAGATTTCACAAAAACAATTAAGGAGGTTTAATATGAAAGAAAAATTAGTTTTGAAAGTTGTTGAGTGGTCAATGAATTATGGTATCAGCATTGGTTATGCAAGAGGATTAAATGAAGAGGAAAAGAAAATATACAGAGAAGATATCCTGATCGGAATTGGCGAATCTATTAAATTAGAGCACATTAATTGGAGACAGCTTTTTAACGTGATCGACAAAGATCAGTATATTGGAGAATTTCTAGGTTGTTCTAACATGGTTTATAGGATAACCGAAGAACAAGAAAGAAGATTAATTGAGCTCAATAATCAAAAAGCCGGAGAAAAGGAAAATGTTCAAAAAGAAGAAATTGAAGAGGCAATTAACATTGTAAACAAAGTTGATGGAAAAAAAGTCAAGATGCTCCCTAGAAAAGATATTAGAAATTATCTTAACGATTATAATGACTTGCATAACGAAGGGGGAGAAGGCTATCTCCCGGAAGTTATAGCGGAAGAGGATTATATTGCTGCAAAAAAAATGTTGGAACGTATTTAAAGAGAAGGAGGATATTATGATCCAAACCATCAGCAATTTCGATTTGTTGGCTTACAATTATCAGATGTATGAGCCCAAAGGAGTCGACAAAAAGAAGGTCGAGGGTCTGGCCGAGGATATGAAGAAGAACGGCTTTACCAGCGTGATTTTACTGGCTGAACTTGATGGCTGGTATCTCGTAACAGGCACTCATCGGTATCTTGCGGCAAGAAAACTTGCTGAAGAGGACATCGAAGTTGAAATCAAATATGTCGATGTCACCGACGCCATCGAGGCCTATTGCGAAAGAGAAGACGTGACTATCGAGCATGTGCCGCTGGATGATCTCCAGGAAGTTTTTGAAGGAACGAGATATGAGGAATTTGCGCGCGAGTGCACGGAATGGTAAAACAAGTATTTATTATCATTACAAGAAGTATTAAGAAAACGTTTTCATTTTAAAAAAAATCAAAATATCGCTTGCTATTACCACCAAACCGTGGTATAATATAATTGAACAAAAGGAAAGAAAAGGAGGATGATATAATGACATACAAACCGAGAGTTTTTGGACAGATCACAAGATTTGAAGCTGCTCTAATCTACAGAGCAGTTAAAGAGGGTAAAATCCGGGCAATTCCGGAATTTACCAAAGATTTATACAGACAGACTGAGGATTCGATAGAATCTGCTGCTCAACGCTACTGTCAGGATTATCTGTCTTACGACAGAATTTATTCTGCAGTAAGAAATATCCTTGAAGGAAATTATCCGGAAGCTCAAAAAGAAATTGATGATTATATCAAAGATCGAATTGAGCTTGCCGGCAAGAAAAGTATTTATTATCATTACAAATAAAAGGAGGTAAAGAATGAAAATTAAATTTAAAAATGGTTTAAAGGATGTTGTTATTTGTGATTTGGTTCTTAACGGAATCAATGAGGGAAAAGTTGTTTGTGATTGGGATCAACTTGCAATGCTCATGGATGACGACTTGAGAAATCAAGTCCATAATGAGTTTCGTGGCGAATCTAATGAGGAATTTTTGGCGGCTTATCTCGAAAGAGATCCCGATTTTATGGATGTAATTTCGCAAAATGCTTTATCAATTGGAGTAGGTGATGATTTTTATACAATTGAAGAAGGAAGTGTCGATTCTGAAGGAAGATTAAATTCTGCTCCGGACGAGAAGTGGATAGATAGAATTTATTATACTGACTTAGAAGTTGCTATGAAAGACTTTGCTTCAATCGATGTTGAAGATAGTAACTATAAAGCAATTATCGCTTATAAGTTGACTAATGACGATTGCTTTGAATATGATTTCGGTTTGGTTTATGATGGCGAAATGGAAATCGTCTATGGTGAAAAAGCGAAGAAGTATGTTTATGATCTTCGTCAAGAAGAAGTTAATTCTTTTTCAGAGCTAATTAAAGAGGCTCGCATTAAAAAGGGGTTAACTCAAAGAGAAGTTGCTGAAGCTGTCGGAATACAGCTCAACCATTATCAACATTTCGAGTATTCCAAGCGTGTCCCGAGTGGCGAAATTATGATCAAGCTCATTAAAGCCCTCGATTTGGACTTGAATGACATTGAAAAAGTCTTAGAATCAAGCAAAAATGCCTGAATCTTCTGAATATAAGTAAAATATTTCCGAAAAAAAGTAAAAAAGTTCTTGACATTCCGAAATAATCGGATATAATAGAGGTAGTCCGAGATTTTAGGAAAAAATTTCTCTGTGGAAGGAGGCGATAAATATGGATATTTTTGCAACCAAAATCGGCAAACAGGATAATAATGCCGATTTTTTGTATTTTGATGAATCAGACACAGCGCTCTATCTAAAATTATTGTCATACATCCTCCTTATTCTTATGTTTTTCGACCTGGACATGTCACTAAACTGTCCGATCCAAAAAGAAGGGAGTAAAGTTTGTGGAAACAGTGTTTGTGGAAACAGTAAGAGAAAAAATCAAAAAGGGGAACTACCGCTTAGTTGTGATTAAGCGAGGAAACGAAATTATTTGTATTTTGCGTCCGCCGAGAAAGGCGCTGAAAAATAATCCGAACGCTGCTATTACAGAGTTTCCGGTAGATTGTTTTGATATCAGTTGGCTGCCTGTTAAGTCAGCAGAAATCAAAAGGGAAGGAGAGATTACGATTTATGTTTAAATACTTCGGCACTTTGCGAAAAGGGTTATTAAAAGTTTATCGACTTAATGTATTGACGGGGAAAATAGAGTTATTGAAAGAGGTGAGAATATGAAAAAGATTGACTACCTCGAAGACATAGAAGAAAAACTGGGGATTGGTTTGATAGAATTGTTTGAATTAGTGGGTAAAGATGCTTATTCAATCGAAGACGATTATATTATAGAATATGAAATCAAAGCAATAGAAATAGAAAAAGATGCTTGGTATATTAGAACCGATGTTTCGAATTTCGGAGTAGCCAAATGTTTATGGCTTCCTGATTTTAATAAAACTTGGTTTTTAACTGAGGAGGCAGCCGAAAAGAAACTTAAGGAGTTAAAAAATGACACCGACTGAAATCATTTTAATTATTGTTGCTGTTATAACTTGTATATTAGCAATCGCATCTACGATTTTAATGATAAGAGAATGGATAAAAAATAAAAGGTGGTGAGTGAATGAGCAAATACTCAATCCAAGTCATTACTGATGTTTCAGAAAACCCATCGAAAAAGGATCTCATTGTCGGCTACTATCAGGGCATTGACGAAAATGACAACGTCGTCATGACCGATGATCCGAAGAACGCAGCACAACTCAGCGAAAAAGCGGCTGACGAGATAATCGATTACCTCAATGTGGCGCTGGACTACCTGCCGAGAACATACAGAAAAATTGCAATCTAGAAAGGAGTGATTGGATGGAAGCGAATAGCGAAATTGCGACCAGAATCAAAAATTACATCGAAAATAGGGGTATTACTCAAACCTATCTGGCTAAGATAACAAACATCAAACTCAAGAGTCTTAACGATATCCTTAACGGCCGGGTCAAGATCACGGTTGAAGCTCTTCAAACAATTTCAAAAGCCTTAAAAGTTCCTGTTGTATTCTTTTTAACTGACAAGTCCGAGTCCAACAGAAACACTCCCGAAAAGGGCGAAAATTAAGCCTCAGTTCGATTTTCCGGTTTTTTCGTGATAAAATCATCATCTGCCCTTTTTAAACCAAAATACGCGAAATTTGGGGCTCGGCAGTTAGAACAAAAAATGGCGAAATAAAACAAATCAGATTGAAAGGGAGGTGATTTATGACACAGCTGTGTGAGGCTTGCTTTAAAGAAATATCGGACAAGCTTAAGCGTTGGATTGCCTTGCTTCGCATTAGCGGGCATGGAACTAAACAATTGGTTCGCGATGAAATGAAAGAATTTCTAACTGAAAAATTATTGGGAAAGGAGGCGCAAACGCGTTGAAAGAGATTAGACTTAAAAATCTAATCATCGAGAACTTTAAAGGCATTAAAAGCCTGCATGTTGATTTTGACGGTAAAAGCGTGAATGTCTACGGCACAAATGAGACCGGCAAGACAACGATTATCGATGCTTTTACCTGGTGTCTATTTGGAAAAGACTCTCTCGGGCAAAGCAATTTTGCTATAAAGCCGAGGGATGAAAACGGAAACGAAAGGCTCGGGCTTGAGCCGATGGTGGAGGTCGTGCTTGATGTCGATGGCGTCGAACGTAAGTTCAAAAAGATCTGGGCCGAGGTCTACAAAAAGAGCCGCGGATCAGCAGATGCGGAATACAGCGGCAACGAAAGCAAGTGCTACGTGGACGATGTGCCTGTTTCGCTCACGCAGTACAACAACGAAATCGGCAACATCATCACCGAGCAGTTGTTCAAACTGATCACAAACATCAACACCTTCATCAACCTGCATTGGAAAGAGCAGCGAGAGATAATCTTCCAACTCGTTCCGGACGTGAGCGATATCTCCATCATCGCCGATAACCCGAGGTTTGCGAAACTCGGGGAAATGCTCAACGGTAGAAAGGCAGAAGACTTGAAAGAGATTTACAAAGATCGGAACAAGAAGATCAACAAGGACCTGGAGACGCTGCCTGCAAGAATCGCAGAGTTGAACAGAACCGAATACCCGCTCGTGAAGAAAGAGGTCACTCTTGAGGACATCGAAAGGAACTTGCAGGAGAGTTACAACAAACTTTCAAAGGCGGAAAAGGACAAAGCGGAAAGTTCTGACCTCGAAGAAATCCAGAAGCACCAAGACACCATCCGCGGTTTCTATGACGACCTGGCCGACCTGGAACTCAAGCGGTCCGCGATAATTACGCAGGCCAGAGAAGAGTACCAGAAAAAGATTAACGAACTCGCCAACAAACTCGCTAAAGTCCAAGCCGAAAGAGACAGTCTCAACATCGATAACGCGACTGTACTCAAGCGCATCGAAGCTGGCCAGAAAGAAATCGAAGCAGAAGAAGCCCGGAGAAAGCAGCTGCTCGAGCAGTACCGCGAAGAGAAAAAGCGTGAGTTTGTGGCTGAGAACTGCGTCTATTGCGGACAACCTTTGCCGCAGCACATGGTCGAGGATCTTGAAAAGAAATTCAACCTCGAGAAAGCGAAGAAACTCGAGGAGATTATCGCCAAGGGTACCGAGGCCAAGGCAAATGTCGAGAAGTACACGGCCACCGTCGAGGATCTTAAAAACAAGAAAGCCGCGAACGGTGCGAAACTCGCCGAACTCGATGAGCAGATCGAAAAACTGAAAATCGCTTACGAAAACGCAAAGGCATCGGCTCCGGAAATCAACACCAAAGAAATCGACGACGACATCGCAAGAATCCAAGAGCGGATTAAAGTCGTCGAAAACGTGATCGCCCGTCTGAGAACTAAATCGGGGACAAGCATTTATGATCAGACGATAAAAGAGCTTAAGAGTCAGATCGCGTATCTGAGCGACGCAAAAGCGCAGTACCAACTCAAAGCCCAGAACGATGCCAGAATCGCCGAACTCCAGGCGCAGGAGAAACAGTTGCGCAAAGAGTACGAGGACAACCTGGAAATCATAACCCTCTGCGAAGAGTTCTCGAGCATGAAGGCGACGTACCTGCAGAACAAGATTAACGCGAATTTCGAGATTGTAAAATTTGAACTCTTTAAAAAGTATTTAAACTCCAGCATTGAGGATACATGTGTCGCGACGGTGCGTACAGCTGACGGCAAATATGTGCCTTACGCGTCAGCAAACAACGCTAATAAAATCAATGCCGGCCTGGACATCATCCGGACTCTGCAAAAGATTAACGATGTAAAAGCCCCCATTTTCATCGACAATGCGGAGTCGACTGTGAGATTTTTAAATGTTGATAGTCAATTGATCAGACTGTATGTAAGCGAAAACGATAAAACTTTAAGAATCGAGAAGGGAGAATAGTATGAACAAAAAAACTCAAACAACGGTTAATCAGCAAGCGGTACAGAAAACACCTGACCTTGGAAAAGCAGCGTTGCAACGTATGCTGATCCAGGTGGAACAGTTCGCACAAATCGAAGAGACACCCTTAACCGCCAAGGAAAAATCTTATGCTGCGGAAATCGTGATGGGCGTCATCAAGGCGGTCGAGGAGCGTCAAATTAGCTGGAGCGAAGTTGATGTCAAAAACGTGATCGGACAAGTCAAACGTTATGCCCGACTGGGTCTCACCATGAGCGACGCGGAAATCTATCCAGACATTCGGAAGAACGGAAAGACCGGGAAATACGAAGTCAACATCAAGAGGCAGTACCAGGGCATCGAAAAAGTGCTCATTCGCTGGTGCTCGAAGAAAATCGTCCGGTTCCTGGACGGCGTGATTTGCAAGGGTGACGAATTTGAAACTGAAGTAGATTTCGAACTTGGATTAGAGAAAATTGTTAAGCACAAGAAAAACAACACCATTGACAGAAATAAGCTCGACAATATTATAGGCGCTTACAAAATCGCATATGTCGAAGAAAACGGAAAGCTTGTACAATACCCGGTAATCATTGATCGCAATCGGATTCTCAGAGCGATGGCAGCATCGCCGACCAACGATAAACCAGTTTGGAAGGCAGATACTCAAAGAATGGTCCTCAAGACCGCATCATGGTGCTTGTACCAATACGTCCTGCGCCCGTTTGTCAATGTACCGATTGAATTAAAAGATGATTGGGCGAAGACTCAGGACGAAATGAATTTCAATACGATTGCGGAAGCCGAGGTTGTCGCTCAGGAAGAGATCAACGAAAACGCGAATAAAGGCGAAGTCATCGACATCCCGAAGGAAGAAGTCAAATCGGAAGAACCGAAAACAGACATTCCAGAGCAGGTTTCGCTTAAGGATTTCGATGCCGAAGAAGATAGTCCGTTTTAAGGTGATTAGATGAAAATCACATCATTAGCATCATCTAGTAGAGGAAACTGCTATCTTATCCGAGATGGCGTTTCCTCACTCCTCATCGAGTGCGGGGTCGATCTCAAGAAAATCCGGAAGCATATCAAGTTATCCGACCTGACCGGCTGTCTAATAAGCCATGAACACAGGGATCATAGCAAATACGCCAAAGATATCATAAAGTACACGGGGATCTGGACCTCAGCTGGAACATTATCCTCGCTTGACTTAGGCCCTTATGGCTATAGAGCAACCGCCATCAAAGCAGGAGAGACTTTTAAAATCGGCTCATTCTTGGTTGTTCCGTTTGAAACTCAACACGATGCGAAAGAGCCGCTCGGATTTCTGGTGTACTCAACAGCTACAGAAGAAAAACTTTTATTTGCTACGGATACTTATTACATCAAGAATCGGTTCCAGGACTTAAATTACATCATGATTGAGTGTAACTATTCGGCCGAAATTCTAAAGGCAAACATAGATGCCGGGAAGATTCCGAAAGCTGTTGCTAAAAGACTTTTCGAAAGTCATTTTGAGTTAGAGAATGTTAAAAAGTTTTTGATTGCTCAAGACTTAGCAACGGTTAAAGCGATTTATTTGTTGCACATGTCTGATGGCAATTCCGATTCCGCGAGGTTCAAAAAAGAAATCCAGGAACTTACAGGAGTACCAACTTATATTTGCGATGCTTGAAAATAGAAGGGAGAGGAAAGCATGAAAAGATACGATGAAAAAGCAAATGAAATCATAAGAGAATATGTAGAGCATGTTTTCAATGTCATAATGGCGATTACAAGCGGTAATATTACTCTCTCTTGCGATGATTTGATATCGATAGAATTTTTAATCCGCAGGTTCGGATTGACGGTTGTTATAGATGCTTTGGATTATGTCGGTGCAGTAAAACAAGAAGATTTTATTCCGGAGCTACGAAGATTATGCGCCGAGAAATTTATAGAAGTTTATGGGGGGAAGTAAATGGCAAGACCAACAAAACAAGGAATAGATTATTTTCCTCTGGATGTAGTTTTAGACGATAAGTTTGCAATTATCGAAGCCGAACATGGACTTGAAGGTTTTGCGATAGTCATCAAACTATTACAAAAAATTTATTCTGAAGGGTATTTTTACAAATGGGAAGAAATGCAACTAATACTTTTCAGCAAGTCAATTTCTGTCGACAGAAACACAGTTGCAAACGTAGTTAACGACTGCATAAAGTGGAAAATATTTGACGAAGGTCTTTATTCGAAATATAAAATTCTTACTTCTAAAGGGATCCAAACAAGATATATTCAAGCTGTTTATAAACGAGTTGGCGTGGAAATGATTGAAGAATATTTGCTAATTGATGTTTCCGACAGAAAAAATGTATCTTGTACCTCGGTTTCTGATATCCGAAATGAAGATGTGTCTAGGGTTTCTGATATCGAAAGTACACAAAGTAAAGTAAATAAAAGTAAAGTAAATAAAAGTAAAGTAAATATTATATTATCTAACGATAATATGTCAGCTGCCGCTGACTCAAAAAAGCTTCATCCTGTTGATTATATCAACATTATGGATTATTGGAATAAACATTCGAAATTAAAGTCTATAACTGTGATGACTAAGAAACGGAAAGGGCATGTCAATGCTCGATATAAAGAGCACGGTTTGGAAGCCATTTACAAGGCCATCGACAATGTTTCGAAATCATCATTTCTTCGGGGGCAGAATAAACGAGGATGGACCGCGACGTTTGATTGGGTTTTTCTTCCCAATAACTTTGTTAAAGTTCTCGAAGGCAATTATATGCCAAAAGACGCTCCAAGCTCAATAGAGGACGATATTGAAAGACGCGTTCAGGCGTTATATGGAGGTGCAAGCAAATGACAGATAAAGAAGCTTTAAGGATTAAAACGTTTTTGGAGGGTGCGTTCCCGATTCTCAAGGAAACCAAAGAGAGCGATCTGACCTACGCCGTCATGCTCAAAGAGTATGATTTCGGAACAATGTTTCAGGCGGCGAAGAATTACATCAAGAAATCATGTTACGTCCCGACGATTGCGGGGTTAATACGCGAATACGATTTGTTGATGGCTGAGAGGAAAAAATTGTTCACAAATAAACTTCTGGAAATCGCCGCTGACATGGAGAAAGCTGGAGCGTTCAAACCGAACGAAGATTACAGAAAATTAAGCGAATACGAAGAAGCGGTCCACGAGATTGAAGATAATAACTTAAGCGATGAACTCAAAAGCAAAATATTAGATTTTGTCAAGAATGATAAAAATATTAAATCAATGCTCGACGAGTTGAGCGGAAAGGAGAAAGAATGCAGTTCCTTGTTTTTAAATGCCGGCATTGTGGACGAATGAGATTGTTTGAAGTGGAAATCCCGGAATCAAAATACGGATTTTACAAATGCGAAACATGCGGGAGAAATATTATATTGGAATATGATCCCGAGACCGAAGCATTTTCGGCGCCGCGAATGAATGTGGTTTTAACAAATTTGGTCGAATTGAAATTGCACGAGGTGGTTTAAATGCTTGCAAAATCCAAATACAAAAATCAGAAGACGGTTATCAAAAACATTCGATTTGACAGCAAGCTTGAGGGGATGATTTATCTCAAAATCCTTGAGTTTGCAAAGAAATATCCGATAAATTTTGAAAGGCAGCCGGAATATGTGTTAATCGACGGATTTAGCATCGGCAAAAAGAAATTTCGCAGAACAGTTTATAAAGGCGATTTTAACATCGTCATAAACGGAAAAATTTACACGATAGATGTTAAGGGATTTGAAACGAAAGTATTTAAACTTAAGCGTAAAATGTTCGCGAAGTGTTACGGCCGAGAGATTATTGTAATCAAATCGATTTCACAATTCGAAAAATGGTTCATGGAAAAAATTAAAGAGGAAGGATTGAGTTTGTATGAATAAAGTAATTTTAATCGGTCGTCTTACTAAAGACCCGGAACTACAAGTGGCAGGCGATATCGCAGTATGTAATTTTGTGTTGGCCGTCAATCGCCCATTCAGAAATAACGAGGCCGACTTTATCGGATGTGTTGCTTGGAGAAAAACAGCTGAGAATTTAGTCAAGTACATGCGGAAAGGCTCACAAATCGCAGTGGAAGGCAGCATCCAAACGAGTTCGTTTAATTCTAAAGACGGTTCCAAAAAATATGTGACTAAAGTCAATGTCGAGAAAGTTGAGTTTCTATCTTCAAACAAAAACGAATCTACTGCAGAAAGAACACCGCAAGATTTTATGAGTCCGCCGCAAACTCAAGATCCGTTCCAACCGTCGGAATTAACATACGATGTCAACAACGACGATTTACCGTTCTGAAAGGGGGAAAGCAAATGAAATTTAAAAAAGAACTAATCAGCAGACAATGGCGCTTGTATGACTATCTCAAAGAGCAAGACGATTATAAACATCTTAAGGAAATCGTAGAAGAAACCGGACTTTACGGCGAGCTGCCGGAAACTGACATCAACAATTCGGCAGCAATCAGAACGCTAAAAAAGGACATCCGGAAACTAAGAGAATCCGGAGTTATTCAGACAGTAATATTTTCTTGCACAAGCAGAGGAGTAAAAATTGCTACCAAAGAAGAGTACGAAGAATATTCTAAATCAGTTTGGGCTGCGATTAACAGGCGGGCTAAATTACAAGCATTGCAGGATAAAAAAGCTGGTTTAGACGGCCAATATCGGCTGGTTTTTAACCAAGAAAAGCCGATTATCGAAGCATTTAAAGAGGTCGGAGCGTGAATTGTAAATAAAGCGAGGTGGAGAAATGGAAGCAGAACAAATTCAAATAGATTATTTTAAGCAGACTTACAAAGACATAAAACTTTACGATAAAAACCATATTGCTACTCCTCGTTGGGTTGTAGAGCATATTTATCAGTTAATAAATGTTCAGCAATTTAAATCAATATGGTTGCCATTTAACAACTATGACTCCGAGTTTAAACTATATGCAGATGAATTGAAACTTAAATATAAGGCTACTCATAAGTTTGACGATTTAGGCAATGACTTCTTCAAAACAGATCCACCTAAAAATTGCGATTTGATGATAAGTAATCCACCGTTTAGTCTGCAAAATGAAATCATTAAAAGGTCATTTCATCTGGTGGATAAAGGTCTAATTAGAGGGTTTTGTTTACTGTTGCCTTTATCGACTTTGGAAACAGAGAAAAGAGCTGAAATGTATGAAAAATACATTGATAGAATCACCATTTTAATTTTCAAAAAGCGAATACGGTTTTTAGGGCAAAAGTCAAGTTTTAATAAGGCTTGTTGTTGGGTTTGTTATAACATACCTGAATTGGCTGATAAAAAGATTTGTTGGATATGAGAGGTGAATTATGATAGCAGAACAACAAGTTAAAACTCAGAACGAAAAAATAGGGCGAGGAGTGATGTTTACGGAAAATTTAGAATTCGCAGTCCGGAGAAAGGACTCAAGGGTTTATGTTAAAGACGTTTATCTTGGGATGGTTTTATGGACTAAAAACAGAGAGCAAGCGAAAGGATATACTTACAACCATGCTCAATTTTTAAGCAAAAAAATCGAAAAACCTTTGACAGAAGTTGTTGTTTTGAGGGAAAAGGCATGAAAGACAACAAAGACGATCTCGGCTGGTGGTTAGGATTAGTATTAGCAATAGTGTTGTTTGTTGTGATATTTTTAGTTGATAAATTCTTATGAAGGGAGATGAGTAAATGCTAAAAATCAAAGATAATGTGGATTTGAAGGAAGTGAGTAAATGGAATCCAAAAAGAAAGAAGTAAATACTATTACTGTCTTAGATGAAGATATTAATATATATTATGTATATAATACATTAAAACAACAGATATATAGTATTAGTAAATTAATAGAACAAAAGGAGAAAAGGCTGGACGAGCTCATCAAAGGTCCAAAGGACGTGCAAGCCCAGCAGTATGACAAGGTCGTCAAATCAAGTGGAAACGTTGAGAATATTCACGAATTCTTTAAAGAGCTCGTGGCTTTGGTCGCCGAAATCAAGCAGCTGAAGAATCAACTTAACGAGAAGAAGAGGAACAAAGGCGAGATCGAAAGCATTGTTCGTGAGTGCCTTGAATTGAATCCGAGGAACCTCGAGTTGAGAGTGTTCTATCTCCGCCATGTGAAAGGGGAACCGCTTAAAAAAATCCATAGAAGATTGAGGCGTTTTAACGCATTCGGAGAAAAGGTACCTTACAACTACAGTTACATCCGCAGGGTAAACACTATAGTAATCAAAAAAATGGCCAACAATGTTTAAGAAAATTGCAAAAAGGTAACAATTTGGGGTTGAAAGGTAACAATTGTCTTTGTTATGATATAAACTGTAAACGTATGCTTCAATGCGTTTGCGCCTCTTCCACACTATATTTTAAACACTCAGTATAACATCCGCTTAATGCTGAGTGTTTACTAGATAATTACGCTCTCTTTTTGAGCGATAATAATAAATAAAATTATTTCATCTCCTTCCTTTTACAGAGGACTTAATATATGTATATTAAGTCCTTTTATAATGCTTAATAGTTACATGTATATATACAACTTAAGTATCAAAGCAGGTGATTAAGTGCCTAAGAATGACACAAATCAGAATAAAAAAAAAACAGAATAAAGCAAATGAAAAAAAAGAGCAAAAACGTGGCAGGAAATCCAAGTATGATACTCATGTAAAGCCTTATCTAGATCGGATTCCAAAATGGCGTAGAAACGGGATGACCGAGGCACAAATAGCAAAAAAACTCGGTATAGCAATGTCGTCTTTTAGTCTTTATAAGCTAAAACATTCGGAATTTTCGGAAACGTTAAAAAACAGCAAAGAAGAATTGATAGAAAATTTGGAAGATAGTTTATTCCGGCGGGCAATGGGTTATAGCTACGAAGAAACAAAAATCGAAAAAGAAAGCGATGGGAGAGCAAAGATTACAAAGACTACAAAAGAATTGCCACCAGATGTCGGGGCTTTAATTTTTGCTCTTAAGAACCTGGCTCCGGGCAAGTGGAAGAACGATGATCGCTTTATTATCCAAAGAAGCGAAGATGACGAAAAGCAAGCTGACATGCATCAGATCACGCTGGAGGCGCTTAAAAGTCGCATAGTTCCTGGATTTAACGATGAGGATGAAAGCAAGCCAGAAAAAGAAGCAGGTGAGGGAGCATGATAAAAGATTTCATCATCAACGACGCTTACTTAGATGCCATGGCCGTGTTCCTGCATACTAAAACTCGTCTGCTTGTTTTCGAGGGTGCGATCCGTAGTCAAAAGACCGTCACCGCGATCCAGGCTTTTTTCGAAGCGGTCCAGGATTCCAACGAGCGTTTGCATTTGATTGCAGCTCAAGATTTAGATGCTGTCCGAGATAATATTCTTCAATCCGATTTTGGTTTGGAAATAAGTTATCCGAAATATACCAGTCGCGAAAAAGAGGAGTTCGGCGGCTACTACCTGAAGGTAAAATGCGATATCCCCGGAAAACCGGAAGTCAAACGGGTGTTGCTTTGCGGATTTGCTATGGCCAGTCACTGGAAAAAAATTCTCGGGAAAACCCTCGGTGTCATTCTGGTTGATGAAGCAAATAACGCGCATGAGCAGTTCATCGATGAGTGTTTTGCCCGTCAAACTTCCGCAGACAATCCCAAGATGGTCTGGACGCTTAACGGAGATGTACCGAGCCATTACATATATCAAAAATATATTAACCGCTGCTTTATAATCGGTGATGCTCCCGCATCAATAAGAGCCGATATGGATAAGTTCCCGAAGGAGAACGGTTGGTACTATCGCCACTGGAAAATGGAAGACAATCCTATCATGACGCTCGAGAAAATCGAGAGAGCAAAAAGCATTTACCCGGTCGGAAGTTATTATTACAAAATCAAAATACTCGGTGAGCGCGGCTCTCCGGGGAAGATGCTTTATCTCGAATACATGGATCCAAAGAGGCATATCAAACCACTTGACGTCCGGAATTATCATTATTTCGGCATCGGCTTCGACATCGGCGCGACCAGAGCCTACAACTCGATTTCCTTATGGGGATTCCGAAATGACTACACCAAAATCGGCATGATTGACAAGATGACGTTCCAACAATGCGGATACAATGAAAAAACCAAGTACTTGATATCGTTTATCAAGCGGTACAGGCATCTCAACATCCGTTATGTGTCAATCGATAGCGCCGAGCTCAACTACATCCAGGACATGAAAGCCTTGTTCTCGGTAGAGTTTCCGGACATCGAGGTGATTGCATCTTACAAAGCGACGATTAAGCAACGCGTTGATCTCGGCATAATCATGTTCTCTCATGATCAAATCGAGTTTAACGATACTTCGGAAGGCCGGGATGCTTATGATGCTTTCATGGTTGCCAAGAGAAGCGAAAAGCCGAACGAAGTCCGAGAGGACAACAACGAGCGACACAACGACATCATTGACAGTTGCGAATACGCTTGGACGCCGCAAATGAACAAGATTCTGCTCGCGGCCAAGAAATACGAACAAGGGGCAGCTTGATATGAGCATTTTCACGAACATAAAAAACTATTTTGACAACCGCAGACGCGCGAGATTGGAGAGTGACTTACGAGTGCTTGCAAGCAAAGGCGTTGTGTTTAATCCAAAACACATAATCGACAAAGATCATTTCAACCCCGAACGCGAATTCTCGCTCCGGGTTTATGAGAACTATGTCTGGTTCTCCGCGAAGCCCTATCAAATAAAGCATTTCTACCAGACAAACACAGACATTTCGAGCGATTTGAGCTTTTTCTGGCGGGCGGCCACGAAAGATTATCCGAAGAAACATAGCGGCATCGCCTACACAATCTCGGAAAAGATGGCGCGTATCCTGTTCGGCGGCGGTCTTACAACCGAAGTTGAGATATATCAAACTGACGATGGCGGAAACGTGACGGACAAACTTGATAAAGAGAAATCAAAGAAAGCCGAAGCGCTGCTCGAAACGATCAAGAAAAAATGCGAGCTCCACGAGCGAATCCGCAAAGGCGCGGTGACGGAGTCGTGGTCCGGGCATTTGTTTATGAAGTTGAGTTATGACATCGGTTTGTCAGAATACCCGATTCTGGAAGTCGTTGACATTCGGAACGCGGAGGTTGAACAAGAGCGCGGGGTAACCAAAGCAATTGTCTTTAAAAACTGGTTCAAATACGGAGACAATGATTTCGTTCATAAAGAGCGCTATACGACGAATGAGCAAGGATTCGCCAAAATTGAGAACAAGGTCTTTAAAATAACTCCCAACAGAGACGAAATTGAAGTTCCGCTTGATATCCTGCAGAGAGCATTCGGGCTTAAGGAACCGGTTCTTCCGGAATATGTGTTTGACGGCCTGAAAGGAATGCTAGCATTCGAGAAGCCCAATAGAATCCCGAATCCCGAGTTTCCGGACTCTCCGTATGGCGCGAGCGATTATTTCGGAGCCATCTCCGCTTTTGACGGCCTGGACGAGGTCTTGAGCGAGATATTCGCCGAGGTCCGGAACAACAAAACAATCCGCTACATTCCGGCGGAATTCCTGGAGTACACGAAAGACGGTGATCTCAAAGGAATCAACAACTTCGTCCAGAACTATGTTGTTACGAAAACCTTGCTCGATCAGAATGCGAAGAACGAGATCAACATCACACCGATTCCGGACAAAATGGAATCCCTTGCGAAAAAATGGCAGACCGCTCTTGCTACCTGCTGCTACATGGCCGGAATCAGCCCGGTTGCATTAGGCATTCCGGGGATTGAATCAATCGATTCAGCCGCTGACAGCCAGCAGGAAAGGAATAAGGCGACGCTTGAGACCCGGAGCGAAAAGATCAAACTCTGGAAACCGTTCCTGGAAGGGTTGATTCTGCAGTTGCTCGCTCTTAATTCCTGGATGCAAAAGAAGTTCCCGGAAATTCAGAAGAACGAGGACCGGCTTGACATCGACTTCGACAACTGCAATGTCATCGTAAAATTCGGGGACTACATCGTCGAGAAGCAGTCCGAGAAAATCAACACATGGGGAAGTGCGAAATCTCAAGGTGTAGCATCTACCCGCGAAGCTGTCAAAAATATTCATCCTGACTGGGATGATGCTAGAATTGACGAAGAAGTTAATCTTATTCGCTATGAACAGGGCATGTCTTTAGATAATCCGCAGAATCTTCCGGAATTAACAGGATTCGTCGAAGAAGAAGAGGACGAGGAAGAGAACGAGCAGGGTGATGGCGGAAGCGTTGACGAAATGATTAACAAAATCGAAAGAGACAAGCAGAAGCAAGAAAAGAAAACGGAGTGATTAGATGAAGATCATTGAAGCTCCGAAAGAGAATGTCGCTCAAAATGTTTTGATGATAGTCTCTACTGCGACAACAAAGATTAAG
>JGI24502J29692_10038491_pt1 | contig 20532 bp, 11 predicted proteins | sample BioPla3RNA1_FD_29692 | JGI IMG/M metagenome (IMG submission 29692)
TAAAAAATAGGCAAAAAGAAGCGAAAAAGAAAAAAGTCCCACGCAAAAGTGGATAACTTCGGAAAAAGAGTAAACAAAAACAAGGGCGGTAATCCGTCCGCAAAGGATTATGAAACTAATCTTTATGCAATAAGTTTACGAATGCTTTTAACAAACTGAGGTTTATGTAATTTATCAGCGAGAATAACGCCAATGAGTTGGATAATACCAGAAAGGAAGATATCGGCTTTTAAGGAAAGGCTTTTAAAGCTTTTGTTATCGGCTAAAGCGAAAGAATCTTTAAAAAGGTTAATAGTTCTTTCCACGTTGACACGGTGCTTGTAGAGATTATCCCAATGAAGAGTATCCCTGGGTATACCGGGATAAAGACGGAAGTCCTTATCGGGATAAGTGTAAACGCATTTACCGTAAGAAGAAAGGGTGCAAGGATTTTCGCAGGTACAAACCCGTTTAGAGGTTTTAGGAACAGGAAGTGATTTAGGGCAAACCCATTTAAAACGAGAAGAACGGTTTTTCCCGCCAGACTTACCGAGGAATTGAAACTTAGCCCCGTCTAAAGGGCAAATAGGAGTACCGTTAGAATCAAAGTGAGCGTTGGAGGATTTAGAGTTTCTAAGATTCAAAGGGATAACGGCTCTTGAGAAATGGAAATTATTTTTGAGTAAGGAATAGTTATCATAGGAATCGAAAGCGGAATCTCCAATGAAAGTAGAAAAGTGAAAATTAGGGTGAGCAGAAAAGAAGTCGGAAAGAACAGGTTTTAAGAGAGCGGAATCACCGAGTTCCTTGTCATGAGAGGGAGAATCGGATTTATGCCAGTTCAAATCGGGATGAGCGGACTTAAAGGAGTTATCTAAGACGGAAATATGCCTAACAATCCCTAAGCCGTTGGTAACAATGCCGGTTTTTAAAGCATAGCAGAAATGCCCGTTAATATATTGTCGTTTGAAATCTGAATTGGCTTTCGATTCGGAAGGCAAGGTAGAGTAAACGGCAAGATAGGGATTAAAATCGGGATTATTTTTGTTGAGCTTTTTGGATTTTTTAAGCTTGGAATTAAAGAATTTATTGCCGATTGACTTTTTTGACTTTTACAATCGGCAAACAAAAAAAATAAAATAAAGGAGATGTAAAATTATGAAAACATCAAAAAAAACAGTATCTTTGGCAATGGGACTTGCGTTGCTTTGCGGTAGCGCATTCCAAATGGTAGGCTGTGGTGGCAGATCGGAATTCGAAGAACCCGTGGACAAAAGCAAGACGCAGCTTATTGTAGGTAACTATGAAGGCGGCTTTGGTTCGGAATGGTTAGAGGACATCAAGACGAAATTCGAAGCAGCAAACGCAGGCGTATCCTATGAAACTGGTAAGAAGGGGGTTCAGATCCTTATTAACCCCAATAAGACGGAAGGCGACAGTTATGATTTTTCGAAAACGTCCGATCACGTTGCATTTACCGAAAAAATGACGTCTACCTATTTGCTTTCTTTGGCAGCACAGGGTAAACTTACTAAATTGGATGACGTTATGACGGCAATTCTTGCGCAAGAAAACGTATCCTTGGACGAAGACGTACTTAATGCAATCAAGGTTTATGACGGATCTGTATATTATATTCCTCATTACGAAGGCGGTGGCGGTTTCGTTTACGATAAAGATCTTTTTGACGAATACAGTTTCTATATTAGCGCTACCGGCGGTTGGACGAATGCAAGCGGTAGCTTATCCGTAGGCGCGGACGGCGAAGCCGGTACGCTTGACGACGGTTTGCCTGCAACGTATAAGGAATTTTTCGCGCTTTGCGCAAGAATGAAACAAAATACCGTTACGCCGTTCATCATTTCCGGCGAATGGAAAAATTCTTATCAAACTTTTATTTTGGATAGAGCGGCTACTGCTTACGACGGTATTCAAACGACAAAGGCATTTTTGGAATTTGATGGCACGGAAGGTCAATACGTAACAAATATTACTCCTTCTGAAACTGCATATTTCGGTTATACGGTAACTACGAAAAAAGAAGCGATTACCGAAGCAAACGCATATTACAATAACCAACGCGCAGGTAGACTGTATGCATTGGAATTGCTTCAAGAAATGATTGAAAAAGATTATTTTGACGTAGCAGGTTGGGCAAGCACCATTTCACACCTTGATGCACAAGACATGTACTTAAGGTCCTATAAGAACAATGAACCGATTGCTATGCTTGTAGATGGAACGTGGTGGGAAAATGAAGCTACTCCCGTATTTGAAAGTATGGGATCTACCAATGCTAATCATAAGAAAGAAAACAGAAATTTCGGTTGGATGGCTTTCCCCACGAAAGTAGACGAAAACGATACCAATGCAAGTAAGGATAGTATGGCAACCCTTAACCACCTTAACGCAAACGTTATCGTAAGAAGCGGTTTGTCCGCTGACCTTGAAAAGCTTGCAAAGGATTTCATTAAATTCTGTTATACCGAAGAAAACCTTGAAGCATTCACCGTTAAGACGGGTACTACGAGGGTATTCGATTATAAGCTTTCGGACAAAGCCTACAACAGCTTAACCTCTTATCAAAAAGATATTTGGAAGATGCACGAAAACGGTATGTTTATTCTTGAAGACTCTGATAGCGAATTCTATATGAACAACAAAATGGAAGTGTTTAAGCAGGTTTGGAGCTCTAAAGAATATACTTTGCCTTTACAAAAGTTTAGTGAGAACGGCAATAAAGTTACAGCAGAACAATTCTTTAAATCTTATTGGGTGACTGCGGATGAATGGCAAGAAAGTCTTGCGAAGTAGTTGAAAAAATTTAAAGGTATTTGGAAGCGTTCCCGCTGTGGCGGAACGCTTCCAAAAAACAATTATCGATATGTTTCGATAGAATATAATTTAAAGGAGATTTTTAAATGTTAAGTGTTTTCAATAAGACGAAATCGAGCGGAATGCAGAAAATGAAGCAAAGACGTTTGCTTTTTTATAGCCTTGGGCTGGTTATTCCTGCAATACAGTTTGCTCTTTTGTTTGTTTACGTAAATATCGATTCGTTTATTCTTTGTTTCCAAAAATATAATCTTTTTGGTGAAAATGCAGGGCGTTATACGTGGAATGGTTTTGAAAATTTCCGTTCGGTAATAAAAACATTTCAGACTCGTCCAGAACTTGTTTCCGGTATAGGCAGAAGTTTTTTGATTTATTTATTCGGTCTTGCGCAAATGCCTATACATATTTTAGCGGCATGGTATTCGGTAAAGAAAAAGCCTTTCGCTACCGCCGCACACATAATTTTGTATATTCCCGGTATTCTTTCCGCAATGGTGTCGGCGGCAATCACAAAATATTTTTTATGTGAATCCGTTCCTGAAATTGTTAAAATGATTATAGGTAAAACCATTCCTTCGTTGCTCGATTCGGGAGATTATATGCAAACGTTTTGGGTAGTTTTAATCAACGGTGCGCTTTGCGGCGTAACAGGGAATTTGTTGATTTATGCCGGCACGATGAATTCCGTTTCCGATTCCATTTTGGAGGCGGCAGAATTGGACGGCATCACACCGGCCAAAGAATTTTGGTATATATATCTTCCTTTAATATTTCCTACAATTGCGACCTTTTTTATAATGGGGCTCGCATCTATGCTGACGGCGGATATAGGGTTATTTGAATATTTCGGGGAAGGTGCACCGAAAGATTTACATACGATAGGGTATTATTTAACGGTACAAACCAAACGCTCCAATTATACGAATTATCCTTATCTTGCAGCGTTTAATATGTCTTTATGTTTAATTACCATTCCGCTTACTTTATTGGGGAGATGGGGTTGTAAAAAAATTACGTCGAGGTTTGAATAATATGAGTGAAGTAACTAAAAAAATGAAGAAATTCAAAACCGGTAAAGACAGAAATGCAAGGCTCGGTAAGAATCCGTTAAGCTGGTTTGTATTTATTATCCTGGCTTTTTGTTCCTTTTACGTTGCGTATAAGCTTATTTGGGGACTTCTTACTTCCTTTAAGGACGTAAACGAATTTATGGATAACAAGCTGGGGTTTCCTAAAGAATGGGCTTTTGAAAACTATTTATACGTTTTCAAAAACTTCCATATAACGATAACCAATACGCAAGGCGTGAAAAGAGTATGGATAGAACAACTGTTTTTAAACTCTTTGATGTTTGCGGGGATCGGCGCGCTTTTGCAGGTCGCAACAATAGCTTGGGTTTCCTACTTGGTGGCGAAATTTGCTTATAAATTAAGCAATATCATTTATACTATGGTTTTGTTGGTGCAGGTTATTCCGCTGGTAAACAGTAGCGCGGCGACATTAAAGCTTATGCGTAATTTAGGCATATACGATACTTATTTCAGCTTTTGGTTGATGAAGCTTTCCTTTACGAATATGCAATTTTTGTTGCTGTATCCTTCATGGCGCGCAATTCCCAAGGATTATTCGGAGGCGGCTATTATAGACGGCGCAGGAGAAGGAATGATATTCTTTAAAGTGAATCTTCCTATGGTTATGCCTTTATTGCTTACTTTTATATTAACAAATTTTGTTGCTTACTGGAACGACTATATGACGCCGCTCATCTATACTCCTTCGCAACCTACTCTTTCTTACGGGGTATACATTTTGACGAATACCAACATTCAAGGTTTTAGTCGAACTCCTATGAGAATGTCTACCAGCTATTTAGCCGGCGTGCCTATGATTCTCGTTTTCATACTTTTCAGAAAGCAGATTATGAGAAAGATGTCGTTAGGCGGATTAAAAGAATAGTAAAACTTTCAGGAGGAAAAACAATGAAAGCAAAAACATTAGTAACTTTTTTACTTGCCGTATGCTCGGTTACCTGTTGCTTTTTCGGGGCAAATAAGCTTACCGATAGAGTGATGGCAGCCGGTACGGACGCGGTTTCTACGCAAGACGTTGAAACGGGCGTTACCGTAGAAGAATTTTTGGGCAAAGTTTACAAAGAAGGCGATTCAGTTCAATTACCCAACGTTGCAAACGCTGACTTGGTGCTTTACGATCCGGACGGAAACGGGTATGTAAATAATAGCGTTGTTTTTGGAAAAGCAGGGGCTTGGAAATTGGTAGTTTCTACGATAGAAACAACCACGGAATACGAATTTATCGTATATCCGACCTTGGCAACGGCAAGCGGTTCTAAATCCAAAGTGGCCGTTGGAAAAATGGGAGATTTCTCTCAGTATAACGCACAAGGTAGAGGCGGTATTTTTACTCAAGTAGCCGTTAATGAAAGCGTAACCTTTAATCAGATTATTGATTTTAGCGGTAAGACGAAAAACGATACGGTGTTAGAATTTAGCGTATTTCCCGAAAATAGTCCGACTGAGGACGCTAAGATACTTGTGCTTACATTCACGGATGTTGAAGATTCAACTAACCAATTAGAAATTTGGCTTCGTGCTGAGAGAACTCCACCTGCTGGAGATTGGCAAGAGAGATGTATTTATGTTCGTTCTGGCGCTACGGGGCAAAAAGGTAGCGGATTGGAAAAGTCTTCAAGCGGTGCCTACTCGTTTGACGGAGAAAGATATACGTGGCGTACGGGTGATTTTAGCGACGAATGGGGTTCGCATCAAATCTTCTCTTTACGTGGCGTAGGTTCGGGAATGGAAACGAAAGAAAACTTAGGACTTCAAGTTTTTGGGGTTTCTATGGATAATGAAACCAAGCAGTTGTATTGTTATACGAAAAATAATGGTACGGCTGAATGGGGACCTCATCTTATTAACGACCTTGATAATAAAGACTTGCAAGGCGATGCGATTTGGTCGGGTTTTAAGTCAGGTAAATGTAAACTTACGGTATCGGCGAGAAATTATAAGAACACTACGTTTACTATGCTTGTTACCAAGCTCGGCGAACAAACTGCTTTTGATAAAGAGTATATTACCAACGATACGCCTGCGGAAATCAGTGTGCTTGATGCGGATATGAGCAAGGTAACTTCGTTGGTGCAGGGGATAGCATTTCCTGTGCCCAAGGCCATTGCATATGATGCGTTTGGCAATGCGTTAAACGTGTCGGCTAATGTGTATACTGGTTATAAGACGGGTACGCAGGCAAACGTAAACATTCAGTCTGGAAGCTTTACGCCTACGCAGCTTAGAGAATATACTTTGGTGTATTCCTGCGTCGACCAATGGGGCAATTTGGCAGAAAAGGTTTACACCTTGCCTACTGTTTCCGCGAACGATTATAACAAATTTACCGTTACCGTTGATTCGGATACGGATGCGGTGAAAATCGGCAGGGAGATACAGCTGAAGACTCCCGTAATAGCAGATAATTACGTTGGACGTTACAGTGTAGAAGTTTCTGCAAGATTGGGCGCAGAAACGGTTACGCTCGGTAAATACGAAAGCAGTAAAGAAACAACACCGATTTCCTTTAAACCTACGAAAGCCGGAAATTGGATTATCGTATACAAGTATTCAGATATGTATACGAGCGGAATGGTATATTACACGGTAGAAGCGCAAAGTGGAGGCAGTTCTTATTTCGTTACGGATGCACCTGTTCCCAAATACATTATTTTGAATGCAACTTGCACCGTTCCAGAATTGTACGGATACGATTATTCGGGAAATGCGGAAGAGTGGTCGAAAGCGAAAACATACGTGACCACGACGAAGAATTACGCAAGCGCGCAAGAATGTAATAGCACTTCGATTACGTGGACGCAAGACGTAGAGTACGTATATTATACTTATGTATTAAACGAAGCGGTGAAACAATACGAAATTCCTGTAGTAGACGTTGATTATAAAGGAGTTGGTCATAACGGGACGGCGTACTTTTACGGGTATACGGGTACTCCCGTATTGAATAATGAGGGAACTACCTATCAAGTGGTGGAGAGAAACGGAGAGTATAAGCTCGGTTTTGCAAACCAAGTACAAGCGTATAGTTATAGGAGCGATGTAAAGATTCCCGAGAATGCGAATTATTCCAAGGTAAGCGTATATCTTACCGACGTAACGAATAGCGCCAACGTGTTAAAGCTTAGCTATATCATTGGCGCAGACGAGAAAGTTTACTATTCGGTAAATGACGGTACGCAAAAACCGACAAGCCTTCAAAAAACCGATTCACTTACTTTTATATATCAAGCGACGACCAATAGCGTAACTTTTGTTACTACGGAAGAAAACTTGCTTACCAACCTTGCCGGTGAGAAATGGGCAGGCTTCAAAACGAATATGGTTTGGACGGAAATCGTTTTGGAAGAGGTTACTGGCACTAATACTTCCGTTGTAGTCGGTGGTATCAACAACCAACGTTTCTACGCAGCAGAATCCTTCGAGATCTTGGATATGACGCCTGAATTTTATCAAAACCTTGATAAGGTTGCGCCTAAGAATAAGATAGGTACGAAGGTTATTATTCCCGAGGTATACGTTGCGGACGTATTGGCTGTTGGTTGTAACGTTACGCTTTCAGCAAGAACTCCCGATGGTTCTTATCTCGTTACGACGGACGGAATAACTCTTAACGGAGTTTCTGGACATAGTATGTACGAAGTGCAACTTAACGAGTATGGTCTTTACGAGTTTAGGTATTCGGTTATAGACGATTTGGGAAGAATCAACAAGCGTGGTTTGTTCCAAATTACCGTGGAAGATTTAGACGAACCTACGGTTACAATCAATTCGCATTCCGTCAATGCGAGCGTAAACGATATACTAAGCGTGGCGGAACTTACCATTACCGACAATGTGGACGCTGCTACCGATTGTACTTACTCGGTATATGTAGAACTTCCCAATTACGATATGGTCGCTTTGTCTAAGTACAATGAAACCAATCCGTTCACCTTTACGATGACGGGTAAATATACCGTTTGGTATTGGGTTTCGGATTCTTCTGGTAACGTAATCTATGTAAGTTACGATATTTACGTGAAATAAGGAGGTCGAAAAATGAAAAAGAAAACAAATAAAGTTTTATGTTTGTTGCTTAGTGTCGTTGTTTTTACGGGAATATTTGCATCGTGCAAAGCAAACGGCGGCGAAGGAGTAAAACCGTCCGTAGGAGAAGATACCGACATCGGAAAAATCGTAAAAACGGATAAAATTATTGTAGCGGATGGGAAAACAGATTATAAAATTCTTCTTCCCGAAAATGCAGACAGTGAACTTGTTGCAGCATCCAACGAATTAAAATTATTATTCAGCGAGGCAACGGGTGTGAATCTCGTTTCTACGTCTACGTACGTAAATGGGAATAAATATTTCTCTCTCGGGAATACCGTTTTAGCTAAAGACAACGGATTGACTTGTACGTATGAAGAATTAGGATTTTCTGGTTATAAAATCAAAACAATAGAAGATAGCATATGTATCAACGCTTACGACAGCACGGCTGTTATTTACGGGGTATACGAATACTTAGAACGTATGCTGAATTTCGATTGTTACTTTGTAGACGTATATTCTATTGATAAGGTGTCGACGCTCAATCTCTATGATTTTGATTGCGTGGACGTTCCCGATTTCGAAAGAAGAGTAAGCGGTGCTGCGTATGTGCAAAATGATACAACGGGTACGTCAAGAACGAGAATGCGTTTAGATCTTTATTATCAGACATTCCTTAATAACACGGGATATGGTTCTTGGCACAATTGCTGGTGGGCTGCGCATCCTAGGGACTATTACGATTTGTATCCCGAATGGTATAATGAGGATTTTAGATGGTCTAACGCGGAAGAGGGAATTGTTGACGATTCGAGAAGCCAACTTTGTTATAGTGCACACGGTAATGAGGAATCGTTAACTAAATTATTGGAAGTTACGGCGAATAAAGCATTTGATTTGTTTATGAATAATCCTAGCGATAACGAGTTGTCGTTGAACGTAATGGATAACGAATACGAATGTGATTGTGGAGCTTGTAACGCAGACGCCGAAAAGTATGGGGCGAGATCGGCTACGGTAATTCTGTTCTTTAATCGTCTTGCGGCTTTACTTGAGGAGAAATTCGCGCAAACGGACGATCCGAGAAAGGATACGTGGAAACTTTCCTTCTATGCGTATGGTAATTACAGACAGGCTCCTGTAACTAAGACGGTGGATGAAAAAGGTAATGTAACGTACAACTATCATCCCGATATGGTACTTAGCCCTCGCGTCTCTCCAATGTATGCAGGTGATATGGATTTGTCCGCTCCCGTTGATTCGGAAAAGAATACGGAATATTATGACAATATGTTTAAGTGGAAAGAGATTTCATCGCAGATGCATTTATGGTTGTACGATTTCTATTTCTGGGACTACGGATCTATGGTATATTTCGATTCTCTCGATAGATACCAAGAGCATTTGCGTTTGATGCGTGACGCAGAGGCGGATTGGGTTATGTTTGAACAACACGGTCATTGTCCCACTTCTTTTTTAGGACTTAGACAATATATCTCCCAAAAATTAATGTGGAATGTAGATGATGACGTTGTTGCTCTTACCGATAAATATTTCAAAGCTATGTATGGCACTGAAAGCGAAACGTTGAAGAAACTTTATAGCGAAACGAAGGCTTTGGTTACGAGAAATACCCAAGAGCTTGGTATGACCATTTGGCACCAAGGTAGAGGCTTGGGTAAAACGGAATATTGGCCCAAAACGGTTATGCTTGACCGCTATGAAAGAATGATAGCAGCGGAAGATAAGTTAAGAGAATCTGGACAGCTTATTGCTGCCGATAACGTAAAACGTGAGGCAATGGCACCTTTGTATATGTTAATAGATTTGTATCGCTTGGATTATTCTCCCGAAGTTAGAACCCAGTATATTCAAACAATGAAAGATATGTTCGATTACTTTGGGTATACGACTGTTAGCCAATCGATGACCATTACTAATATGTTGCCGGTTTGGTCGAGGAGTTAAGATAATGGCGGACAAGAAGTATTTATTTAACAACGGGAAACGTATTAACGTCGTCGCACCTAATACGGACGATCGGGATATATTGTTTGCCACGGAGGAATTGCGTCGTGTTTTAACGAAAGCAACTCTTGCGCAGGTGGTAGTGTATTCCCGTGTTGAGATGGGCGATACCGGACTTATTTCATTGGGTGATAGTTATCTTGCGAAGAAAAACGGGATAAAAACCGACCTTTCCGAAGTAGGGAAACAAGGTTACAAAATCAAAACGTTAAACGGAAACATATTTATTTATGCGGCTACGCCTATTGGCGTTTTAAACGGCGTCTATGGCTTTTTGGAAAAGGTGGTAAATTACGATTATTTTTACAAAGACGTAATGCGTTACGATTATGTTCCGCTTTTGGAATTTCCGGAATTGGATATTACGGAAGTTCCCGATATACAGGAACGCATAGTATCGCAAGGGTATCAGGATTTTGAATATTCGGAATTGCGACGTTTCCGTATGGTAAAATATCGTGAAGTATTTCCCGATGTACAGAACGCAGGCGCATTCCATAACAGTTTTGGCTATCTTCCACCTTCCAAACATTTGAAAGCGCATCCCGAATGGTATAGTGACAATATATATACTATGCGCGCGCATGAAGGACAAATTTGTTACACTGCGCACGGTGATAAAAAGTCGTATGCATTGATGGTGGAAGAAGTATCGAAGGTATTGGTTGACACTTTATCTTCAGTAAAGCATAATGAGGTTGTTATGGCAACTAACGATGCTTGGCTTGATTGGAATGAAAATTGCACTTGTCCTGCTTGTACGGCAGAAAAAGAAAAATACGGTTCTTATGCAGGTTCGATTATCAAATTCCTTAATGCGGTAAGCGATAAAGCGGAACTGCTTTTCAAAGAAGCGGGCAACCCCAAAGCGGATACATTCCAAATTGTATTTTATGCGTATCATCAAACAGCAGTGCCTCCCGTAATATTCAAAAAAGATAAAGACGGTAGGCAAGTGTACGATAAAACTGGAAAACCTGCGTTTACGTATGAGCCTGAGGTGAAACTTGGCAAGCATGTGAACCTTGTTTACGCAAGAGGTTGGTGTGATTTGATAAGAGGTTTCTATCATCCTAAAAATAGGCGTTATTTAGACGAAGTGGTTGCTTGGCAAGAGCTTAATCAAAAAGAAATGTGTGTTTGGACGTATGACAGATATTTTGACCAAGGCGGCGTATTTATTCCTTATAATTCTTTCAGTAGTATAAAATCTCTTTATAAATTTACGAAAGAATATAATGTGAGATGGTTGTATAACGAAGCTTGCAACGACAACCAAATGGGCACGGCGTTTACTCTTTTGAAAGGGTATCTTCAATCCAAGCTCGGTTGGAAGACCGATTTGGACGTAGAAATGCTTGAAAAGAAATTCTTTGACGCTATGTACGGTACGCAAAGCAAAGCAATGTATTCCGTTTATAAAGACGTATTGGCGTATAGCAAACGTCAAACGGAAGAAGAAAGTTTCCCTCTTTTCAATGGCTCAAGAGAAGTATTATATCCTGTACGTTGGGATAAAGATGTTCTCTACGATTTCCTTAAACGTATGGAAGCTGCAGAAAAGGCATTGATCGCCAACGGAGAATTAAAGGAAGCTCAACATGTAAAAATTGAACAAATGTATCCGATTGGTGTATTGGTGCGTTGTTGCCGTGATGAGTTTACAAAAAAAGAATTCACCTGTATGCTCAAAAAACTGAGAGATTATATGTTTGAATATAATTTGATAACACTTGGTTCGGGAGAATTGAATTGGCCACCCAAATTTTGTGAAATGTTAGGGATGACCAATGAAGAAATTTGGGCGAACAAATATCAAAAAGGAGGCAAATAGTGAAAAAGAAGATAATTATTCGTGTTACAATGCTAGCGTTAAGTGCAATGCTTTCTGTCGGTGGAATTATCGCTTTGACAAGTTGTAAAAGCGGTGGCGGTTCAACAAACAACGCTAATGAATATAGCGTTATTCTAAATGAAGATTTTATGGAAATAGATTTATTTGGAGATGGCGTACAACTTCAAGCTACTACAAAGAAAGACCGCATAGAAACGGAAGGTACTGTTATCTGGGAAAGCTTGAATAGCGAAATTGTTACGGTTGATCAACAAGGTAACATAAAACCTGTTTCGGTAGGAGAAGGAAAAATTACAGCAAGCTGGGAAGGTGTTAAAGCGGAATGTACTGTTGTTGTAAAATCCGATTCTATTCCAGTGGTAAAAGCCGATCAGACCTCATTGGGCTTTATCTACGGTGTTTCCCCCGCATACCCTTTAGATACGTGGGTATTGTATAAAGGTGTAGAATACAGAAAGGACGTAGATTTTAGTTATTCTATTCCAGATAGCGGAAAAACTGTCGCAACGGTAGATAAAAACGGTATCGTTACTCCTGTGGGACTTGGGGAAACGGAATTGACGGTAAAAGCGATTTACAAAAACTACGATAAAGTCGGTATGACGATTAAAATTCCCGTAAGAGTATCCTATGACGTAGAAGTTAATCTTGCATTTGCGGAAAATTCCCCCGAGGAATTGTTTGTGAAACAGGTTGAATATGAAGGCGTTGTATATCAAAATCAAACTTCGTTTATTTACCAAGTAAATAAAATGGAATCTGATGGTATGGCGGAGGTTGCTGACGCAACGGTAAGTTGGAAAACCTCTGACGAAACAGTTCTTAGCGTAACAGACGGTATAGTTACGGCTTTAAGCGACGGTACAGCTTCCGTTTGGTGTGAATATGTTTACGAAGGATATGCATGCGCGTCGAATAAACTCGAGATCACGGTTAAACCTTATGCAGTGGTAAAAGCGTTGGATGAGAAGGTGCTTTTGGATAAATCCGATCCATCGAAAATTCCTACGCCTACGGAAATTTTCGGCGTAGAATTCGACGGCGAAATTACAACGATTGCAATTGGAGATAACAATCTGTTAAGAGAAGGTAAAATCGAAGCGGGCGAATACGAAGACGGTTATTATGCGGTAGCGATTGCTAATGACGAAGGTTACGCTTTTCAAGTGAATGGCGCTGTTGTATCTGTTTCCGTTGAAGAGGAAGGCGTACTCTTTGGTTTAATGCAGGGTGAGAAATCGCAAAATGAACGTTATTATAACTGGATTTTGCCTGCGCAGAGCGAAATCGAGACTTTGATGAACAAAGGATATCGAGCTTTAAAGATTGGTTATAGATATACTGCGCCAACAGAGGAAAGCGTAACGATTACAGCGAAATACGAAAGTGAGCTTAAACATACGGCTACAGCAAATATCAATCAAGTATTTTCTTTCGATTTGAATATTCTTCTTGACCGATATAGTGAATTTGACGAATATTCCAGATCGGAATATGCGTTTAAAGTTTCGGAAGAATTTGGGAAATTAACTTTGAATTCCTGTTATGTTACGAATATTAGCGCGGATGCGAGTGCTGATTTCAAAATCGATCGTGGTTTTGAGGTGAAAGGCTCGACGGTAGTAAACAACGTGGAAAAAGAAAATATAAAAGCTCCCGTTTCTGCGACAATCACGGCGAAGACCGACAATAGGATAATCGTGACTTCTAGCAAAGGAATTTCAAAAGCTTCTATTGGTTATTTGTTGAACGATGGCTATAATGCATATACTGTGAAATATTATTTGGAGTACGACGCAACAAAGATGACGAAACAGCTTTTTGCGTATGCGGCAGAAAATGTCAATTCTACCAATCCCCGTCCAATCATTGGTCAAAAACAGAGCATAGTAGCCAATCGATGGGCAGAAATCACCCTTCCCCTTGACGCATATTACGTAACAAGAAATCTTTTCGATTTGGAAGTATCGACGGCGGACGATGGCGGGCAAATGGAATATACTTTATACGTTGCTTCTGTTAAAGCGGCAAAAGTAGCGGGCATGGATCAACCTATCCGTATGTATTCGGGCTATCCCGTGGAAATGTGGACATCTAAAATTTCTCCCAGAGGGGTAAACGAATATGATAAGCAGATAGAGGACAAGACGGCATATTTCTATACCACGGTGGATGTGCAATCGACGTGGCAGTATGGCTGCCCGATTCGTTTCTTCACAGGACTTAATATAAACGTAGCGAAATTACAACAATTGAAGGAAGAAGGCTATACAACGCTTGATTTTGACGTGTATGCGAAAACGAGCGACGGCTCTACTATTGATCTTAGAACGAATCCCGAGAAGAAAGATTGGGGAGGAGAACGAAGATTGAAAACGCTTGTGAGCGGAGAGTGGCAAACCGTATCTATGGACATTGATTACTTGATTGAATATTACAGTATATTAAATGGATGCGGAGGTACAAATTGTTTCTGGGTAATCATACCTAATTATTTGTCTTCGGGACAAAATATCGTGTATGAAATCGGGGTAGGCGCAATTGCTCCCGGTGGAAAAGCATAAAAATTAAATTTTTAAAAAGTTACTCACCGTTTCGGGAAAAATAATCCCGAAACGGAAACAAAAAAATAAAAAAAGGAGAAGATGTTTATGAGTAAAAAATTTAAGAAACTGACAATGTTGGTATTGTCCCTCTGTTGTAGTGTTGGGCTTGCGGCTTGCGGCGGTCTTGACAATCGAAGTGGTGGAAATTCGTCGACGGTAAAGCAAAGCTATACGGTAACCTTTGACGCAAACGGTGGTAGCACCGTAGATGCGCAAACGGTAGAAGAAGGCGCACTGGCAACTATACCGACCGTTCCCACTAAAGTTGGGTATACCTTCGAAGGCTGGTTCGTAGACGGAGTGGAATTTGATTTCACAACGACAACAATCACTGAAAATGTAACCCTTACGGCGCAATGGACGGCAAATGACGATACTTTCTATAACGTAGAAGTATATTGGGAAACGGTTGACGGACAATTTATCAAGCTTACGCAACAAGACGTTGGCGCAAACGTACCCCTTGTACGCGTTGGCACGACAGATTCGGCGGTAAATCTTACCGAGGAAGCGAATCAAGTCGTTGCAACGATGCCCGGTTTCGAGCTTGACCAAACGCAATCTGTTTTAACAGGTACGATTAATGGCGACGGTTCGTCCGTATTCAAAGCATACTTGTCAAGAAAGACGTACACCCTTTCGTTTAGCGGCGTAGCAGCGGAGTCTATTCCCGTTAAATACGGCGCAACGGTAGATTTTGAATCACTTCCCGCAATTCCTACGCAAACGGATAAAGTTTCCGTATGGAAGCTTGACGGGACTACCGTTTCTGCAGATTTCGAATGGACGTACACGGAAAATAAAGAGCTGACGGCAATCTATATGGGCGTTCCCAGAACGGTAACCTTCCTTGTAGATGGCGCCACCTTCGCAACCGAAACTGTAGAAAATAACACGACGGTAACAAAACCCGCAACGGATCCCGAAAAAACAGGGTATACCTTTGCCGGTTGGTACGTAGGCGAAACACAATTCGATTTCACAAACGCAATTACTGGCGATACAGAAATTATTGCGAACTTTACCGCAAACACCTATACTTTGCTTTTGGACAAGAAAGAAGGAACTGGTGGCGATGAATCTGTTTCAGTTACATATGATGCGGCAATTTCTACTCTTCCTACCCTTACAAAGACAGGTTATGATTTTGTAAACTGGACGATTGACGGCGAAGAAATTACCAACGAAACGGTATGGAAGTATACGCAGGACAAGACGGCAGTGGCAAATTGGAAGATTCAATCCTACGATGTAACGTTTAAAGTGGATGGTTTGACCATTCCCGGAACGATTGTTGAATTCAATAAAACGGCAACCGCGCCTACAGTAGCGGGTTACGACATCACTTGGGATTTCGATTTTGCAACACCTATCACGAAAACAACTGAGATTAGCGGTACGAAAGAAGTGAAGGCGTTGAAGTTGAAGGACACTTCTAAAATGAGAGCAGGAAGTGAATCTTACGACGTGCAGTACGAAAACGGTAAAATGGGGCTTTTAGTGGATAAAGCTTGCTCTCACGCACTTGCGGCGGATTGGTACTTCGATTTGACGGTTGAAGACATCGAAGCCTTTAAAACTATGGGATATACTCATTTAACATACAATTTGTATATCAATGTTAGCGACCAAAACGGTTCGAATAAATATGTAATGATTTTGCACGACGAGAGAAAAGTGGATATAACCTTTAACGCTCTGACCCCAATACAGATCACTTTGGACGAGTTGCAAGATTACGTGCAGAACAATAAAAAAGTGTTTATTCGAAACGGTTGGTGCTATTATACAGGTAAATTGTATGTACAGGATATGAAACTTGCGAAAATGGCAACGGTTACGTTCAAGGACGGCGATACAACCGTTTATAGCGGTTTGGTGGAGAAGGGAACTACTGTAAATCCTGCAAGTGTGCCTGGTTATGACGTGATATGGATGTATGAAGACACCGAGTTTGATTTCAAGACGACCATTGAAGAGGACGTAACGCTTAGTGTTGGTCAAAGGACCTTGAAAACGATCCGTTTGACCGATGATTCGGTGATATCGGTAAAGTCGGGCGATACGGCGGTTGCTTCGTACGATGACGGAGCGATTGGTGGGATTGCGACACCGAATAGTGCGGATAGTTATTCGTATGTTGCTAATTGGAAATTTGACTTGACTGAAGAGGACTTGACGACATTCAAATCTATGGGATACACGCATTTTACATTTATGTTGTATGTGTGGAGTTCCGCGACTGACATTACTTCGTTTGAGATTTTGAATTTTAAAACAACGGTTGCACTCAAGGAATGTGTTTATACGCCTGTTACGATAACGCTTGATGAATTGGCGACGTACGTGAAGTCTGGAAATGGGATATTCCATTCAAGTACATGGTTAATGTACTATATAGGTGAAATTAGGATAAAGGACATGCGACTTGCAAAAATGGCGACTGTTACCTATATGGACGGCGAAACCAAAATTTCTGAGGCTTTGGTAGAATTGGGAGAATGTGCAACAGCAATTGATGTACCGGGGTATAAGGTTACATGGCAAAAAGAAGGGGTGGATTTTGACTTTGCTTCATCAATAAGTGAAGATATTGTTTTGCTCGCAGCCGATAAGACTTTGAAAACAATTTCTGTAACGCCTGAATCTTACGTTCAAACTGGAAAAGGAAACTTAGACATTGAAACGAGAGAGGAAGACGGTGCCATGGGGCTGCTAACGCAAAGTGGTACGCAAGAAGGATCATCGTCTAGCTATTACGCAGTTTTGAGATTCACGTTTGATTTGACGACGGATGACATAGACGCATTTATCAAACTTGGATATACGGATTTTACATTTAAACTTTATGGAACTTGCACTTACGGTAACGCGAGGTCGGCGACGTTGTTTAAAGGTACCGATGTGCAAAGAACCGTTCAAACGCAAGACTCGTCAGCCGAGGGCAAGTGGAATACCATTACGGTTTCTTTGGACGACTTGAAAGCGTACATTGCAAGCGGAAAGAACAATTTTGTTGAATATGCAGAATGCACTTGGGCAGCGAAGTTAATGGTGAAGGATATGGTACTTGTGAAAGCGGACGCATGACTGCTTGACAAGTGTGGCGCGGGGAGACGATGTTTCGTCTCCCAACGCTTATGCGTAATGTTTGGGGAAACGGCTGTGAAAAGCTTATGATACAGCGAAGTTTTTGAAACATTGCGATTTTGACTTTGATAAATAACGATGATTAAAAATCACTCTTACTTTGATGGTATACTGTATAAGATGAATGGAAGTTTATAATTTTTTTTACGAGGAAAACTATATTGAAAGAAAAAATAATTTTGAGTTCGTTTAATTTTTCTTACTGCAAAAATAAGGATTTTTCCTTTGCCCCCAAAAATATAAAAGAACAAAATATATTTAGTAATAGGGTTGATTTGCCACATGATATTGCGCTTTCGGTAACCGATTTTAAAACTCCGGAAGAAATGTACTACGGTTGTAATGTTTTACAAACGCAGCAATTTGAAGACGTACACGCATTTTATTACACTGATTTTGAAGCGGAAGCAGGAGAATACACATTACGTTTGAATAGAATAGACGTTTTTTCCGATATCTATTTAAACGGTGAGAAGATTTTATCAACCAACAATGCATTTATTGCTTTTGAAAAAAAAGTTAAGCTTGACGAAAAGAATGAATTGATAATACATATAAAACCTGCGCTGTTGGAATCGAAAAAATTTAATCCGCCTTGCGGTTCGTTTACTTTGCGCTATAACGGGGCTTCTTTATATGTGCGCAAACCTGCGCATGCGTGGGGGTGGGATATTATGCCGAGAATTGCGCTTGGCGGTATTTTTGACGTAGTTTCTTTTTTACCTTATAAAGAAGATAAAATCAATGAAACTTACGTATATATTCAAAACGCCAATATAGAAAAGAAAACGGCAATGATAGAATATGCCGCGACATTTGATATTAGTGATGATGATTTTTCCAAATATGAAGTAGAAACGGTTGGTGTATGCGAAGATAGCTGTTTTGAGAATCGAGATAGGCTTTGGTCTAACCATTTTCGATTTATGTGGTGGTTGGATGATGCTAAACTATGGGACGTAAAAAACTTTGGAAAACCGTATTTATATACTCTTACGACAAGATTATTGAAAAATGGCGTAGTAGTGGATGAAAAGGTTGAAAAAATCGGCTTGCGTACGGTAGATTTGGTGCGTACCGATTGTTGCGATGCGAATAGCGGAGAGTTTGTTTTTAAAATCAATGGTAGAGAAACCTTTATTATGGGGACAAACTGGGTACCGGCAGATGCCTTGTATTCCAATGCAGATAATCGTATGAGAAAGTTGTTGCCCTATATGGACGATTTAGGCTTTAATATGGTTAGAGTTTGGGGCGGTGGAATTTACGAGCCAGACGAATTTTACGAGTTTTGCGACGAACATGGTATTCTCGTATGGCAAGATTTTATGATGGCGTGCGGAACGTATCCGCAGGATGAATGGTTTCAAAAGGAATTCCGTATAGAGGTAGAGCAGGTCGTTAAACGTTTGCGTAATCATCCTTGCATTGCGCTTTGGTGTGGTGATAACGAATGTGATTACTTTACGGTTGCGCATAATGCAAGAATGAATTTGGAAGGGAATTTATTGACTAGAAAGGTTATTCCCGAAACATTGTATATGCATGATCCAAATAGGAATTATTTACCGTCCTCTCCTTACATCTCGCCTGAGGTGAGAAAAACAAAAAAAAGACCTTCCGAAAATCATTGTTGGGGACCGAGAGATTATTTTAAGAGTGAATATTATCAAACGTGCGAAGACGCAGTGTTTATAAGCGAGATAGGGTATATGGGCTTACCGTCCGTAGAATCTTTGAAAAAATTCATAAGCGAAGAAGATCTTATGAAATTCGATTCTGATGAGTATATGGTACATTTATCCAATATGACACTTAAAAACCCTTATTATAAATTCAGGATAAATCAAGACTTAAAGCCCATAGAGTATTTGTTCGGTGAGATGCCTGATAATATAGAAGATATTGTTAAGTGCAGTCAGATAGCGTCGGCGGAAGGTTTCAAATACTTCATAGAAAGAATGCGTATACGAAAGGACAGAAAGCGCGGAATAATGCTGTGGAATATGGCGGACGGTTGGCCGCAACTATCCGAAGCGTTCGTTGATTATTATTACGATAAAAAGATATCCTATGAATATGTGAAACGAAGTCAGCAGCCTTTGTGCATTATTATGGACGAAACTGAAAAAGGAGTTCTTCTTGCTGCTATAAACGACACGGGTAAAACGGAAAACCTGCGCTATAAGGTTACGAACGCGTTGACGGGAGAAATATTTTACGAAGGTAAATGTATCGTTGAAGCGAACGGACTTACGAATATTCTTTACGACGACAGAAAGGGACGGACATTCTATAAGATAGAATGGACGACGGATAGCGGAGATTGCGGGGCAAATCATTTTGTGTCGGAATTAAAGGGTGTAGATTTCAAAGATTATATCAAATTAGCTGTTAATTCAGGATTGATTAAGGAGGCGGAAAATTAACAATGGAAAATGCTTCGGTTAATTTAGAAAAAGCATTGATTGCCCAAAAACGTAAGGCAAAAATAAGAAAGAAACTTTTTGTGGCGAGTATTTTGGTAATACCTATAATCAATTTTTTGGTTTTTTGGTGATAGATTGTCAATCTAATTGCAACAAAATTAAGGAAAAAATTTTTTGAGTACCTCGAAGGGAGTACGGTAGTTTTAGCTTTTCAGAAGGAAGATTATTCGACGGGGGTAATGACTCTCGCGTGGACCTTAGATAACTTTATTTCGGTTTACGAGGGATTTTTCAAGCTGGAAGGACTTGCGAGAGCGTTTGTAAATACTTTATTGTTTTACTTTAACGGATTGTTGATCATAATGCCGATAGGTCTTATAATGGCGTACTTTATATTTAAAAAGATACTGTTTTATAAGGCGTTCAGGATCATAATTTATTTGCCGTCTATAATAATGGGCTCGGTGCTCGTTTTGCTTTTCAAAAGTACTATTTTTGCCGGAGGACCTTACGAGGCAATTATGAAC
>JGI24502J29692_10038297_pt1 | contig 20412 bp, 6 predicted proteins | sample BioPla3RNA1_FD_29692 | JGI IMG/M metagenome (IMG submission 29692)
GTTTCAGACGACTTGCCAAGATATTATCGGGTCTCCGCCTATGACAATAAGCCAACACCAAACTTTGGGGAAGCAACTGTCATAGGCCCATTCAAGGCCATAACCCTAACAAGGGGTCTTTTTGACCAGACTCCGCCTAACCACGTTAGCAATATTACTTTCCCAAGTTATGGCATAGACACCTCATCGTCTGACCAGACTGCAAATGTATACGTTGAACTAATGTGGGACCCAGTCCTTGACGATGACTTAGACCATTACAGAATCTATGTTGATGGACAATATCATGGCCAATCAAGAACAACTGGATATAAAGTAAATGGCTTACTTGGCGGAAGAAGATATGAAATTCAAGTTACCGCAGTTGACGAAAATCAAAATGAATCCAAGTTAGAAGATGCAATTGTTCACCTTACTCCTGAAATCGAGTACGATGACTTAGCAAATCCTATCCCTCCACCAATTCTTGGAGACGTAACACAGTCAGCCAGAGGTCTTTTTGTAACGTGGCAGGCTCCTGTAGGTTTTAATCATATTAGTGAATATACACTTGAGTGCGTTGAAAACAATGGAGAAGAGCCTGACGAGTCTGACTGGTTCCACGTAACCAATTCAAAACTAACGTACTTTGGTCACGGGAGACTTTCGTACAACAGAAAGTACAGATATAGAGTAAGAACAGATAGCACTCTAGGAAAGTCATCAGAGTGGGCGGTGTTCCCTGGACTCTATGAGCCAGCAAAAACTTCCCATGAAGACATCTCTGCAGGAACAATAACAGCAGATTTAGTTCGGGGAAACTCCATCTTAGCAGAACATCTTACCGCAAGGTCTGTAAACTTTGAAAAACTTGATGTAAATGCAGTTAGGTCTCAACATATTATGGCTGGATCAGTTCAAGCAGAGCATCTCAACGTTGGAATCGGAAGTAGAAACCTAGTTAAGAACTCTGCCTTTGGAATGAGAGACAAGGACTCAGAACTTCTTGGACTTAACTGGAACATTATAGATGATTCCAATCAGTCGCTCTCTGATTATCTTTTGCTCAATCAAGGAAATACGGAAGCATTTGCCTCCATCATAAGCAGAGAAGAAGACCCAAGCATTCCCGTATCTGAATATGCTCTAAGGCTATATGCTGTTCATTATAAGCAAGCAGACGTATATCAGAAGCTAGATATACCAACAGGAACAACAAAAGTTGCTCTCTCTTTTTATACAAAGTTTAGGTACATTCATTCAGATGGGCCAGATACTGGCTTCATAGTCGACTTATATGACTATGACACAGACTCTTCTATTCTAGATGCGGAAGGAAAATATCAAAGATTTCGCTTTGCTGGAAGCAGTAATGGATGGGAACGTAGGTCTTTAGTTCTAGATGTTTCAGGAAATACTGACTCTGCGTACTTGAGAATAAGCTGTAATACCTACGGGGAATTCTATATTACTGCAATCAAGGTAGAAGAAGGAGATTTGTCCACAAAGTGGAGTCCAGACCCTGGAGAGTCTTATGGAGCTGGAGGACAGGTCCAAATTAATCAGTCTGGAATTCTGGTTCTTAATGGGCAAATTAAAGTTAAAACAAATATTTCTAGCGATGAGTCAAGCCATGTTCTTATAAACAATGAAGGCATTCTAGCAGGAAAGCAAGATGGTAGTAAGTATGCAAAGATGACGAACGAAGGTTTCACTAGTGTTGGAGGAATGTTCAGGGTAACCACCGCCCCATCCCTTAACCAGGCAGATTCTCCTTATAGCCTAGAGATCTCAAGTTCTGGTATTAAAGCATTTGGAGTAAAGTCAGACCAGGCAAATGTGGAAATTGGAACAGACGGAATTATCTACATTAGGGACGGTAGCTTTAATATCACTACTGGAAGCGATGAAACGAGCGGACTATCCCTAACCTCATCAGGAATTACTCTAAGACAGGGCGGAAACACAACCTTCTCTGTGAATGCTAACACTGGTAGAACCGAAATTAGAAACAACTTCATTATCTCTAGCTTAGCCAGCGGCAACGCAAGGTTTGAAATGGATCATACATCCATTAGGGCCTACAACTCAGAGGGAGACTTAACATTTAGAGTTAGAGGTTCTGATGGAGACGTTGCCATAGGCAAAGGAATGACAATTAGCACATCGGGGTTCCATAACGGAAATCCTATAGAGTCTGGAGAGCGCATTATTTTTAGAGCTTCAACGAATGGAAGCATAGGGGCAGGAATCTACGGATATAAGAGCAGCTCTACTGGGCCATTGCATGACCTTGGTTACGAACTAAGGAATGATGGAAGCGCTAAGTTTCACGGGTCAATCGAAATATCCTCCGAAAACAAAGGTGTCTTAATCAACAATAAAGGAATCTATGGCCCTAAAGACAGCGAAGGGAATTATGTATTCAAACTCGTTGAAGGGGAAACCCATGCTCTAGTCGTTAGAAATGCTCAAATCAGTCAGGGTTCCGTAGAGCTAAACGATATGGGCATTAAAGTGTCTGGCCCAAATGGAATTAGGGTCATGGACAAGGATAACGTAAATATCGAGATAGTGAAGATTAACAATGATGGAATCCAAATTTTCCAAGGTGCGGGCATTAAGCTAATAGATGACCCAGAGTTTCCAGAAAGATCTGGCTCCATCGTTGTTGGATCTCAAGGTAAAACAGCGATTGACAGCAGTGGAATCCACGCTGATGCAATTACAACTGGAACATTACTAATTACTGGCTCTGATAAAAATCAGGACCCAAAAATCCTAGTTGGCGATCCCCAGAATCCAAAGATAACAATAGATTCTGGTGGAATTAATGTCCATAGTGGCGCATTGAATGTATACGATGAAGACAGAACCACCGTCCTAATTAAAGATGGTAAAGTCAAGGCTAATGCTATAGAGATTAAGGGCGGAGGATCTAATCTTCTTAGAGATGGCAGAGCTGACTATAGCGAAGATGATAACGGAGTGTTTAAACTCTCCAAGTATTGGGAAACGATAGGGAATCCAACAATTTCTAGGTCTAAAGTAATTAGCGAAAGAGCACCAGCCGTTGTTCCTGCAGGAATTTCTGGAGAATACGCATTTAAAATTGTGGCCAACTCTGGACAACAAGGAATCCAACAAACTCCACTCAAGAATCATAAATCGTATGACGACCCATCTAAGTATCCTCCTATGACATCTCTACACAATGGAGTTGTTTATACTGCGGTATGGAATGTCTACGTTCATAGTGGCTCCGTCGAACTAAAGATAGAAGGGGCAATAGATCGGTTTTCTTCAAGTCCTGCTCCCGAGATAATAGTTGGCAGCCAAGCTACTATTCCAGAACACGAGGTAGGAAAGAACATACAGGTCTATCAAAGGTTTAGAAAAGATGCCTCCGTTGAAAGACCTAGTTTTAAAATTCAGTCTCATAACGGTGGAGCAATCTTTTATGTAACAGATCTAATGATTATCGAAGGAGATATTGCTGGGTCCTTTACGGGACATAGTTCTGAGCTTACCTCTGGAGATATGGTAAAAATTGAAGACGGACAAGTAAAAATACTATCCGCTGACGGATCTCTGCGATTAGGAAGCGACGGACTGCATCTAGATGGAGACGAAGTAACATTTTCCCTAAATAAGGAAGATGGCTTTAGTCTAGATATCATTGACAGATCCTTATCAATAAATCAAGACACGGGGATCTCTGTAATTGGCAAAGGTAGCAATCTTGGGAAATCTGTTGTTATTGATGAGAATGGAATCACAGCTACAAACGGAATGTTTAAACTTATAAAAAAAGAAGACCTTGGCGACGGGAAGCAGGGCAATAGCGTTGAAATTTCTGGCGACAAAATTGAAATGATTGATAACCTAGATAGCCCACAAAGAAAAGTAATAATTTCTCCAGAGGAAGGATTACAGGTCTTTGGAGACAAAGGCTTAGAAGTTCGTTCACTAATTGATGTAAATGAATTCCAGAAATATACAAAGCTAAACTCCAGGGGTCTTTATTACTTTGAAAAACTATCGGGTAGAGACAAATTGCTTTTAGCCTTAGGCCTAATGAGCGAAGAGGACATTCCTGCAACCGATAGAACAATATATCTAGAAGATAACAATGAAGAAACCAAAATAGTCATGGACCATGGCCTATTTATTAGAGATGGTGGGTTTTATATATCCAACAAGGAGATGCCGCAGGAAAAAAAGGGCAACCTTCAAGATATAACCATAGACCCAAGAGGAATGCTTCTTCAAGAAACTCGAATAGATAATGAAGAAAACGAATACTTGGCAGGGTGTAGAATCACAGCTGATGGTATCCAATTTTTAAAAAATGGAGATATAGTTTATAGCTTGAACCAAAGGGTAATGATGTCTACATCACCAGTTAAAGCAAATTCAAGAGTAACTTTCCCTATTCCCTTTAACGAAAAGCCTACTGTTATAATAATCCCAGCAAGAATAAAGACGTTTCAAAAGAACAGGCACGGGTCAAGTCAATTTCTAAATCTTGTGACAGAACAAGTAACAAGTACTGGCTTTGTACCCCAGGCTTTTTTACAAACTAACGCCCACATGATGCATACAATGAGTGGCCCCGCCTATCCCGTATCCATCCCAAATAATGGTTCATGGGAGGGTACTACAGAGGCTGAAGCAACGAAGATAGAGGTGCAGATAGAGTGGAGTGCAAGAAAGGCAGGCCTTTTTAGGCCCAGAGCAAATGTTAGATTTAGAGTAGACTTTAACTATGGAGATGGAGATGATTGGGAAGAGGGAGACTGGATTAGAAAAGAGGGTGGAGGAATGCTAGGTAAAAATAATGTGGGCTCTGATTGGATTTCTAGCAGAACAATCAATTCTCCATCCCTGATAGGAGTAAGAATTAGCGTAAAGAAAAGCGAGAATCATTCTGATACCTACGTTAAATTCATGGATGTAAAGTATGAGGCTAGTGACTATACAACCATCGACGAATCTGACGGAGAAGACCTTCCCGAGGTTCACTGGATTGCCGTAGGAGTTTAAAGGGGGAATTAAAATTTTCTATGCAATAGATAGCAATAATAATATAGTTGGAGCCGTTGATCATTTTTACTATTCTCTAGATCAAGCAAAAGAAGTTTTAGGACAAGAAAATGTTATTCAATCTGATTTTGGCTATGATTTAGGAGACGCAAAAAAGTTTCTTAGAGTTTACGACGGAAAAATTACTCTAAGGCCAGCTGCTATTCTTTCCTCAAGCAAGAAAAGAATTAAAGCAGATGGAGAAGACGAAGTTACTATAAAAATAAGAATGACTCANCTCCAACCAGAAGAAGAGATTGAAAGCGTAGTTCTAAATATTAACGAAGCAAAGATTCCCGTAGAAATGGAAGGAGGCCGTGGAGAAATAATTTTCTCCACAGAGTCTCCAGGAATAATAAGTATATCGGCGGTCGAAGGAGATATCCTTTCTTCTAGGATTCTGGTGATCGCATCATGAATGAACTTTCTTACACAAGGATTAATAAAAACAAAGTTCTTTTAAAGGCTAAACCAAGCAAAGAAGAACAGCTCCTTCAAAAAATTTGTGGAGCTATAAACCGCATAGAAGAAAAACTTCAGCTAGAAAAAACCAGTTGGGAGGACGGAAAAAATGATGCTGAATAGAGATCCTATTACTGGTAAGTGGAAGTACGGAACAGAACTCGTTTCACAGAAACACAAGGCAGACATAGAGACAGACCTGGAAGGAGCAAGGGGAGAACTGTCTCGATATCAAAGATACATCGAAGACTTGGAAGAGGCCTTGTTTCAGATAGACCAAGAAGACATCATAGATGAGTAGGGGAGTGAACTCAAGTGGCTCAGCTAAAGTTAAACTGGTTTGCCTTTGCAAATCAATATGAAATATACAGATCAGGTACACCTGGAGAAGAATATGTAAAGATAGACAGCGTCTTCTCTGATCCTGAAGGCGACATTGAAACATATATGTTCAACAAGAACATAGCTATCACTGGGCTACTTGGGTTTGGCTCCAATCACTCCATAACTTTAAACTGGGACAAAACCACATGGGGATCTCCTGAGACCTACAAGATTATCGAAGCTGGGTCTGAGGCTCCCCATAAAGACACACTTTGGATGAGTAACTACTTGCCGTATGGTTCCTACTTTACTGTTCCAGACGGATCATCCTGGAGTTCATTTTGTAGATCTGGCACCGCCTCTCTTAAGGTTGAAGCGCCTTCTGGGGGGTACGTTTACCCACAATTCATCGGGGCTATGTATCCGATTTCAAGCAGGTTTATTATCATCTGGATGTATATTGACCCAGAGAATATCCCAGACTCTATCCTCCTGTCGTTCTTTGATGGTAACTGGGATCAAAGAGTGTACTGGGGAGATGACCTAATACCATATGGAGTCGAAGGGAAAAAATCTAAGCTCCATATGGGAAGCATTCCAAATGCTGGGTCTTGGACTCCACTCATTGTAGACAAGATGCTGCTAAACTGCAGAGATATAACTGGAATGGGTATAGCCACATATAAAAAACAAAACGATGAGGGTAGGCCAGGAGTTGTCTATATTGACGCCATAGTATCTACTGATGACTATGTATATTCAGCTACTCCTAGTCTTTCCCTAAGCTTTTTCAAGGTGCATAGAAAAAGAGAGGACGAAAGCTCCTTTAAGTTTATTGGAGAAAGCAAAAAGAGCTCTTTCGTTGACGAGAATGCTATTGATATTTATGGGTATGGAGCAAAGGATTATGTTCCTCAATACGAATTCTTGCCCTCTCCATCTGGTCAGGAAATGATAATCTCTTGGACAGTTCCGATTGGCACTGGAACAGAGTACACTTATAGGGTTAGCGCTGTAGATGGGTCAGGGGAAGAGTATGAAGCTTCTGAGGTCTCTGTTTCTTCATTCACAAATCATGGTAAGGTAGTTATTTATGGTGGAGACAGTTGGGAAACATTGTCTCTGATTGGAGAAGAAGAGGGGAACAAAATCATTCACGAAAACTTAAATCCAGAAACTTTATATTTTTATCAACTAGAGGCATATAATCCCGAAGGGGAGATGACCTCACTTATCAAAACTACTGCAAGAACAAAATCAGGGTCGAATCTAGGAAGTTTTGTCTTAGACTCGAGTATCTTAGCGTAAGGAGGTTTCCTATGGGATATACTATATTTACTCCTAAGATTTCAGGAGAAAAGTTTTTTGCTTCAGAGTATATGCAGTTCGTTGAATCGATTAACAATATCGAAAAAGCTATAAATATAACTCCAGGAACTAACAACGCTCAGATACCTAGCTCTAATCTTGCAGAAGGAATACCTGGATCAAAAATTGACCCAGATACTCAAATTTCTATATCAGCTCTAAATGTATCTGGCGAGACTTTCTTTAATGGCCCAATTTATCTTGATGAAGATTTCTCTTTACTTACAGAAAACGGCATTTCTTTCACCCCAAGTCAAGTTATAATTAGTGATGGTTCTCGAACAACATTAAAAGTAGACGAAGACGGAAAAGTGTCTATTGCTGGACATATTAATGCAGATGACTCCTCCATACTAAGGGGAGAAATGCACATTCATCGGGGTAATGTTAGCGGCCTCCTCTCTGTTGGAGGGCTGACAGGAATTCTTATTGATGGCGACAGTGGATCAATTTCAGTCGGATCTGGCGGATCAATTTCTGCTGGAGGAACCACTCTTAGTTCATCTGGTCTTCATATGCGATCTGGTGATATTTCCATCAATGACGAGTCTGGCAACCCTGCATTCTCTGTAAGCTCTCTCGGATCTTTGTTTGCAAAGAATGTAGATATATCTGGAAAGATCTCAGCTTCTTCAGGTTCTATCGGAGGAATTTCCATATCCTCCATAGGCATATCTTCTCCTAGTTTCTCAATTATGTCTTCTGGTAGAATAGAAGCCTCTGATGTTCACCTAACTGGAGTAATTAATGCCACATCAGGGAAGCTAGGAGATATGCAAATCGAAGGAGAGTTAAGTGGTCCAGGCTACAGTCTAACTCAAACAGGACTTGAAATTACTAAGGGGTCTATAAACCTAGGTAATGGAGCCTTGCGCATTTACAACACAGGAAGAATTGAGGCCAGTGATGTAAACCTTAGTGGTCATATAAATGCAACATCAGGCAACGTTTCAGGGACATTTACTGCTGGCTCTGTTATCCTCAGCGAAGAAGGAGTTAGAGTAAGTGGGGAGAAGGGTCTTGTCGTTGATTCTGGTAGCATAGAAGTCTGGACAGACACAGAAAACTCTTACAAGGTGCTAACCTTAGGAAAATACCTTGATAATGGTTCAGACGAATACGGAATTTTAGTGAAGGATGAATACGGAAAAACATTCTCTGTAACTAAGTCAGGGGATGTTTTCGTCAAGGGGATAATTGACTCAAGCTCTGGGTCCCAAATCACTGGACATATTACTGCAGAGACTGGAGAGTTTTTTGAGGTAGACATTAAAGGATCAATCAAAGTTCGTCCTGGAGGCACAATAGAAGCTGGAGAATCTATCATCTCTGACTCTGGAATAGAAATAAAATCAGGTAGTATTCAGCTAGGACAAAACTTTGAAGTTGATGACCTAGGAAACTTAAGCGCAGTTAATGCAAGTCTTAGAGGCCATATCGAAGCCGACTCTGGGAAAATAATAGGATTCTTGTCTGTTGGTGAAGGTGAAGACAGAGTTATCTTAGACGGAGAGAATGGAGTAATTAGGGCTGGAGAGTCTAGAATAAGTCCCTTTGGTATCACAATTAAACATGGATCTATCGACCTTGGTGGGGGATCATTTTCTGTCGACTCGGATGGAAACATGGTTGCAGAAAGCGCATCTATTCGTGGATTCATTGATATAGAAGGTGCATTTGTCAGAGGGGACATTCTTGCTGGTGGAGTTGTTATTCAGCAAGACGGAATTAAAGTTAGAGGAAATCAAGGAATACAAATTAAAAATGGAAGCCTCTCTGTTTTAGACGCTTACGACAATGAAATTATACGGCTCGGGTCATATGAAGGCGTAGATGGCCTAAGTGAATACGGAATGTTGGTCAGAAGCAAAGACGACGTAGAAGAGACCTTCAGAATAGATTCTGATGGAAATGTAACTATGTCTGGAACCGTATATGCGAAAGATGGTTCTTTCTCTGGGCATATTGATGCAACCTCTGGGTCTTTCGGGAACATAGATATCATTGGGGCAATTAAGGTTGCTCAAGGAGGCAAAATCTACTCCGAGAACAACTTTAATATAGACAGTAGTGGCATAAAGATTTACAGAGGAGAAATATCGCTAGGCGGCTCTATGGAAAATCCTCAATTCAACGTCAATGACAATGGCAAGCTTATAGCCAAGGACGTAGAAGTCGAAGGAGATATTAGGGCAAGACTTGGTTGGTTTGGGTCTGAAGAAGGAGTTCTTGTTGGTCCAGATGGTATAGAAATTAAGCAAGGCAGATTCATCATGAAAAACGGCCTTGAAAACTTCTTGACTCTTGGTTCGTTTATTAACAATATAGGACAACAAGACCTTGGCATGAAGGTCGTTGACGAGGAAGATAGAATTACCGTTCAAATAAGTAAAACTGGAAATGCCTTCTTCAGAGGAACAGTACAGGCATACGAAGGAACAATTGCTGGAGATGGAGTAATAGAGATTAATCCAATGCAAGGAATTACTATTCATGGTGGTTCTGTCGTTCTAACAAGACCTGTAGGAGGCAGCTTTGAGCCGTTCCTTAGCCTTGGAGTTTATACAAGTGGAGAAGATGTTAAGAGAGGAATATTGTCCCTCGACGAGGACGGGCAAAAAGTTTTCGAACTTGATAGTACGGGAGAGTTGTTTGTTAAAGGAAGAGTTGAGGCAGACTCAGGATACTTCCATGGAGAAATAATGGCAGACAGCGGCTACTTTAAAGGACAGATCGAATCTTCGTCTGGCTTTTTTGGAACAGAAAGTAATAGAATTAACATAACCTCCTCTGGAGTAAATATGGGAACTGGAACTTTAGTGGCAGGACCTGTGTCTCTGTCTGATATCGGAATCGTGGGGCCAGAATTTTCACTAAATAGCCATGGAATTACTGCGAACTCTGGATACATAGGCTCTATACAGATAACCGAAAATGGACTAAATGTTGTAGGCCTTTCTAAAATAACTGCAGGAGACACAGAGATCTCAAGTTCTGGAATATTTATGGGCAGCGGAAGCTCAATAGATATTAACGGTAAGTTTGTAGTAAACTCTTCTGGAATGCTAACTGCAGAGGAAGCAGACATTTCTGGAACCATCTCAGCTAATGCTGGCAGAATCAGCAATATTTATATAGATGAGCAGGGAATATACACTGGAGATAGGGGCGAATCATCTGGCTTCTCAATCAATAATGATGGGTCCATAGTAGCCTCTGATGTAGATTTATCTGGAAGAATAAATGCAACCTCTGGTACTATCGCTGGTATTAGCTTTTCTGATAGCGACCAATTTGAGTACAAAGGAATTTACAAAAACTTCAATATAGGTTCAGGAACCTTTAATGAGGAAAGTGGACCAGGATTTTATATTGGCGCTGATGGAACTTTTATGGCAAAGGACGTTTCTCTATCTGGAGAAATTGCGGCAAACAGCGGATCTATTGGCGGAATTACTATACATAATGGATATATAGAGTCACTAGGATTCTCTGTTAACAAGTCTAGGCCAGGACATTTAGTTGCAAATGACGTAGACCTAACTGGAGAGATTAAGGCAACAAGTGGGTTTTTTGGCATTGGACAAAGTAAGGTAAGCATTACTAACGAGGGTATCTTTACTGGTTCAGCAATCGGAGATGCTTCAAGTACATTTTGGATATCTTCATCTACTGGAGACGCTTTTTTTAGCGGGCAAGTAAATGTTACTCAAGGATCCCTAATTGATGGAGGAGACCTTGTTGTAAACCAAGGAAGCATCATTGCTGGCTCCCAAACTGGAGCTCACGTGAGGGTTGCCTATTTTCCAACTCCTACTCAAATTAATGCTGTAACTTTTGAAGGGCCATTAATCTATGGAAGCAATGATTACGGAGAGGCTATATTCCAAGTAACAAGAAAAGGCGCCTATTTCAAGGGTCAATTAGAGGCAAGCGGAGGAAACATCGCAGGAATGCTTACCGTTGGAAGAGAGGGCGAGTCTGGCAAGTATGGCATCTATATTGATGGCGGAATAGAAATTGTAGAAAAAGAGATTGACGGCAAGATTGTTCCACAAGAAGTTTCATTGCGCCCTCCTGGAATCTTTCTAAATAATTCTCATGAAGATTCAAGTAGGGTGATTAGACTAAATCATCTTGGACTTTATATCTCTGAAGACGGAGGGCACACTTTTAGCCCTGCACTAACAGCAAAAGGGCTAGATGCTACAGTTATTAATGATGGATATATTACAATCAGTGACCAACAGGGTACTGGCAGCTCTGGAATTATTATTAAAAAGTGGAATCAGTCCGTAGGCCAAAACGGAGAGCTTGTCGACAGAGTCATAATTGACCCTGATGGAATTACGGTTTACGATGGAGCAATTAATGTATACAGTGAAGAAACTGGACAAGTGCTAATTGGCGGCGGCTACCTAAGAGTAGACGGTCTTGACATGGGAGTAGTTACTTCTAACAACTATGTTGGAAATGGCAACTTTTCGATGATTTCTACAGAATATGGAATTAAACAAAAGACAGCAGGTGAGGTCTTTATGGGTCAAGCTCAGTCGCATGGCGGAGCAGTTTCAAACCCAACTTATCACTACGTTGGGTGGCCAGACCATCCAGAGCGTGGATTCCATGATGTTTGGACCTACAAGCTTGATGAAAATGGCTTAGCCCCCATCTTTGATATTGATGACGAAGAGGATCCTAACAGACCAAATATGACCTGGACATCATTTAACCCTCAGTGGGTTGCAGTTTGTCCTTGTCCAACTAAACCGTTTGCAGTAATTCCAAACGATGCCTGCAACACCTTTACAGTAATTGACAAAGACGGCAATTTGGTAGTGAATCTAATTGCATGGAAAGAGGGTCTCTTTGGTGCATCATTTACTCCAGACGGAAACAGGCTCGTTCTTGTTGGAGACGACATTGACAGAAGGAGATCTCCAAGCAACTGCGTTGTCTTTGACACTACCGATATCGATCCTAGAAAATGGGAAAGGATTGGCATTATCCCGACTGGAGAGCTACCATCCAAGGTGGTTTGTGATGACAATGGCTTTGCCTATGTTACTGTCTCTACCGACAACGCCCTGTTTAAGCTAGACATAGTTAACATGAAAGTAGATAAAGTTCTTTCTTTTCCAAGAGCCACGGTTCCTCAGCCAATCGCAATATCCCCAGATTATACAAAACTATATGTTGGTGGAGTAGTTACTGACTTAGTGTACGTGGTCCCTACAGACTTCAACACTCCTCTCGAAGAGTGCGAGACGTGGCACGGAGCACCACNCAATATCTTAACTCCAGACCCCGATGATAGGTTTAGAGGGATGATACATGACATGTTCTTATCCCAGGATGGAAAGTACCTTGCTGTTGCCAATGCATCAATTTTGGATGGCTCGGTGTCCCTGATTGATACAGACACAGGAGAAATCGTTGACTTTATTCAAGCTTTTAAGCATGAACAGCTTGCTTGGTACAAAGATGGACTGGAGTTAACAGAAGAAGAGATGGAAGAGTGGAACTTTAAAAGTACAACATCTTTAGCAATGCATCCCACTCTGCCAATCATATATGCAACAGTTACAAATAGGTGTGAAATTTCCATAATTGACTATAGTGATATTGTTGAAAATGGAGAACTAGGAAAACTTTATGAACTGAGAAGAGTTCAGGCTGGATCAAATCCGTCTGGAGTAAGAGTTAGCGTAGACGGAACCAGACTTTATGTTTCCAATCATCACTATCACACTTATCCTCTTGGAGCAAACAGAGTATGGTCATATGATGGAGAGACCAACTTGTATGCAAGGGAAAATCCAGAGCAGTTTGACACAAGCCAAAAATTTTATCACTTCAACCCATCTGGTTTGGCACTAACCCATAACGACACTATGCTTTGGGTAGCCAACAGAGCCACTAATAGCATTAGAATAATTAACACAATAGACAGAGACACATGGCTTGGCAGCTTTGAAGAGATTAAAGACGTTGGGTCTAAGCCTTATGCACTGAAAGCAAATCCAAGTAGAACTAAAATGATTGTTACGAATGACGACTCTGTTAACAAGTTGGACCCAGACTATATTACAATCATAGACGTAGAGTCTAAAAATATAGACGGAAAAATATACGTCGGTGACAGACCAATGGGAATTGAAATTGGAGATGTCGAAGGGAAAGAATTTGTCTATATAGCCTGCTCTGATGGAAACATGATTCAGAAAGCAAGCTTAGAGACCAGAAGAATTGTCGCCTCTGCAGAGATAGAAGGGTTTCCCAGATTCCTTAAGATTGTCGGCAATTCCTTGTTTGCCACTTTCCAAAAGTCAAATAAGCTCTATGAACTTGACCTCAACCTCAATGTTTTAAATTCATGGGACTGCGAAAAAGAGCCAGGGCAAATGGCATATGTTAGTAGTTCTGAAAAACTATACGTAGTTTGCCAGGCTAGCGACGTCGTTAGAGTCTTTGATGTAGACGAACATAAATTCATTAAAGAGATTGAGGTCGGGTCAATGCCTGTCCCCATAGCTAGCGGCAAGGTTCCTGTAGACGGAAGTCTTAAAGACAGGGTGTATGTCGGAAACGCTGGGGAAGGTTCTTGTTGCATAATTGATCCTGAAATTGACGAAGTTGTAGAATGGGTAATGACTGGCCACTCTGCCGAGTACATAACGATTGCTAAGCCAGAAAACGGGTCTAGGTGGTACGTTTCAGCACATGGGCCTCGAGATATTCTTAGCTATGGTGACGACAAGCCTTTCTTTGGGGATGCATACTTGGATAGTAGTGGACAAACCCATAGATACGGAGCGGAATACTGGTATCCACAAAGATCTCCTTGGCATAGAGCTCTAGACAATACTCTAAATAGCTATTCTACTGTTGAGTTTAAACCAAACGAAGTGTTACACGATAAGCTAGGATACGTCCAAATGTCCGTTCTTGGCGTATATGACGTATTTTCTCAGATAGAGCAGGACGTATACACACTAGAAAATGCATCAGATGGAGCAAGCAATATTCATATAGAAACCATAGTCATTCCTAATTCTGGAAACAGAGAATTGTCTGAGGACATAGCAGATTTTAGAGAACTCTACCCAACTGGAGTTGGAGCTCCTCTGGTCAACAAATTCAAAAATGTCTATGTCAAGGCAGCTGGCGAAAATGGAATGGAGTACGTTGAAGGGCTAGATTATGTAATAAATTATACAAACAATACAATTAGTAAGCCAGTGTTTGGCTCACGAATCCCAGATACAGTTTCTCAAAGAGATGTCAGCATCAATGAAGACAACCCGCCTGATCTAATTTCTAACTACATGGACTACAACTCTATCATTGTTAGGCCTGCAGGGGAAACTATGAGAGAATTTAAAGAGGGCGAAGACTATGTTATAGAAGATGGTAAGATTGTAAGGCTTGAAATGGGTTCCATAGAAAAAGGACAGCTCGTTGATATTCACTATTCTCAAGCTGTAATGGTTAGGTACTACTACCATCCGTACAAGAGAAACTATAAGGATACTGTTCTTTCCGCAGACTTTTTTTGGAGATGGCCTCGACCTGAAAATCAGCACGTACTCATGGAAATTGACGAAATGGTACCCAAATTTGTAATTGCCGACAGCGGACAAACCGACCCCTGGACTCCAGTCGTTGATAATATTCATGAAGAGTACAGAGGACTGACCTACTCCTCCTATTCAGACAGAATGAAAACGGCAGTAGTAAGCGCTAGTGCAGAACCATTGGAGGGAAGTCTCTCAGATATAAGCACTAAGGCAGGAGGCGGAGTCAAGCTTCCAGAAGGAGAGCAAAGCATAGAGATTGACCTTGGTGGAGTATTTTACATTAATGAAATTAAGGTCAATCACTTCCATCCAGACCACTCTGATAAAACAGTCAATGATGTCAAAGTTGAAGTTTGGGATGGTCAAGGAGATTGGAAAGTTTTATATGAAGAAGAGACATCCCCATCAGAGTATATAGTAGAAAGACATCGTCTATATATCAACAAAGATGGCCTTGAAGAAAACCTTCGAGTTGCCACAGAAATCAGGTATATTAGAATCCACTTTAACGGAAATAGTGTTGATGATTTTAACTATATATACTCTGTTGAAGTTATGGGAGACTGGAAGAAAGTAACAAGCTATATGTTTGCTCGAGACACTCTCTGGGACTCTGAGGGCAGACGAGAAAACTATATGGTGATCACCGATGAGTTCACTAGATTCGACGGAGAAGAAATTGATGGTCCTGTTAGATTTAGAACATTCTATACAAGTCCTGATGGGTCCACCACTCCAGCCTCTGGAGGAATTGACGTATATTCAATTGAAGGAGAAGTCTATAGCAAGGACACTGACTATGAATGGGTCTCGTATAATAATACTATTCGCAGAAGACCAGGGGGTAGAATTGGTGACAACGAGGTTGTAAGGGTTGTCTACAGGTTTGTACAAGAAGATCTATCCCACCTTACAGTTCCTGGAGCAAGAAGAGATCCCATCACTGGAAAACGAGAGGCTCGAGGAGCAGTTGCGGAAAGTAATGTAACTGGAGCCTTTATAGAATGGGAGTTTGAAAATGAGTTTCGCTGCGACTGGTCTTTGGGATGGGTATCAGACATTGGGCTTGGTGCAGTTAATGTATATATGGACGATGAGCTAGTCTATTCTATAGATCAAGATAATACAGTCACAGAAAGATTTTCCCAGGTTGCTCCAGACCTTAAGCCTGGAAAGCATAAGTTCAAGTTAGTACAAAGATATGGAAAAGTGAACATTGATAGGATTAAAGTCGAAGATTATCAAGTTTACTACACAAATACTCATGTGGTTGCAGACCCTTTCTTGAACCCAGTTGAATTATTTAGCTGGTATACTGACAAGAGAAGCCCTGGCGCAGCTAGAAAGTATCTTGGCAGAGGCTCTCAAATTTTCTCTGGAACGTATGACAACCCAAGAACTGACAACGAAACTCGATTACCGAATCATGAGGTCCCAATCAAGTATAGAATAAGATTTAAGACTGAACTTAGAGGGAGAGGAGATCCTTCTCAAAATCCAGACATAGGGTCTGGCGGAGAACTTGGAGATAGGGCCAACAGATTCGAACGTGGAACTATCCTTATCACCAATGTAAACTTTGAAGAGGGAGTGAATCCAACCTATTGGAGAATGTCACCAAGCTCCGATAAACACCCAGGCTTCTCAATAGAATCTTGGAACCCACTGAAGCCGAAGAGTACTGGAATTCAAAATCATCATATAGCAAATGCAAGCATCGACAGGGATAAAATTAAAACATTCTCTATAATAGATGCTCACATTTCTAACAATGCAAAGATACAAGAATCGAAGCTTGACTTAAATTTCCCAACACATGGGCATTCCAATATGGCGTTCCTAAATCAGCTCACTGGATTTGGTGATGGGGCGAATGATGTAGCTAGGGGAAATCATACCCACAACTACCTTTCTAGCTCTGGGGGGACTGTATCTGGAGAACTAAGTGTTGAAGGGAATCTTGTTGTAGGAGGCACAATTAAACAAGCCAACAAATATGAAGTTGTCCACAGGCGTCCACTTTATGGACTCGCTGGCGACCTGCAACTAGAGACAGGAAGCTCTTCTTGGATTGATGTTACTAAGCTACAAAAGAATTTGTTTGGATACGCAATGCCCCCAGTACAAGAGGGTGCAACTAGATACTATAGGCTCTATGCAGTCTATGGAGACAATATTTCTTCTGAAGATTCGGTCCGAGCTAGAATGAGAATCGCAACTTCAGGCACACCAACTAATGTACTTCACGAGTGGACATTACCAGAGACTGGAGCAAATCACAAAGACTTGCGAGATTGTTATAGCGAATATTTCTCTATTCCAAGCTTAGAGAGCAGTGATCACAAGATCCAAATTAGAATTCAGAACAGCTCTGGAACATATTCTGGAGAAGATAAGCGCATTGAACTTGAGTGGCTAGAGCTTGTGGCATATGACGTTTTTGAATCTTAGCGGAGGTGGATTAAATGCCAGTATACAGAGACATTGATTACGATACTAGAATAAATGGCAGCTTGGAGGTATTGTCCACCTCTGAGTTTAAAGACAGTGTTAGTATAGCAAATATTTTAAGTGTGGGAGAGATGGCCGATGTCGTGTCGGCCATCAACTCCAAGCTTTCCCTCTCTGCTAATCAGCAGACGATAGTTGGTAACATAACCATTACAGGAAACTTAAATGTAGATGGAGATATTTCTGGAATCGACTTAAGTCAATACTACACAAAGGCAGACCTAAATTCTTCAAGTGGAGTAGGCCAAGTGCATTGGGACAGAGTGTCGAGCAAGCCAGCCACATTTGCTCCATCAGCACATGACCATAACAGCTTGTACTACACTCATTCTGAAGTAAATGCAAAATTAGCTACAAAGAGCGGGATAGATCATGATCACGATAGCAGATACTTTCCCTTAAATGGTGGAAGCTTAGATGGTGAATTATCAATCTCGTCCTTGGGAATGCAATTAAGGCTTGTCAATAAGTCCAATGACAAGATATGGTCTCTCGGCACTTCTGACGAAAACATAACTTTACTTGAAGATGGATCAGTCCCTAGGTTAACCTTCTTGGAAGGGGGCGGAATCAGTCTTCATGGAGGAAGTATAGACGGATTCAGTCTATCTAACATTTCTAATTCCATAGATTCTCACATTGATGATGATGTAGTTCATGTGAGTTCTGGTGAGAGAACAGACTGGAACGCTGCATACAGCCACTCTGAAGACAGTGAGATTCATCTAACTGCAGCTCAAAAAACTGGCCTAACTTCTGGTGGAAGCACATCTTTACATAGCCACAGTATATATGCAGTTTCCAGTGATGTTTACACAAAAAGCGATCTTCAGTCAAGCGGCCAAGCATCTGTGCATTGGGGCAACTTAACAAATGTTCCAAGCGATCTTGGTTACTGGAAATATAAAATCGGGTCTACAGAGATTGAAGTAAATGGCGGAGATACAGTAACACTTCTTGCTGGTGCGGGCATTTCGTTGTCTCAAGACGGTGGAATTAAAGTAAGCGCAACTCCTTATACTGCAGGAGATGGATTGTCTCTATCTGGATTTGAATTTACAAACACAGATAAAGGAAGCAGTCAGGCTATCTTTAAAAATATAAAGGTTGGAGCCTCTACGCTTTCTGCATCTTCTAATTCTGATACATTAAGCTTTTTAGGCAGTGGTCAGACTTCAGTTTCTTTGGACACATCTGCAAAGACTATTACAATCTCTTCGACTAGCTATGAAGCAGGAACTAACTTGAGTCTGTCGGGGTCTACCTTTAGTGTGGTCAATTCTCCAACTTTCTCAGGAACTGTAAAGGCCAATGGGTTTAATGCCAATGGAGGAAGCATAAGCAAAGTAGGTAGCATAGCCTTTAATGTCGCAGATTATGAAATAGATATTGAGAACAATAGCTTTTCGTTTAGCAAAGACATTGTGGTTGCTGGCAACATAGTCGCTAATAATATAGGGAATCTAACAAACTCGCTATCCTCACATATTTCTGCTGGGAATCCACACAGTATTACCCTTGATAAAGCTAGGCAAGCTGGGAATGAGCTCTTGGGGCCAGTAGTAATTAAGTCTAACCTTCCAGGATTAACTATCCAGCCTCAGCAGGATCCAACTGGCGAACCCCAGGTTCGATTCAGCATTGCAAATGCAGGAGGATCTAGTTTAATCTACATGAGTTCAGATGGAAAAATATACGCCAACGAGATTGAAGTAAATACACTGACTTATAGCGAATCAGGAACTACAGAAGGAGACCTTGAAGTAAGCGGAAGCTTGACAGTAGCGAGAAATGCTACAATCGGGTCAGACCACACGCAAGATGTCTTGCTTGCAACTACAGTGGTTAATATAGCTAGGACTGGTGGCACGGTTGCAATAAGCCTAAATCCTTCAAATGGGAAAATCACAGCCACTGACATCAGTGCAACAGTAGATGGCATCAATGTGGGTCAGCTAGCAGCAAACTTTGATAGTCACAACCACGACGATAGATACTATACTAAGTCAGAAATTGACTCTATGGCCCTGGGTGGAATACATGGCACGACAATAACAATCGAAGCAGGAGAGACGGAGGCTACTTGGAATCATGGAAATGGCAAGAGCTCTTATGTCGTATCCTGCACTCCTCATGGCTTCGAAAGGCACGTTGCCGTAACCAATAAGTTAGACAATCAGTGTACGGTTTCTATAGACTGGGCACACAGCGAAGATATTGAGGTAGACTTAATATTAGTTAATTATTGAGCGTAGGGGGAAGCAAAAAAAATGGCATTAATCGCGTGGTACAAACTAGACGGAAATGCTTTAGATAGTAGTGGACATGGCAGACATGGCACAGTAGTAGGGTCGTCCCCTTGGACTAGTGGAAAGATTGGACAATGCGCTGACCTAAATGCTTCAGGACGCTATATCACAATCCCTCATGATGATGAAATATCAAAGAAGGTATTTGGCGCATCTAACAACTTCACCTTGTCGGCTTGGGTTTATGTCTATTCTTATACAAGCTACGGAATAATTGTAGGAAAAAACTCAGGGTCATCTTGGAGTAATTCAACGTCTGCTATATGGCTGAGTACTTCTGGAATATCAGCTGTTATGGGTACTAATGAAAGTGGAAACCCCAGTGGTGGAAGGATTATGACTAGCGCACTCCCAGAGGTAAATTCTTGGAATCATGTTGCTATGGTGGTAGATCAAGAAAATATGATACTTTACATTAATGGAAGCGAAACTGGAAAAGTTGCTTTGAGTGGCCTAACAAGAAACAGAACGGAAAACACAAATCCTATTCTCATAGGAAGAAGAACTACTGGGTCAGCAGACACAACAACTGCTAGAGTTGACGACGTACGCATTTATGATCACGCTCTATCCCCTAAAGAAGTAAAGGAATTAGCTAGGGCAAAAATTTTGCATTACAAATTTGATGATTTTCAGGAGCCTACGGAGAATATGGCCCACTCTATTGCGTGGGGAAACTACACAGGCGTTTCAAGGGATGGAGAAGTTGAATTAAACAATCCTCATAATAGGCCTTATGTCATGCAATATACGAGGTCATCTACTACCTCAAATGCCAGGGGTACAAAAATTCT
>JGI24502J29692_10025603_pt1 | contig 20180 bp, 23 predicted proteins | sample BioPla3RNA1_FD_29692 | JGI IMG/M metagenome (IMG submission 29692)
TGATATTTAAAAAATATATAGAAGGGGGTTATTATTAATAAAAGTAGTATTATGAAAAAAGATAAAGATATTAATAAAGCAAAAAATGATAATAACACCTATTTAGAAAAGGTCGTTAAGGCATCGCCAAAAACAGTTGCTAAGAATAAGATTAAGCCTAAAAAGAAAAAAAAGAAGCCGGATACTGAAACCGGTAAAAAAAAAACTAACACTCAAACAAAAACGCTTTATAGATAATTATATTATTAGTGGAAATGCAACGGACGCAGCCATTAAAGCAGGGTATTCAAAGAAAACAGCGGCACAATGCGGCGCAGACAATCTTAGAAAATTATATATTAAACAAGCAATCGAAGAACAACTGAAAAAAATCGAGGATGCGAAGATAGCAAAAGCAGATGAGGTATTGAAATTTATTACTTCAGTTGTTCGCGGCGAGGTCAAAGATCCCGTTGTTGTAACAGAAGGCCGAGGTGACGGATACAGTCTAGCAAGAATAGTCAACAAGCCTGCAGGTCTTAAAGAACGATTATCTGCGGCCAAACAACTGATGAAGCGTTACGGTCTGTTCACTGACAAGGTTGAGATTAAAGACACGACCGAAAGAATCAATCCACAGCACGAAGAAATCCTTAACGCTATTCGTGGGCGCAAAGTTGAAGGTTTTAACGATGAGTAAGAAACTGATTATTAACGATCGTTTTCTCGATGTCATGACGGTTGCTTTATCACCTAAAACCCGATTGCTGGTGGGCGAGGGCACAATACGTTCAGGCAAAACGGTCGATATTAAAAATGCTTTTTTTGAAGCAGTGCAAGATAGTGACGAAGAGATGCATTTGATTGCGGCGCAAGACTTAGATGCCATCAACGATAATATTTTAGATGGATTCGATGGTCTTTTAAATATTTACCCTGAATATTTAAAAATAACGAGGGATGAAATCGGTGGTTTTTACATCGCTTGTAAATGTGATTTACCCGGAAGACCAAGAGAGAAAAAGATCCTTTTAGCCGGTACAGTGAATGCCAACAAATGGAAAAAGATTTTAGGTAAAACACTTGGTGTTATCATGGTCGATGAAGTAAATACCGCATCAGAACAATTTGTCGATGAGTGCTTCTCCCGTCAAGCTAGCGCAAATAGGCCTTTAACGCTTTGGACTTTAAACGGCGATGTGCCGACACATTGGATTTATGAAAAATACATCAACCGCTGCAAGATCATTGGTGAAGCACCTGCATCAATTAGAGCCGATATGGACAAAGTGCAAAAAGAAGCCAGATGGTATTATATGCACTTCACGATGAAGCATAATCCAATCATGACACCTGAGAAGATTGAGGCGGCATCTAGAATATATCCCGTTGGCAGTTATTACTACACGATTAAAATTCTTGGCGAGCGTGGCGCACCTGGATAAGCTTATTTATCTTGATTATTTGAGCGAACAGCTGTTTAAACCATTTAAATCTGAAGAGTGGTTTAAGTACACAATCGGTGTCGATATTGGAGCCGGGCGTGCGAAGAACTCATTTTCGCTTCGTGCATTTAAGCACGATAATTCAGAAACAATGGTTGTTGATGGATGGGAGTTTCAAGGCTTAGGATATGAGGAAAAGAAAAAGAAGCTAATTGCTTTTTGCCAAATGTATAAGCATTTACCAATTACTGGCATTTTCATCGACTCAGCAGAAGCGAATTTCATCCGTGATATACAAGGCGACTTTAAGCGAATGGGATTGCCAGAAGTCGCAGAATCTTATAAAGCTACGATCAAAGAGCGCATTGATATGAATATCGTTTTATTTGCGACCAAACGGTCGTTTTTTAATTCCGATTCGGCATTCGCCAAAAGATTATATCAAGCTTATTCAATTGCAAAATGGGTTGAGGGAAAAGAAGGCGAAGAGCGAGAAGATAAGAACGAATGGCTAAATGACTTAATTGACAGCGATGAATATGCACAAACACGCTATATGAAAGCGCTCATGAAAGCATCGAAAGAGGTGATCTAAAATGGGAATTAGAGATTGGTTTCGAGAAAGGCGATTAGAGCGATTAAGGAGGGATTTACTAATGCTTCAAGAATCCGGCAAAGACAAAACACCAAACTTCAATCCGGCACACTTTAAAACATTTACCGAGATAGCGCCGGACCTCGAATTTACCTTAAGCGTTCAAGAGAATCTTGCTTGGTTTATTGGTAAACCACGGTTATTAAGACAATTTTATGCAACGCATCCAATAGTAACTGGCGATTTAAAATATTTTTGGCAAACTGCTCCTGGTGATGTTATCAAGCGACATACCGGCATTCCAAATACGGCTGCAAACAAAATGGGAGTTATTTTGTTCGGCAATGGTTTTACATCAAGAGTCGAGATTTTTAAAACTGATGAAAACGGGAAGCCAACGAATGAGATTGATGATAAAGCATCGAAGCTAGCAACGGAGAACTTAGAAATCCTTAAAAAGAAAACTGAGCTTGTGGACCACTTGAGAAACGGTGCAGTTACTGAATCAGTTTTCGGTCATCTTTTTGGTAAGTGGAGCTATGATATTGAATTATCTGAGTATCCGATATTCGAGATTGCTAGCGTGATGAATGCTGAGTTAGTTAAGACACGAGGCGTCACAACCGCAATCGTTTTTAAAAACTATCACACGATAGGCGATAAACTATACGTTCACAAAGAAACGCACACCACTAACGAAAAAGGTTTCGCAATGTATATTAACAAGCTGTATGCATTAGACAAATCCACCGGAAGCGAAAAAGAAGTGCCTTTAACAACAATCCCGCAAACTGCAAATCTAAAGGATGAATTTGTTTTTGAAGGTATAATCGGTATGCTTGCATTTGAAAAGCCAAATAAACTACCGAATGCGGAATTCCCTAATTGTCCGTATGGAGCGAGCGATTATGCAGGCGCACATAATGTTTTCGATGCACTCGATGAAGTCTTTAGCGAAATGGTTTCAGAAATCCGGAATAATAAGCCTCGGCGCTACGTGCCAGAGAATATGATTCCAACAAATAGAAACGGCGAGAAACAACCACTTGATCCATTCGTTACAAACTATGTTAAAGTCACTGGCGATATCGACCAAGACGCTCAAAACAAAATTGAAGTGACAGAAATCAACGATAAGCACGAATCACTACAAAAGAAATATGATACGCTTCTTACAGCTGCACTTAATAAAATGGGATTATCACCGCTAGCGATTGGCGATCCTGGAATGGTTGCAATGAACTTGGGTGACAAATCACAACAAGAAAAAAACAAGACAACACTAGAAACACGAAACCTTAAGCTTCAGTCTTGGATTCCGTTTATCGAAAAAGTCTTGTTGCAAATGCTTTCGCTTAATGCTTGGATCCAAAAACAATTCGGTGTCGAGCAAGAAGGCTTAAATAGACTTGAAATTGATTTTTCAAATTGCAATGTCGCAATTGAATTCCCAGACTATATTCAAACTTCTGATAAAGAAGTTATCGATACTTGGGGTGCAGCAAAATCAAATTATCGTGTAGCTTCAACAGAAACAGCAATCAGGTATATTCATCCGAATTGGTCCGAAACACAAATTTTGGATGAAGTTAACCGCATTCGTTTTGAGGAAGGCATGAGCTTCGATAATCCTAACAATCTTCCCGAGTTAACCGGCATTAGCGAAATCGAAAACGAAATTGAAAACGAAGACGAAGACGAAGAAAGTCAACAAGTCAACCCAGATGAAAACATCGACAAAAAAGTAGAAGGTGCTGGCGGTGGCAACGAACAATAATCCACCAAGACAAATTTTAAGTCCTGATGCATCAGTGTCTGGACCAATGATTGTGGCACTTCAGAGCGCAACAACCAAAATCAAGGAACTAATCACGCAAGCAATTTTACAAGGCGCATCGCAAGAGGAACTAACAAAGCAGCTTAATAAAGTGATTGCTGAAGCGTGTGAGAAAATTCGCGATCCAACGCTAAAGGAAGAAATCCGGAACGGCTTTGTCGTTAGTGCTAAAAAATGGTATTATGAGCTTAACCAAACCATCAAAACTGTAAACCACAACTTACGCAATAAAGTCTTAACCGTGGTACCAACCACAACGCTTTACGCTTTAGACATAAACGCGATATTCAAAAGCGGTCCAAAGCAAATTATCGATAACTTCAGGCCTTATATGGACTTTAACGCAAAAGGACGAGCATTAATCGAGGGTTACGAGAACAGCGTTAAGTTAGGATTAAAGGCAATCGCAGCCGATCCACCAATCAGCACTAGACTTACTAAAGATGGGAAACCAGTCAAAGTATCTTTAAGAAATCGTGTCGAGATGGCTATTCGTTATGATGCTAATCTCAAAGACGTCAAGAACTTAGTTGATAATGGCGTTAAGCTAGTATGGACCTCAAGCCACCCAAACTGTTCTCCAAGATGCGCTCCGCATCAAGGCAAGCTATATTCTCTCGACGGAACAAGCGGAACGATTAATGGCATCAGATACACACCGCTTGCAGACGTCTTAAAGCTTAACGGTGGCAATTCCATCATCAATGGCTATAACTGCAGGCATCGTTTAATCGAATATCGACCAGGAAGCCGTCCACCGACTGATTATACCGTAGAAGAAATTAAGCGTGAATATGCAATCGACCAAAGGCAAAGGAATTATGAAAATACGATTCGGAACTTAAAAGCCGAAGAAAGATTGCTAAGGCAAGCAGGATTTACTAAAGAAGCGAGTGAATTACGTAAGAAGTGGCAATATTTAAACAAAAATTATGAAGCGTTCTCATTGAGAAATGGGCGGCCATTTTATAGATGGCGGACAAGAATTAGTGAGGATGAAATTTCCAAAAAATCATTTATTAACAAGAAAAAATGATTTTAAGATTTCAAAAAGCCCATACTCAGATAGTATATATTCATTACCACAAGATGAAAAGATTGACTGGGGACAAAAGCCGGAATATTCTTATCGAGTTGCGGACCACTGGAATTGGGAACAGGACGGAAAAATACACTGCCCTACCGAAACTGGCGAAAATTATGGGTGGGCATTATGCCAAGTCATTGATGGCAAATATCGCCTTATCATGAAAATTAAAAAATAGAAAGGTAGAAAGGAATTAACATGAAACGAATACTACTGTTTATTTTTTTAATTGTGCTTATCTTTGTTCAAACAGGTTGTAAAACAAAAGAAATAGAAATAGGTGATAATGGCATATTAACACCCGACATTCCGGTTCAAAGCGAGTATGTGTTTTTGAATTATGAGGATGCATTAAAAAAATTAAAAGACAAATCACCAACCCAAATCGATAATAACAGCATCTTAAAACGAGGTGCTTTTATTATACCCAAAATCTCGCTGGTAAGCGATAGCCTCCCAAACTTTCAAATCACGGGCGCACCGTGTAAAAAAGCGTACGAAAGGAGAAAGCAAAAATTATGGAAAAACTTATCGAATTAGTAGGTAAAGATGTGTTCGAACAACATATCAAACCGAAACTCAAAGAAGGTGCGAATTATTTTTTCGGTGAAGGCGAATTCATCCCTAAATCAAGATTTGATGAAGTGAACAACCAAGTTAAGGATCATAAAAATCAAATAGCCGAACGGGATAAACAGCTTGAAGAATTAAAAAAATTTGCGAAAGGCAACGAAGAACTAACTAAGAAATTTGAGGAATTACAAGCTACGTACACCAAAGAAAAGCAAGAGTATGAAGCGAAAATCCAAAAGCAAGAATACGACTTCGCTTTCCAAACCGAATTATCGAAGCATAGGGCAAAAGATATCGATTTGCTTAAGGCCAAGATTGACAACACAAAAATAACCTTCAAAGATGGCAAATTCTATGGCTTAAACGAACAAATCGAGGGATTAAAGAAAACGCACGCTTATATCTTCGATGAAGCATCAAATCAAATACCGCCAAGAGGCGGAGCACCAATTATTCCAGGTGGTATTCCAACAAAACCAGGAATGGGAAATCCAGCACCGGTAGAGAATCCAAAACCGTGGAATAAGCACAAACATGGCATTTAAAAAATTTAATTTGAAAGGAGCTAATTATTAATGTCTGTTGTAGTTCATTCTCTAAATTATGCTGAGCAATTCAGCCCAGTATTACTCCCAATCATGATTCAGGAGGCTTTAACAAGTCCGTTCATTGTGCCTAATGTTAAATGGCTGGGCGCAAAAACATTCCATTTCACGCAAATGTCAACTTCTGGTTACAAAAACCACTCAAGAACTGGTGGATGGAATCGTGGCAAAATTACTCAACAAGACTTCGAATTCACCGTGAATGTTTCTCGTGATATCGAATTCTTAGTTGATAAAGCTGATGTTGATGAAACAAATTACATCGCATCTGCGCAAAATGTCGCAATGGTTTTCCAAAAAACGCAAGCTGTTCCAGAAAAAGATGCGTATTTTTTCAGTAAAGTCGCAACAACAGCCAAATCTTTAGGAAGCGCATATAGTTCTTCTACCGCAATCTCTACTTATTCTGTAGAAAACGTTTTAACCAAAATCAAAAGCGTAATCGCAAAAGTGAAACGTTATCGAAGAAGTCTTGTTGTTTATGTTCGTAGCGCTGTAATGGATTTGCTTGAATTATCAACTCAATTACAACGCAAGGTTGAAATGACTGTTATTCCAGATGGCGGCATCGGCATTGAAACTCGTTATACAATGATTGATGGCGTTCCTATCTTAGAAGCAATCGATGAAGACCGTTTCTTTGACAAATTCAACTTCAATCCAACAAACGGTGGTTTTGAACCAATCGCTAAGGTTGAAGCGGTTTATGCACAAACATCAGACCAACAAATTGATGAAGATAAAACTTATTACACTCGCTCTGGCGAAGAGGGCGCTTATGTGTATACAAAAGTTGCATCGCCAGTTGTTGGCAGTATTGGATCTTATTACGAATTAACAAATACTCCAGTTGAGGGCTCTAAGAAAATCAACGTCTTAGCTGCATCAACAGAAACTGTTGTAACTGTTCCAAAAATTAGTTCGATTTATTTCTTCGCACCAGGCGCTCATACACTTGGCGACGGATGGCTATTCCAGCAACGCGAAGACTATGACACATTCATTTTCCCTAATGGAAAAGACGGTCAAATCGATTCGATCGCTGTTGATATCGACACAACCGAATATACTACAGATTAGACCTAGTCTTAATTATCACTTAACTTAAAAACCCTTTTAATTTTTGTGGGGAGGATAAATACTTCCTCCCCTTATTTTTTTACTAAATGGAGGTTATATATGACCGAAGAAAAAATCAAAACATTTACAAAAGATTTTCTATTTAGAGCTGGTATCGATTTAGAGAAACGTTTGCCGGCAAATGATTTAGAAACAAATAAAGTCGATGCATTCGTTAACCGTATTGAGATGATGATTGAAGAAGAAATCATGGCAAGAAATCCCAACTATAGGCGTTGGAAAGAACGAGGATTATCTGAAGTGCAAGAAGATGCGATTTATAGGGCAATTCTTGAACAAGCGGCTTATGTATTTGTAGTTGGTGACTTTAATTACATATCCGGTTATGATCCTATTAGTGGCACACTTACTCCAATTGACGAATTAAGAAAACGCACCCTTAGCCCACAAGCTAAAAGAATATTAATGAATGCCGGACTCTTTTATGCCGGATTGAGAGGATGAGTCTATGTACATGAATTATCGATTCCCAGATCAAGCCATATGGCATAAACAAGTATTAGATCCGGACCATGAAATTTTAAGGCGTCACGTTAATTCTCACACTTTCAATTGCGTGGATTTATCAAGCACGCTCAAAGCGGCTCCTCAACAAATCGATCAATTAACAGGAACAATACGTGCGAAGGGATTAGGGAAAAGCCTTCTTTTAAGAACTGACGATCCAAAAGCCGCGGATTTTAAAATTGAAGATACTATCTTTTTCAAAGGGCATGAGTATCATATAACCCAAGTTTATGAAGTGCGTTCAAACGCTTTTTTAGGTGCGATGGAATATGAAATCTATTGCTCATAGGCTTAAGCTTGCTTGTGATGCGCTTTGTACGATTTTAAAAGCTGAAGCACCTTACGATACCGGAAATCTTGCATTAGATGGCATTCGGGTTATTGAAGGCGAGCCAGGATATTTTTATGTAGCTGTCGGTGGCGAAATTGCGCCTTATGCGAAATATACTCAAGAGTCTTGGGACAATTTCGAAGCGCCTTTAAAAGGGAAAAAAAACCCTAATGAAGGCTGGATTAACAGAGGAATCGAAAAAGCATTGCCGCTTATTAAGCAAATTATGGAAGGTGCAATAACGGAAGATGAAGCTAATGAATATTTAGAATCACGAGGATACACAAGAGAACTTAAAGAAAAACAAATCAAGCGTGCTGAATACTTAGAAGCAAAAGCTAGAAAGCTTGTATCATAGGAGGAAACTATGACATTTGAGCAAAAATACAAAGAGATTTTAAGAGCGCAGTTAGAAGCTGTAACCAATCGCAAAGTATATGTCAGTAACGACATTCACTACCAGCCACTCGACGATGATCCAGAAGCAATAGTTATGGTAATTAATACAGGTGGAACAAGTCGTTCATCGGTTGATGGATTCGATATGAACACATTGCCGATTAGCATTAATTTTATCTGCCAAGCAAATTATTTGCAAGAAATATTTGGCATCTTAAACCAAATCGCCAAAGAGAACAACGCAAAATATTATCAAACAGAGATTGATGGAACAACTTATTTTTACCAAGTAATTTACTCAGATGCTTTTCAAATCGGTGGCGCCTATAAAGTTCATTTAGAACGTAGGACCGTCAACTGCATAACCGGAAATTGGTTATTAAATATCACCTATTCCGAAAACGCAATTATCGAGCCTTCGATATGCAAACTTAAAGTTGGATCCACAGAATATGATATTAAATATATTAATCGTTATGATATGTCTGCTACTCCAGTAACCGAATCTGTACAATATATCGATGAAGATGGGCAAGAGGAATTATTTATCGATACAGTTCTAAGTTATTCTTTCGTGCTTCTTAAAGTTAATAATGATGCATTGCAAACCGAATTAAGAAAGCAAATTGCTGGAAAAATTGACTTGAATCAATCTATTTTAACGCTTAAAATTGATGGTGATGAAATACCAATAAATAAATTAGTCGTTACCGAGATTTACGAAAACAAAGCTTCAGTATATAATCTTGTCTTAACCAAATCGTAGGTGATTCTATGGACACAGAATATAGAATTCCCATAAATGTTGAATTAATTGCAACCGAATCAAAAGGCACACCATCACCAACTTCAAAGGCTACTCCTGATCAAACGCAAAAGAAGCTAGCAAACGAAGCAAGTAATGAAGCGGGCGGAGTCTTGAGCAAGATGGTAGCTATCCAAGTTGGCAAGCAAGCTATAAATTATGGTTTGCAAAATTATGGTAATTTAACGGGCGATTATATTACACAATCACACTTACAAACTGCTAATCAGCTTGGTGGAACGCTTTTAATGGCGGTTAAGGGCGGAATTGCAGGAATGACCATAGCAACTGCATCACTTGGTTTTCAAGTTATAAGTTATGGCATTGATGTTGCAAACCGAAATCGTGAAGCGCAATTTTTGAGAGAACGTGTTGGCATGGCATCGATTTACGGAGGAAGATAAGGTATGCAGAAATATTACAAATTGATAAATGGTGTTTGGGAAGAAATACAAAAAGTTCTTGCTGGCCAAGTCGAAACAGAAACAATCGACGATACGCTTGATAATGGCGTTTTAATTTACGATAACAATACAAGCGATTTAATTCCGGTCTTTACTCCGATTAAAATCGACACTCAACCGCACATTAAAATTACAGTTACTGATGAGGTCTATTTATCCATATCCAGTGATGGTAAATTATTTTATGTTAGCGAAAGCTATGGATGGAGTAACCAATTAAATACAGCAAGTGCAGGCGATTTGATCGAACTCACAAACCAAACGGATGATGCCGAAAATCAGGTTTATAAAGTCATCAGCTATTCGAGTGGCATTTTAACGATGGCAAGATATTCAAATAAAGAGCGATTCTTTCTAGCAGCTGAGGAAAGAATGGAGCAACACACAAAAATATTTCCTTATGTTTTTAGGCATACACTTATCTACATCGAACCTACAAAATACTTAGAAAAAATATTTGTATATAATCTTTGCTTGACTAACAAAACGGATACACTTAAAGCACAAATTGAAAAAGCACTTGTGAATGCAGAACTAATCGAAGTGGGACAAAACCCGCGATTTAGTTTATCGAGCGATTTAATAACCTTCTTAGGCGATACACCAGGCGAGGATTTTTTCTTTGATAAAGCAACACTTCGCGAGATACTTGATGCCATGCTTGCGGTTAAAAACGCAAGAGTTTATGTTGAAAAGATAATTGATTTTAATGATATCGTTATTAGCTATGTCGATATGAATGAAATCAAAGAAACAATCGATTTTGAAAAAAAATGCGCACTTGAGAAAAGTAATAATGTAGAAATGCATGCCGGCAATATTGAGGGCTTTGGAGCTAATAGTGTTATTCCTAATGTTGTGTTCCAGGATTGGACCTCCTTTAAAACAACTGAAGCAGTGCTTACAAGCAATAATTTTAAAATAACCACAGTATTCCCGATTGAACGAATAATTAAACTAGAAATTTTATGCGATTTTCGAGTTAATGATGGCGCTGGAAATTCAATCGAAAAATATTATGAATATCCACTTGATTTGACAGAAGCTGTCTTTGATCGTGATGCCTATACTTTGCTAGACGAAAACTATGGAACAACACCCGGCATAGGATTTAGCTTGGACGGACCTTTACCAAGTCGCTTAGCCTTTGGGAAAGACAATGTTTTGGTTTATGACAGAAGCGGTCAAAACATAACTGGAGGCAAAAAAACTGACTGGATTATTTTTCCTGATAACCCAGTGGAGCAAGCCATTGAGGCTGCAATCGATAGAGCTTGTATAAGATACGAAATACCAGGAAGCGAGAATCTCGATCGTACTAGAAATTGGACCGTCACGCTGGAAAATAATGTTATTAATTGTTTAGTTAGAATTGAGTATATTCCATATATTGATACTTATACAAAAATCACAAAGCCAGGTTTATATGACAATGAACAAGCTAAATTATCGGCTATCGATAATCAATCCGAAAAAGTGATATCATCATTAAGACATGGTATTAATCTGCTTGGAAAAATCAGTCGCTTAGGCAATGATGAGTATATTGTTGATACAGTTGTTAAAGACCATGATGAAATTAAAGAGATTGGCCAAAAAACTATTGACAATTATATTATTTACAAAAAAGAAGTTGCATATCACAATAATTATGCAAAAGTCAGATATTACCTATCAAAAAACTATAACAACTTGAATGAACGAATAGCCTTAAATCGAGAAAAGCGAGTATATGATATCCCGCTTACAAGCTACCTAAACGAAATTTTGATTAAGAATTATATCTTGGTCGATTTTTTGCCAGTTAATAATAGCGGGATTGTAAAGAATTTTGCTTTGAGGGCATTAATTGGCAGAACGAATAACACCGTTTCTAAGTTCGTATTTGAAACAAAAAGCGGTAGTGACACATTTGGACCATTCGAACTTGCGACTGCAAACTACACAATGGGTAACGTGATGCATTTTGTAGCCCAATGCATGGATAATTATTCTGTAGGCTATTCTATTGGTGGCCGAATAATTGGCGGGAATAAGGTAGTTTATAATCCGTATGTAGATGATAACACAGGAGAATTTGAAAGCTTTAAGTTCTTATTGACTGATTTTAGGACAGAGGCTGATAACTTCATCGAGCAAAACAAGATACTTCCTAAAACTAATTATGACTATTACATTTCATCTTCACGCTCAGCTGAAGGCGAATATCGGTATTTGAAAGATGCATATCAAACCATAAAGTTTAATGTCGCTTTAGAACTATTGCCAGCAAAGAATCAATTTGGTACAATCATCATCGGGAATCGTTTAGTAGAACACAATGGATTGATCAAGCGAGGTATAACAACTTTTGAAGATGCGGTAATTTATGTTAGCGAACAAGCTTATAACACGACTGAAATATTTAAAGCTAAAGGTTCTGTGTTAAGTGGTGCGAGTTTAACGCGAAGCACAGTTAATAATGCTGTTAGAGTTGATTACGCTCCAGCGATTCCATCAAATAAAGCAGCCTTTGCTATAGCTGATGCAAGTGGCAATTTATATTTGGCAGTGAATGATATCAGCAAGCTTAAGGACTGGATTTATTTCTACGGAAGCAACGAACTAAAATAAAAAAGGCCTATTCGTTAGGCCTTTTGATTTTCTTCCAATTTTTTGAGTCTTTTATGCAATTCAAAGTGTTCGGATGCAATAAAGAAACTGGTTAGACCAAAAATTGTGTTAGTAATCAAACCAATAATACAAACCGCAATTATTCCTTGATTAGACGAAATAAATGCTTCTGATCCTCTTGTTCCCACAATAGGTTTAACAAATTTAATTGTTTGAATAGCATCAATCCCAAACCAAATATATCCAGCGGAACTAATAATCAATACAATTAATGCAATTAAGATAAAATTATTTTTTTTCATTCCCATATCACCTCACTAATAATATACCCGAATATAAAAAATAATGCAAATAAAAACCCTTAATTTAAGGAGGAAAAACAAAATGAAAATAATTTTTAATAAATATGGTGGCTTGAAAACCATTGAAGACCGACAATTACTCGTTCAATCGTCAAGTAACGCCAACTATGTCGATATTTATTACCAAGATGAAAACGGCAATTTTGCAGATGAAGCGGTTAATTTAGCCACTATCGCATTCAAACGTGCTGATTCATTCGAGATAATGGAAAAAACGTGCGATGCGGTCAGAGAAGAACTAACGAACAAGCTTCTTTATTTTAGATATGTATTCCAAGAAGATGATTTGGCTGTCAATGGCGAACTACAAATCACTGTTCGTTTAAAGCAAGTCGTATTTGATCCAGAAGATGAAACGCAAATCTTACTTATCAAACAAAGAGCAATGGGAAAACTCGTTGCTCATATTTACGAAGCAATCGGTACTGACTATGAACAGTATAATGTCATTGACGGTAGATTGCTACAGCTTGAATTATGGCAATCGACATTTGACGGCAACTTTTATGACGTTACACAAATTGACGCAATCGTTGCACAAGAGGTTTTAAACCGCAATAACGCTATTAACGACCATAATAATAACGCAAACGCTCACGCAAGCATTAGGCAAGAAATAACAGACCTAGAAAATGATTTGCAAGAACAAATAGATGGTATTGACGACACATTGCAAAACCACGAAAGCCGAATTGGTGAGTTAGAACAGTTTGCAGAAAATTTAGAAACAAATATTACAGAAGAAATCGAAGGCGCATTAGATAACAAAGCCGATCTAGTCGATGGTAAAGTGCCGAGAGAACAATTACCAACTTATTCTTATGATGAAATAATTGATAAACCAAGTGATGTTGTTTTTACTGTGGCAAGTTTATCTACTCTTACTGCTTTAGAACAAGAAACGATAACCGAACAAGGAAGAAGCATTTTAACTACTGATTATAGTAGTTTAGACACGAGCAAATATACCGATTTAATTCTTTTGCACAACAACGTTCATTACCATTATCGCACAATTAATTTTGATGGGGTTGGTAACTATATTATCATTACATTTGAAAGCCCAACTACTGACGTTAAAATTTTATTAACGATTGATTATCGAACAACAGGTGAACACGAATACGAAGCAACCACTATATCGACTGTTCGCGAAAACTATGAGGAATTGGGTGCAGTAAATACACACAACACAAGCGAATTCGCACATCCGTTTTTACAAGGCAAGATTGATGAAGCCAAAGCAATAGCAGAGGGCAAATCAAGAGCAATAGTATTTGCAACAGAAGCAAACCTAGATGGTTGGCTTGCAACTCCACCTACTTTTACTAGACCAGATGGTAAAACAAAGGCTGACTTAAAAATAGGCGATAACTTATACATAGAGGAATTAGACAAACCCGACTATTGGTGGAATGGAACAACAATTAAAGAACTAGAAACACAAAAAGTTGACTTAACCGAATACGCTAAAAAAACCGAATTACTAACACTAGGCACAACAGAAAATGATGCATATCGTGGTGATTTAGGACAAATTGCATACAATCACAGTCAATCGGATCATGCACCTAGTAACGCACAAGCAAACGTGATTGAGGGAGTTCAAGTAAATGGAGTTGATTTAAGTGTAGCAAACAAAAAAGTAAATGTTACAGTTCCAACAATACCCAACATATCACTTAACGACGACCAAGCAACAGCAGGAAAATACATAAGCAAAATTGAAGTTGACGCAACAAATAAACATAAACTCATTGTAACAAAAGCAGACTTACCACAAGGTTTCAGTGGCAAATTCGGTGATTTAACTGAAGTTCCTGACGAGTTTACGCCAAGCGAACATAATCATGATGATAGATATTACACCGAAAGCGAAGTTGACACTAAATTAGGTGGAAAAGCAGATACAACTCATAATCACACAAAATCACAAATTACGGATTTTCCAACAAGTATGACTCCTACTGCTCATAATCATACTAAAAGCGAAATAACAGACTTTCCTACTTCAATGCCACCAACAGCACATAATCACGATAGCGACTATTACAAAAAAAGTGAAACATATACAAAGGCACAAATAGACGCATTAGTTGGTGATTTAGCAGGTGAAACACAAGAATTAAAGAGCATTACCACAGAACCAACGGGATCGTTCGTTTATGGTGATAAATACTACAATTCAAGCACAAAAGGACTTTACTATTATACAGGTTCAACGTGGGAATTAACAGGATTAGGCTCACCAATTGAAGGAGTAATTTATTCCTTTAATGGAACGTTGTATTTTTGGAACGACACCGTAGCTGATTTAATTCAAATTGGTGGTGGAGTTGATTTAAGCAATTACTATACAAAAACCGAAATAAACGCAATGTTTGCCAATTTGTTAGGTGGTGAGTATTAATGGCAGCGAAAGTATTTGAAGTCAATGATGTATTACCAGCAACAACACAGTTACGAATTAGTTGGATAGATGATATATATGAATTAATAGACAAGGGAGAAGTAGCGATAAGGTTCGATGATAATTTGGGTATTTCGAGAAAATTTATTTATGTAGATATGGATGAAGATAAGGAATTACATATATTTCTTACTTCAAGTGATATTTTAATTTGTCATATGGAATTAGGATATTTTGAATTTCCTTATACTAATTATGATGGCAATCATCCTTACTGTGATATTGATACTTCTACATGGGATATAAATAGAAGAACAATTACTGCTGTAGAAGCTGGTATGGATATTTTTACATGGGAAGACCTAAACGCACCATCAGGCTACACCATAACATTCAACTCCAACGGTGGTTCAAGTATTTCATCTATTAACGATGCAACCGAACTTCCTACATTACCAATACCAACAAAGAGTGGTTATACATTCGTAGCATGGTATTACGAAAGCAACTTCCAAACAAGAGCAAAAGCAGGCGACACAATAGAAAGCAATGTAACTTTATATGCAAAATGGCATAATTTAGGTAGTCTATTTACTGAAATAGCAGACGCTATTAGAAGTAAAGACGGAACGAGTGGAACAATTAGAGATGTTGATTTTGGGGAAAGAGTAAATGCAATACAACCCGCAAAAGAAGAAGAAACAAAAACTGTTACACCTAACTTTTCAAGTGGTAATGAAGTTGTTACACCTACCACAGGCAAAGTATTAAGTCAAGTAACAATAAATAAAGACAGTAATTTAGTAGCAAGTAATATTAAAAAAGATGTTGCAGTGCACGGTATCACGGGTACAAGTTATATTGCAATAGAATTAACACAGGCACAGTATGACGCATTAGGAACAAAAGACGCTAACACATACTATCTGATAGTTGAGGTGGAGTAATGGCAATAACAAAAATATATAAAGGTACAAATGATGTTACATCAAGTTTTTTAAAAGCATATAAAGGTGAAACGGAAATATATACTAGCACACAACCAATACCAACGGATTGCGTACTATTTCAAAGTCCTTCAAGTTTTACATTAAAAGTTTATGATAACACAAAACATTGGGATGGAACATTATATTATTCAACTGATACGACTACTTGGAACGTATGGAGTGGCACAACCACATTAAGTAGTGTAGGTAATAAACTATACTTAAGAGGAATAGGAAATACAGTAATCACTGGTGCTGATAACCCGAATTATAAATGGGTTCTAGAGGGTTCAAACATTGAATGTATAGGCAACATTGAAAACTTGCTAGACTATGAAACTGTTGCTTTAGGTAATCATCCTGCTATGGCCGCCTATTGTTATTCCTATATGTTTAGTGGTTGCACAGGATTAACATCCGCGCCAAGTCTACCTGCCACAACACTAGCCAACTATTGCTATTCCGGTATGTTCAATGGTTGCACAGGATTAACATCCGCGCCAAGACTACCTGCCACAACACTAGCCAGCTCTTGCTATCGTTATATGTTCGCTTATTGCAGAGGATTAACAACCGTGCCAGAACTACCAGCTACAACACTAGCCGGCTCTTGCTATTATTATATGTTCGCTTATTGCACAGGATTAACAACCGTGCCAGAACTACCAGCTACAACACTAGCCTACCGTTGCTATTATTATATGTTCAATGGTTGCACAGCACTTAAAGTATCAACAACAAAAGAGGGAAGTTATCAATATGCTTGGCGAATACCAACAAATGGAACAGGAACGACAGCAACAGATTGGAATTACCTTATGTTATATAACACAGGTGGAACATTTAAAGGCTCCCCAACAATCGACACAACATACTATGTAGAAAATCCACCGGTATAGAAAGGTGGATAATTATAATATGATAATAATACTAACAATTCTTAACCTACTTGACTACATCCTAACTTTACTCAATCGTGGCAATTTTGAAGAAGCAAATCCGTTAACAAGACCAATCATAGACAATACGCTTTTATTGACAATTTTAAAACTAATCATAGTGCCATTATGCATTTATATCTTGTGGCGTTATAAGGACAAGCTGATAGTAAAAATTGCTAGTGTTGTATTGTGTCTAGTTTACTTGTATGCAGTAACATTGGGAGTATTGATTTATGCAAGTGGTTAGCAATTTTAATCAACCAATAATAAAACAAGAACATATTAAGCCGATTTTAAAAGACTTATATAAAGTAATTAAACCATATCTTACATGGTCAATGCTAATATCATTTGGCATTGCGTGGTTTATCACTAACGGTTGGTGTTATCTATTAATATTTATCGGCAAAGGGTGGGTAAGGGCGATTGCCTTAGCCTATGCCGGCTTTCTATACCTGCCCTTTACCATTGAAAAACCTATCACAATTTGGATTGCGACTAGGATACAAAAATTATTATTCATAAAGGAGAGAAAAAAATGATATATAGAAAGAAACCAGTTGAAATTCAAGCAATACAATACATAAACTCTGCTGATGTGCATGAGTTCTGTGGTGAACAAGCAAGAGAACCTGTAGGTGAGAACCATATGGAAATAGTTACTCCAGAAGGTGTTATGACTGCTCAAAAAGGTGACTATATTATTAAAGGTATTAAGGGAGAATTTTACCCTTGCAAACCCGATATTTTTGAAGCAACTTATGAAAAAGTTGAGGAGTAATTCAAAATGACTAACCCTAAAATCTTAAAAGAAAACAAGCTAATCATCGAAGGCTATAAAGCAAAAGAGCGCGCCAGAGAACATGGCGTTTTAATTTGCACCGATGCTGAAAAAAAGATTTTTGAATTCGTTAAGGTTAGAGATTTGCCATATCAAATTGAAGACGATGGCAGTTTTATGACAGTAGGGCAATATCTCGATACGCTCGAAAACATTGTCGGTGCTAATTATCAAGAGTTACTTGATTTAATAACACTTAATAAACAAATTGTCGATGCTGCTATTCTTGAAATAGCTGATAAAATCGATAAAGATAAATTCCTATAAGGAGGAAACAATAAATGGCAGAAATTATTAATCAAATTATCGCATTTTTTACGAGCGATGAGTTTCAAGCCTTGATGACTTCTATCGGTTCATTGTTGCTTGCTGTATCGCCATTTCTATTTAAGCTTATTACTTCTAAAATCGAAAAATGGAAATTTAAGTTTCAAGCTAAAGCGAGTGAGGTTGCAGAAGCCTTAAAACTGGTTGATGAGTATAAGAAACTTGCAGAAGCAGAAGCAGCAAAGACAAAACAAACCATCGATCAACTAACCGAACTTGTAAACAAGCAAAATGAAGCTATGAGGCTTGCATTTGACCGCAGCAATCTTAAGGAAGATACTAAGCAAGCCATCCACAAAATTCTACAAGCACAGACAGTCAAAATTCCTGTCGAGCCGCTTTTAGAGGCGGCCAAAACCGTTCTTAAAGAGGATGAAAAAAAGAAAGATGATTCTTTATCCACTCAAACTCCCGTAGAAGAGCCAGAAGAAGAACCACAATACACTCGTATCTTCAAATAGGTGGCAAATATGATTACCAGAAAAGAATATTTTAAAAAGCGATGGTTATATTTTATAGCTGTCGCTTTTATCTTCATTGTGCCTTTTATAATTCTTTTGGAAGGCGTTTTTAATAATAATGCCGATAAACGTTATCCGTTGCAGCTTTCAGTTGTAATAATCGGAGTAGTGTATTTTACTGCATTACTAAAATTCTTTTATAAGAAAATTATGCTTATGAAGCCAAGCGTTGGTAAAATCTTTTTAGAGCGTTCAATGCTAATCGTTCCACTAATCACAATAGCATGCCTTGTTTATCTAGTAGAAAAGATATTCGTTAATTTCGATTTTTATTTGTGGATGATCGTTGGTTCAATGACCATCGGAACATTTTTTGAAGCGTTAGAATATTTAATAAATCGCAAGTTTATTTATAAATGGGAGGTCTTTTTAAAGGCTAAAGAAGAAGTGGATCGTAAAAGAGCCGAAGAAGAATATCGTAAAGTCTTGGAGGAAATAGAGAATAATGAATAGAAAATCTGTTAGTGATGAAAGAAAAGAAGTTCGGCAACTGATGCCTTTAATCTTTGTCATACTAATTCTATTAGCTGATTTTGCAGCTGTCTTTTTTCTCTCAGCTTTATCAGCTGATTTTGATTTGTCGGTATTGAAAACAAGCGAGTTTTGGGCTAATTATGTAATAACATTGCTGCTAATTTTTATTGCTTATTTTGCTTTAATTTTCTATGGTAATCATAAGGGCAACAAAAGCGATGAGATTATCTCGGCCCAAAGCGACCTTTACAAAGCGCAAAAAGAAGTAACGATCAATCTATTGTCTGGCGAACTTGAAAAACACTCTAATTCGAAAAATGTTATTTCTAAGTGTTATGCAATCATAAACCGTTTAGACAAAAACCTTCGCCGAATTAAGAAAGAAGAAAAGCGATTAAAAATCATCGATGAGAAAAAAGCTACGGTTTATACAATACATCTTGAAGAAGAAAAGTTAGCTGAAAGAACATTGACGGATGCAGAGCGCCAGGAAAGATTAGACTTTATAGAAAAATTAAACTACAATCCAAATAATTATTTGTTCATTAAATACCGAAAAATCGATAAACGAATCATTTTTTCTTCAAAAAGAGGTTCGAGTAATAAAATCGGTAAATTTGGCGCTGGATCAATCATCTTTAGCGAATCGTTAATCAAAATATCTTTCTCTATGATTTGCACTTTGGCATTTACTCTGCTTTTATACGGTTCATTTAAATGGGATTCAAACGCTTGGTTTAATTTAATATGGCGTTTTCTCTTGGTCTGCTTCAATGCCTATATGGGCTATGAATTGGGTTATAAAATGATTGTTGGCGATAAGAGAGCAGCTTTGCTAGAACGTTTGGATGTATTTAACGAGTTTAAGGCTTTTTGTCGGAAAGCAGGCTATCTTAAACCAAAAGACCAAGAACAAGAGAAAAAACAAGAAGAAA
>JGI24502J29692_10016363_pt1 | contig 20122 bp, 17 predicted proteins | sample BioPla3RNA1_FD_29692 | JGI IMG/M metagenome (IMG submission 29692)
AAAAGTATGCGGTTGTAGCTAATGGGAAGGAATACTTTCTTAAAGACTTGCGGTCTTTTTGGGAATATCTAGAGGAAAAAAAATGATTTGTGGTAGTAGGGCTTCGAGTGTAGGATACAATGAGTTCACTCGTGATGATGGTAGAATGGACAGAAAGCGGACTTTACGATGTGATTCTAAATATGTACACTTTTTAATGTTTTTACTTCTAGACGGCAAAGTAACACCGAAAAGATGGTATCGTTCATGCAAGAAAAAGTTTGGACGCTCGCAAGGCTTAGAAGCTACTGCGACTGGTGTTCCGTCTACATTTATGCCCTATGAAGAAGGAGAGGGTGAAAATTATTACGTTGATTGTGTAAGAAGAGATTTATTGGAGGATTGGTATGAAGAAACTTTTAATTAGTGCGATTTTATAAAACAAGCGAGAACACCCGTGGCTTTAGTCATGGGATGAATCGCCATTACTAGACTTACATATATCAATCAAAAATATCGTATAAACACATAAAACACTTGACTTCTATCAATACATGTGTTAAACCATATGTATAAGGAGTGAAACATTATGGAAAAAGCATATAAGTTTAGGATATATCCAAATAAAGAACAACAAGAAACTATACAAAAGACCTTTGGCTGTTGTAGATTTGTATATAACCACTATCTTGCTAGAAGAATTGAGTTATATAAAGAGGATAAGTCAACTATGAATTATAATGCTTGTAGTGCTGATTTAAAAGAGTTTAAAAAGTCTTTCGAGTGGCTTAAAGAAGTTGATAGTATTTCACTCCAATCTTCTCTAAAAGATTTAGAATTTGCTTATCAAAACTTCTTTCGTGAAGTTAAAAAAGGAAATAGCAATCAAGGCTTTCCAAAATTCAAGAGTAAGAAGAATAATCATAAGTCATATAAAACTAAATACACAAATGGAAACATCCAAGTATTAGATAAAAATATTAAACTTCCAAAGCTTGGATTAGTGAAAGCAAAAGTATCTCGTGTCTTAGAAGGTAGAATTATCAATGCTACTATTTCACAAGAACCCAGTGGTAAGTATTATGTATCAATTTGTTGTACAGAAGTTTTAAAACCACAAACAATCAAAACAGGAGCAATCGTAGGAATAGATTTAGGCATTAAAGAATTTGCTATCACTTCAGACGGTCAACATATAGAGAATCCAAAATATCTTAGAAAAGCTGAAAAGAAACTTGCTAGACTTCAAAAAGAATTATCAAGAAAAACAATTGGTAGTTCAAATAGAAACAAAGCAAGAATCAAGGTGGCTAGACAACACGAAAAAATAGCTAATCAGAGAAAAGATTTTCTACACAAAACTTCTACTCAATTAATTCAAGATTACGATATTATTTGTTTAGAAACATTAAAGGTAAAGAATATGGTTAAGAATCATAAATTAGCAAAAGCAATCAGCGATGTTTCTTGGAGTGAGTTTGTTAGACAACTGCAATATAAGGCAGATTGGAATGATAAAATCGTACAACAGATAGATTCTTATTTTCCATCTAGTCAACTTTGTAGCGTATGTGGTTATAAAAATATAAATGTTAAAGACTTATCTGTTAGAGAATGGGAATGTCCTGAATGTGGTACTATTCATGGAAGAGATGAAAATGCTGCTACAAATATATTAAATGAAGGGCTTAGATTACTAAGTGCTTAAATAATAGAATACTACTGTAGGAACTACAGGAAGTTACGCCTATGGAGATGGAGGTTACGAAGTCTGTGAAGTAGGAATCACGTCACTTTAGTGATGTGAGGTTCAATAGTTGCGATGATGGGTGCTTTTTTTTGTACACTTGACAATTTGAATATAGATACTATACTATATATTCTATGAAGGAATTAGCAGTTAAAGAAAAAGATGAATTACTCGTACCTGCTCTTGGTTTAAGGGAAAGTAAACAAACTCCTTCCGATACGCTTCTAGATTATCTTGCGATAAACGATAAAAAGATAAAGATGATGATAGACGGTGAGGAAAAAACCGTTATCGTAGACCGAATGTCTTATCTTGCAAATCATATCACAAACAATCTAATCAAGGAAGAGAAGGAGCTGGAAGAGTACCAAACGGCTGACGGTGATATTGACGTTAGAGAAGTTGTTACAGAGAAATTAGACAGAACACTTATGAAAGCGATGATAGACCTTCTTAAAATAAAAGAAGATAAAAACACTTCAAACGCAAGCTCTCGAGTAGATACGTTAATAGCCTTGCTTCTTGAAAAAAGAGGTAAAGAAGATGAAGGGTTTGTAGAAAGTCTACTTGCTAAAAAGGCAGGGCAATGAGCATAAATCTCGCACAATACAGAAGATTATCTAAACTCTACTTTGATGACCCTATAGGCTTCATAGAAGATATTATTTGTTATGAAGAGAAGCCTGATAGTGAAGGTGTAAGTAAGCTTTTAAGAATAGGACAACAACAAAGAGAGGTTTTGAAAGCCGTTGCTAAGTCTGGTAGGGATAGAAAATACGTTGCGGTTAAGTCTGGACATGGTACTGGAAAAACGTGCGTAGCTTCATGGATAGCGTTGTGGTTTGTGTTCACAAGGCATAATTCGAGGGCTGGGATACTTGCTCCAACAGAACGGCAGGCTAAGAGTTTATGGGGTGAAATGAAGTTTTGGATAAATCAATCACCTTTACTTCCTGACTTCTTTGATTACGGTGCTGAAATAATCGGTGTTAAAAACTTTGACGGCTCTAAAGATACACAAGGTAACTGGCAAATGGAATTAAGGACGGCTAGTTGTGCTGAAAACGTTGCAGGGCTTCACGGGAAAGGTGGTACACTCATCATTGTAGATGAGGCAAGCGGTATCACTGATAAGGATATTATAACAACGCTAGAAGGTGCGGTATCTGATAAAAACTCTATCTTTTTAATGATAGGAAACCCTACACAGTTATTTGGTGAATTCTACGACGCTTTTCATAAATCTAAAAAACGCTACAGGACGCTGACACTCTCTTGTGAACACAAAGATTATCGAGGGGATAAACAATACGTTCGCAATATGCTAGAGAAGTTCGGACGGCATTCTAACGAGTATAAAATACGTGTTCTCGGTGAGTTTCCTTCTTCTGAAAGTGATAGCTACATTTCATTACAAGAGCTTACTTCTACATACAATCAAGAAACAAAACGACTTATGATACCGATAATTAGTGTTGACCCTGCTGACTTTGGTGCTGATAATACAGAAATTTGTGCTGGGGTAGGCAATCATATTTACTACTGGAGAAGTATAAAAGGTCGCAAAGACGGGCATGATAACGTAAGGGCGATTCTAGATTGTGTACGGCATTTACGAGAAAACTCCGAAGAATACGGCTTTCCTAGAGGTATGGCAATAGAGGTTATAATTGACGTTAATGGAGTTGGTGCTTCTACAAGAGACGTTTTGAAACAATATGCAAGAAGAGAAAACTTAAAGATAGTTGAAAATAAAGCTCAATGGGCAGGAGACGCAACAGCTGAAAAGATGGCTGATTTACTATGGGTGAAAATGAGTGAACAGTTGACAGAACTATGTATACCGTTTAATAAGTTTGTAGCAGGAAGTAAAAACGAGTTAAGTAATAAAGATTTTTTTGATGGTGCTGATGGGCTAGAGCGAAGTATTTGTTCAAGAAAATACTCAATACCAAACGGAAAAATAGTGTTAGAAAGTAAAGATAAAATGAGAAGTAACGGAATGAGAAGTCCTGATAAGGGCGATTGTCTTGCGTTATATTGTTTTTTACTAAGCAAACACAAGAAGGCGAAACAGGGTATTTTTGGCATGAAAACAACGGCATTTAAGATAAACCCCGAAGGAGGGCTTATATGAGATTAAGAGATATTATATTTAGAAACAAAAAGAAGGCAAGCTCGGAGTTAAAGGGCGTAGTATCAAATGCCGAAGTGGACTTGATTCTTGACCACAGGATAGACGCTGAAAAAATACGTAACATTTGGAATAATTATGAAAAAGATTATAAGCTTTCTGCAAGCGTTGTTATTTGCGGTATCAATGCTTTGGTTGACTATATTGGGATACCTGTTGTTACTGGCGGTGGTCGCAATAGGGATAAGATACAAAAACACGTTGACTTTGTAGCAAATTCTGTTCATAAAAAAGGCTTTGTAGAGGGCAACTTCTTCTTGTGGGCGTGTTGGAACGATAAGAAAAACGACATAGATAACATTATTTATAACTTTGAAAGCATGAGAAAGCCTGTATTTGATATTGATACAAAAGAGCTTTTAGAGGTTTCCTTTGAACACGACATAGAGTTTAATGACGCTCAAGGCAATAGAAGGCGGTGTAGAAGGATACGACGGTTTACACAAACACATATATACACTCGCTATGAAGGTGATAGACAAGAAGGAAAAGAGGATACCGTTATAGCTCATAACCTCGGAAGGCTACCTGTTGTTTTCGTGCGATATAACAGAAGCTTAGAAGAGTCTTATGGACATGGGCTTATAGAAGCGACAGAGCCTTATTTGCGAGTGCTCTCTTCTGTGTTGCTTAACAGAGCGATAGAGGATAGAAGAAGCTCAAGGCGAAAGTTAAACATAACAGCAAGAGACGCTGAATCGTGGCTTGCAAATACAGCTATGGTAAACGGCGTAGACACTAACGGCATAGACCTAGAAAGCTTAGATATTTTATTTAATACAATAGGCGATGATGGAGTTAAAGAAGAGTCTGGTTATATAAACATAACGCCTTCTGCACAAGATTCCCTTGAAATTGCGAAAACAATGTATGCGTGTATACGTGAGATTATGGGTACTCCTGAATGGATATTCCCTTCTAAACTCGGTGCAAGTTTTGCGTCCGTTGAAGCACAAGTCCCTTCTTGGATACAACATATTGAAACGTTACGAAATAATGAATGGTATACAAACTGGATAGAAATATTAGAATTATATAACAGGACGTTTAGCTTAGCACAAGGTACAAGTGTTAAACCAATAGACCTACACTGGAAACGGCTAGACCTTGAAACTCCAGAGTTGCGTGCAAAGATAGTTAATTATATGATAGCAAGTATGAAGCTTGCCAAAGAAAACGCTCTTATGACTGATGAGGAAATAAGAGATTATTTAGATGAGTACTTAAATGATTTAGGAGACTATGCTTCTCTTTCAAAGGCAATGCCTGAAATGATAGAGAGATTGACTGAATTAAGTAGTGCAAAAAAAGGTGGTGAAAATGAAGATAGAAGCGACAGGAACAGACCAACCGAAGGTGAAAATCTTATCACAAATGAAGACAGGGATAAAACTCAAACGTAGGGTCGGCATATTTGTAAGCATTGTTCTCTTACTAAAGTATATCCTTGCGGTATTGTTTTTCATACCGATTTTGTTTGATATTCACTTCGTGGCAAAGATTTCTCTTTTAGTTTTAACGGTGGCAACGCTCTGTAGTTGTTTTCTGTTATTGCGAAGGCTGGGAGATTATAAAATACGGGCATTTAAGCTTTTCTTGTTATTAAAGCTAGGCAAGATGGAATACGAGCAATTTTATTATAATTCTTGTTTTGTGTTCTTTTTAATCTCTTTTAAGATAATAAGGGGCTTTTCACGCTCTAATTTCTTTATAATGTACTACAGATATATGCAAATCAAAGTAAAAGAGGCTAAAACGCTCTTGCAACACTTGACAAACAAAAATGTATAGTGGACTATGTATTAAAAAGGAGACTGATATGAAATATGGTTTTACACAACAATACGCAGTTAGACCTAAAACAAAGATAAATGACGATATTCTTAATAGCATAGAGATGACAAAAGCTTGTAAAGAGGCATACGAAAAACTAAGCGAGGGGGACGATAAACCGTTCTTCTTTGTACAAGAGTTAAAGTTTGGCGATAAGTATCCTGCAACAGACGGTACTATTTTCACAAAAGACTTTATGCAAAGTTATATTAGCAAGCTTGAAGAAAAACCTATTCCCGGCTCTGCATTTGGACACGTAGCCAATGAAAAAAACTGGACAGGTGAAAGAGCTTCTAATGAAGTGTATCTTGTGGGTGCAAAGATTATAAACGATGATACAGCACAACTTAAAATGTACGTATCAAAAGATATGGTTGAGCATGAATACGCTAAGTTAAAAAAAGAAATACAAGCAGGCTTACTTTCCACTTCTATTTATTCGTATGCCAAATTTGAGATTTCTGAAAAAGGCGGTGTTACCTCTATAAAAGCGGTAGAGTCTATGAGCGGTGAGCGGAATGATATTGTAGAGTGGAACATGACAGGAATGCACAGTGGTATGATAGCAACGTCGCAAAAAGCGGTCGTTGAAGATAACAAGAACGAAGGAGATACAATAATGGAACTAGAAAAAGCCATTGAAGTAATAACTACTTCTGCACAGAAAGTGGGTAGTGATAAAGCACAACTCGCTGAAAAACTAGGACTTGGTGATATTATTGCGACAGACGAAATGAAAGAAAAAGTTTCAAAGTTTGACACATTATCACAAAAGTACGGTGAGCTAGAAACAGTTTTAGCTGACATGGAAACATTTCAAAAAGATAATTTTGAGGTGGTTCGGGACGTTGCTCTAAAGGAAGCGTATAGCAGTGAAGAAGCTATTATGTTTGCGAAGGATTTAATTGGTGATGAGCCGATGACCAAAGAGCAAATTAAACAAAAAATTGAGGACATAAATAAAATGCCCACAATGCAGAAAGTGTTATCTGGTGCTTTGAACGGGCGACAGGTTGACACTGGTACAGAAGATAAAGATTCTTCTGGAAAAGTTTTTATTTGGTAAGGAGAAAGCAATGGCTAGACTTAGAAAAAATGCAGAACCTACAAAAGCAAGCAAAGTCTTAAAAGTGGAGGAAACAGTCTTTGATGCCGTTAATAAGAACGGAAACGAAGATTTTATTGGAATGAAGGTTGGCGGTGTACTGTTCGCAGGTATCGCAAAAAAACAACCTCAATCGGTAATGGCAAAATCACGCTATGATAAAGTAGATGGTGATTTTTATCTAACACTTTATGGAAACAACGATGGAGACGTCGTATCCTTTCACAATAATGAAGTTGGTACAGGGACATTCTCACTTGGTGCTCAAGTATTTGCAACATTTAATGCAACATCTAAAAAGGTAACTGTTTCTGACACAACAAGTGATGGTGCGGTTTTTATTGGGTATGTTGTAAAAGAGTTAATAGAAGATGGCGACTACAAAGAAGTATGGGTAGAGATTGTCAATCAAGGCTCTGGCTTTACAGCTCTTGCGGTAACACCTCATTTCTTAACTTATAGCCTACCAGTTGGTGCTGATGGTGCAGATGTAGATGGAGTTATAGACAAAGCAGATGGTACTATCACAGTAGAAGCTGTTGAGGGTACTGGTGTAACAAGTTTGGCGGCAAAATTTACGGTTACAGACTCTGCTACAGTTAAGGTTGATAGCACACTACAAGAAAGCGGTACTACAACAAATAACTTCTCAGATCCTGTTGTCTACACTTTAACACTTGACGGTGAAACTAAAGAATATACAGTAACAGTTAATGTTGCTGAAGGAGAATAAAAATGGCATTTGAATTAAATCATATTCCTGAAATACGCTTTCTTTCCGACGAGATTAAGGGGGCGAGAAGCATGGAGGAAGTATTCGCCATGGAAAGGAAAGGGCAAATCATAGCTAAAAACAAAGCGGTGATTAAGCCCACTTCACAGGCTGGAACTTTAGCACCAGACTTTTATGATGGCGTAAAAGCCCTTGTAGACACTGGCGTTCCTGAAAACCTAAAAATTTGGTATGACTTCTCTCGTTCGCTAGAGCAAGTACCACTTGTGTACAAACAGTTGTATCAAACACTAAGTGACAGAAACTTGCCTGAAGTTATTCCTGTGAAAGACTTTGCACCCATTACAGACTTTTTCTTTACTCAAGTCCTTGACGGAGAAGCAGTTCTCTTAAATGACGTAGAAGGTAAAGGGGCTGGGATTGTAACTTTGCAAATCAACGCAGGTGGTTGGATGACCTCTTTTAGAGAAAGCCTGTTTGGAAACGGTGTTCGTGAAGCTAATATGCGAGATAGTGCTGCACGAGGATACAGACATTATCTTAATGCGGTTTATATGAACCCTATTGTAAGTTTTGCAGGTGTTCAAAATAAAACATTGTTTAACGCAAGCTCTATCAAAGATACTCCAAAAGGAAATATGACTTGGTTTGAGAAAAACTGGTATATCTTGAAAGCGATGATTCAAGCTTCTGCTAAATACAAAAAAGAAAATCAAATTTCTTGTACATATGTTCCTGTTATGAATGAAGTAACAGCTTCATATTTTATAGACGTTGCAGACGCTGTAAACCCTGATGGTAACAAGCGATATCCTTCTTTAATGAATTTCTTTAGAAACGCTGTTATTTATAATGGTGCTCACCTTAAAGATAAAGAAGGCACTGTTATCTACACAGGCATTGAAGATGGTGCAATTCTATATGTACCTATAGGTTGCAAACACTTTGTAGAGTTTGAAAAGCTTCCTCTCACAGCAATTGCTGATGAAGGCTTAGCTAATAACCTTGGTGCAAAAACAAACGTGTTGTATGATTGCCGTGGTATGTATGCTACTACTGACGGTATGTTCAAAGCACAGGTTGTTCCTCTTGCTGATACAAGCAACGATGATTCACCAATGAAAAACTCATAAAAATAAGGAATAGTTTAAGAATGGCAGGATTTACAGATATACAATTTTATGTAGATGATACTGATGGTCGTTTCTCACCATCTGAATATGCACAAGCATACGATATGGCGTGCGACAAGTACAACACTGAAAGAAATAGAAATATCTACTCTGCCATTCTTTTACTCAACAAAGAAATATTACGGCTTGCAACAGAGTATGAGCTAAAAAGCGATAAGACAGGAATTGAAAACACAGAATATCAAAGCCTGAAAGACATACTCTCTTCAAGAACAAAGCAAGTTGATAACTTAAAAGAAATGTTAGATGACGAGGATACGTTTAAGATACGTGGCGGTTTTGGTTTACGGGCAAGAAAAACAATTATAAAAGGAATCAATGACTAGGTTGGAAAAGTTGCGAAACGCAACACGAAACAGAATATTAAACAACCCATTTACGGTAGAGCGATTAAGGCAACAGCCGTATGTTTACGACTCCTCTTATGGTCTTGTTGAGGACGGAGATGTAATTGATGTTATGCCTTTTAAGAAACAAGTGAGGATAATTGAAAGAGAAGAAGGGGAAGAAAGTAAGACTTCACGAGGTGTAGTTATACCTGTTATAAAACGGTATCTACTTTGTGAACATGATGAGTCCGTTGTATACGGATTGATATTTGAATATTATGGCAAAGTATATAAAACAAAACAGCCTGTACCAACAATTAAAGCTGGTGGCATTGTAAGTATTTATACAGAGCTAGAAGATATAACAGAGGGTAGCGTGTATGCTTAGTGCGAAGTTTAATACTGGTAGTATATCACGTTCTCTTGAAAACATGGAAATAGGCTTAGAGATGGGCTTAGCAAGACTTTGTGCTGAAATAGGACAAGAAGCAGAAGAGAAGCTTGTAGAGCGACAAGATAAGAATGAGTTTTGGAACAATCAAACATATAGGGCTCTAGAAGCGATAGACCATGATACAGAGGATACGGGAGACGAGATAGAGATAAGCGTTGGTTTTGTAAAAGGCGAGCCAATGGAAGAGGATAGAGCAAGAGAGTACGGACAGTACCTTGCTGAATACATGAAAAAAGGGAACAACGGAAATCATTTCCTCGGTGGTGCTTTAGAAGAGCTTGTGAAGGCAATGTTAAGACGAGTACCTGACATAGAAGAGTACCTTACATCGAAGGCTACATACAAAAGTGGCGAGTGGGAGCAAGCATGATTTTATCGGCGTATGCAATTAGAGATTATATAGACTCTGTTATTTACGACAATGACACAGCGAAAGAATATTTCAAAAGCATAAAGGCAACCTACAAAGACTTTGGAGATTGTGCAAGAGCAGACGAGCAAACAAGTGTTTTGATATTTGATAATAACATAAACATATCGACACAATTGCCTTGTGTTCTTGTAGATAATATTTCTGACTTACCGTTAAGAAACGGTGGCAGTAAAGGTTTGTATACGGTTCAAATCGTGTACAATAAAGAGGCTTATTTTCTCCCATTGGAGATGAGTTATGAGATATTAAGAAAGGCTTTTAAGAAGCGGGTGTACAAGCGGTATTACTTAGAATCAGGCAAACTGTACAATGAAAAAAAAGAGGGTGCGGAAATGATATTCACGCACGTATTAGAGTATGTTGAGGGGAGCGATAGAGCAACTGGTAAGATTAAAATAGGCAATACATCTTATAGTTACAAACAGTTTGCGGTATCTTCCTTGAAAACAAATATATAGTTTAAGGAGAAATGATAATGGCTTTAGACATTAGAAAAGATGGCGTATTTTCCGAATACTCTGTGGAATTAGCGTTGGTATCAAGAAATAACCCTGATGGCACGATGCCTTTCGCAAAGAGCTTTACACTTCCATACGAAAATGCCGATGGTAGTATTGAAGAGCGGAAAATAAGTGGCGGTGTACTAGGTAAACTAGGAAACACTGATATTAGAAAAATAAATGCAGATGTAGGTGAAGCTCTTGTGTTTATCGAGTTAGGAAAAACAGATACTGTAGAGGTTGACCTTAGTGATGTTGCAACCCCAAAGTCTGCAACTTTAGCAAACATTGCTGAAGCATTAAACGCAACTATTGAATCTTCTGCAAACTTCCCTAACATTGGACATGGCTTTCATGCAAAATTGAGAGGAAACAGAATTCAAATCTCTGCTGACATTCCTTTGACAGTAATAGGCATTCCAGAATTTGAGAACGGTGAATATACCTTTGGCTCTGCATCTCTTACTGTTAGCATAAAAGAAGGTGGTCTTACAGCTGATGTCGTTACCGTTACTACAACTAATGGTTCAATGAGTATTGAGGACTTTTTAGACGCTCTTCAAACAGCTCTTGGGAACACAGATTTCAAAAATGCAGGGCATGGGTACAAGGCATATATTGATGATGGACAAATTGCTATTGTAGCAGACATTGACGTTCCTGAAATTGCCCCTCTTGCGATTAAATGTCCTGTAGACAGCGACACAGGTTTAGTTACAAGTCTTGTTGCTAAAGTGTTAGAGTTTGACAAACCTTACTGGCGAGCAATTCGACACATGAAGAGTCTTTCTGCTTCTAACAACATTACAGACGCTGAAACAATTGAAAACACAGATGGTAAGGGTACTGTTACAACTGTTACAACAGAGCAATCTTCTACAGGTGTTACCGTGGCTCTTGAGGACGCAGAACGAAATCCTATTACAAGTGTTGCATTAACAGGTGGATACTTAGACCCATCTACTGGTAAATTTACTCAAAAGAAATCTGGTGTTTCTGCACCTGAAATCGGCTTGCTTGTGTTCTCTAAAACATTTGGTGCTGGTAACTTTGGTATTGGCGGTAACGAAGGAATTAGCATGACTATTTATCCTTCTAATACAGCTATTAAAAACAACATGGATAAGGGTGAAGGCGAATTTAATAACGATACCTATGATATCACAGCAAGTGATGGACGGGAAATTGAAATTAACTCTGGTATTTATTGGGATAAAGACGAGTCCGATTTATACAGAGCTTTTGCTGACTTAGTTTAATTGACGAGGGCTTGCTATGGATTACAAGTTTATGGCAAGCCTTATTGTCTTTACAGTAGGGCTTGTTTTTTTTATCGCAGGAAGGCTCGCTAGAGTCAAGACAGGAATACACAATAAAGATTTTATCTCTGGTATGTATCTCTATGAAAAAGTATTGCTCTTTGGAAAGAGAAGAAAAATTCTTTTAAGACGCTTAGAGGTTGCAGACATTCTTGCTATTGGCGGAGTGCCTAATTATATCTATTCAATGTTTACAACAGAGAACATACAAGAAGAAGTGGATAAACTAAAAAAAGACATAGAAAAGAAAACAGAAGAGGAAAACATAAAAGACAGTATTGAGTACTATGACTTTTTACAAAGAGTTGCAGAGCGTTCTATCGTTGCATGGGATTCAATTAAAGAGGACTGGGAAAAAGTAGACCCACAATTTACAGGTAGGCTTCCAGAGGAAACTCTACTTGATTTATTTAATGTACAAATAAACAATAAGAATATATATGTAAAAAAAAAGAAGATTTATTACGACTTGCTTTCGTTGGAAAGGAATACGGCATTACGCCGAGCTCTTATCTCAAAGAAGGTGGGTGGCAAGGGAACAGTCTAGCTTCCTTTTTTCTTGATGAAGCGTGTGCGTTGGCTCTTAAAGAAGAAGAGTTAAAGGCAGTGAATGAAGCTAAAGATAATAAGAAAAAGAAAGACGTAAAACCGCCGGGGAAACCTACATCACTAAAGGCAATGCAAGAAGCGTACAAACAAAAGCACGAGGTATAAAATGGAATTAGGAAAATATGTAGCAAAGCTTAGTATAGACAAAGGGCAGTTTACTAGAGGGCTTAACAGTGCTGATAAGGAATACGCTGACTTTTGTAAAAGCCAATTAGAGAAAACAGAACAAACTCAAAAACAGATTAAGAAACTCTATGAGCAAAAAAACAATGTTATCATAAAAAGCGAAGAAGAACTCGTTAAAGCTATTTCAAACCTTAAAGGCGAGGATAAGGCTGATTTAGAGCGTGAGCTAAAAGATTATCAAAAGTATGTAAAGGCAAGAGAAACTGAAGCTAAAAAGCTTGCGAGGGCAGAAGAAGCAAGTGCGAAAAAGATACTCGCACAGAAAAAAAGAGATGAAGCTGAAACAGCACGGCTTATAGAGAAGAGCAGAAAGGACGAAGAGAGAGCTTTCAAACAAAGGGAAGCACAGAGAAAAAGAGAGATACGGCAACTAGACGAGCTAAAACAAAGAGTTTTGACATGGAGTAGTATTGCGATAACTATCCCTATTACACTTGGTACAAGAAAGGCGTTTCGAGATTATGTAGAATTTCAAGAGCAACTTATAAACGTAAAAGCGGTAACAAATGCGACAGAAAAGGACATGAGAGCATTAACTGAAGCTGCAATAGAGATGAGCCAAACGTTCGCATGGACAGGAAAAGAGATAGCGAGTGGTTTCCTTGAAATAGCACAGGCAGGATATGACGCAAGTGAGATACTAACACTTTCTAAAGACATTATGATTTTAGCAAGTGCTGGCATGAAAGACGTTGCGTTTACTTCCGAGCTTGTTGTTACGACATTAAAAGCTTTTAACATGGAAGCCGAAGAGAGCAAAAGAATTATAGACGTATTTGCTTCCAGTGCTGCACGCTCTGTTTCGAGTCTAGATAAAATATCTGCTTCTCTTAAATACACAGCTGGGCTATGGGGAAGTCAAAACTGGGAGATAGAAAACCTTATTGGTGTTCTTGACGTTTTATTTGATACTGGTGTTCGAGGTGAGAAAGCAGGTAGGCTTTTAGCAAGTGCAATAAACTCAATACAGAAGCCGACAAAAGAAGCGAGTGCCGTTATAAAAAGACTCACAGGAGACGTGAAGGCATTAGACCCTGCTACAAACGACATCATATCTATTGTTAAGAAACTGACAGAAGCAGGTGCTACAAACAGAGACGTTGTTACAATTTTTGGAAAGACAGGAAATGAAATAATCTTGCGACTCATGGACAACGTTGATAAGCTAGATAAAGCTGTAGAGGAGGTAACAGGGCAAACAGGAGAGGCTGCACGACAAGCGTCAACACAATTAGAATCTTTGAGTAATGCGTGGAAAATAGTTACAAATAAAATGACAGCTTTCTCTAAACAGGTTTTCGGCATAATAGAGCCTGCATTAACAACACTCGTAAACGGCATTGGTAGTATCTTTGAAACACTAAACAAACTTCCTGACATGTTCAAAGTTTTGTTATCCTTTGGCGTGGTACTCGGTGGACTAGCTCCAGTTGCATTGAAAGCAAGCATGGCTATCGGTGGTGTTATAAAATCAATACAAGCTATGACCGTTGTTACAACTGGTTTACAGTTAGCGTTGCTTCCTACAATGGGTATCCTTGCAGGAGTTGGTGTTGCTGTTGGCGGTATTGCGTATGCGTATGGCAAGGCTAAAAAAGACCATGCAGAGTGGGTATCTTCTGTTAGAGAAGGTGAGAAAGTTTTTTCTGAATCTGGCAAGAGCGTTGATGACGCCGTTAGAAGTTTAAGAGAATTATATGCAACAGCTGGAGACTCTAAAAAGGTTAAAGAAGGATTAGAAGAGCTTGCCGAAGTATTTCCGAACCTTAGAAACCAATTAAACAAAAATGCCGATGATACAGCACGGGCGATGAGTGTTCTAACAGATGAATATCAAAAACTGTTAGAAGCAAGGGAAGAATCTTCTGGTAAAGCACTTAGCATGGAAAGCGACCCGAAGGCAAAAGAGATTGCAGAGCTACAACATAAACTAGATGGGCTTAACGCAACGTTTGAGCAAACACAAGGAATAATAAATAGAAATAACACTTTGTTAAAAAATCTCAAGAAAGAGTTAAGCGAGACGCTTGGTGAAGACTATTCCAACGCAAGCTTACTTTCTGTTGTAGAAAAGTTAAGTTCACTTGAAGAAGATAGCTCTCAAGGTATTATAGCTCGTTCTAACGAACACGCACCTCTTTTTGAAAAAAATCTTTTTGCTATTCTAGACCTGTACAAACAGATACAGTCTGTTACAGAACAACTGGCACAGGCTAAGTTTGAGCCTATACAGATAAAACTAGACTATGCCAAGGGTAAGGTTGACCTTGCTGAAAAAATACAAGAGATAGTTGGCGAACTAGAAACAAAAACAAGACCAGTAAGAATTAAGTATCAGTTAGAAGATGATAGTGCTGACAAGGAAGCTTTTGGGAAAGAATACGCAAGTGCTATCGCAAGTGCCTTAGGTTCAAGCTTAGATTCTCTTTTAGACGAGTTTTGGCAAGACCTTGAAGATATAAACTTTATTGACTCATTTGGAAACGTTTCTCAACAGATTAAAAACTACGCAAAAGAAGCAAGTCAAATGATTGAAAGTGCTTTTAGCTCTGGCGACTTTAGGGTTATAGAAAACCTTCTTGATGACTTTTATAGTACAATGACTGGAGAAAACAGGGCGGGTTTTGAGGCTTCTTTAAAAATACTAAACGAAATAGCTAAAAAAGAAAAAGAGATATTAGAAGTAGAAAAGAAAATAAACGCACTCGCAGACCTTCCTGATACAAATGAAGTAAAGGCAAAACAGCTTGAAAAAGCAAAGGCTCTACAGGACGAAATACTTGACTTGTCAAAAGACCTTGATAGTACCCAGCGACAACAGATACAAAACCTATTTGCGTTGTTGAAATATTCAAAAAAAATAAACAAAACTTCTGGCAAGTCTGGTGGCATACTTGATTGGTGGGAACAAATCGTTGAAAAGATGAAGCAAGCGAGAGAGGCTATAGAGGGAGTTGGCGATGTAACAAGCGTTCTTGAAAGGCTAGAGGACTTTAACCTAGGCGAAGGAGTTGGTGTAAAAGAAGTAACAGAAGAAGTAGAAAAATTCTTAGACGCCTTTAAGGACAATAAGGAAATGTTTGCTCTCATGGATAACTTTAATATCCTTGGACACGCTATCTCTGCAACAGCAAAGAAGGTTGATGGCGAGTTTATAAAGTCTCTTGAAGGCGTGGGCTTGTCCACAGCTCCAGAGCTTGCTACTAAAGCATACGGGGAGTTGCTTAACACAATATCAGACCTTACCGACAGACAGCTTGCATACGCCATTGCGTTACAAGACGGAAACAGCAATATGTTTGACTATAAAACATTAGTAGCGTCTACCGAAGCTGAAATTAGAAAAGCAGAAAACGCCGTTGATGACTTCCTTGTTTCTATTGGGGAATTGTCTAGAGCAGAAGCCAACGCTAATAAAGCACAAAGAGATTTCAATCAAGCTTTTGTAGACAGCAAAGGTATAGATAAGCTTAAAGCAAAAATAAAAGAAGGCACAGCAAGTCTTTATGAAATAGACGAGGTTTTGAAAGCCATTGAGAATGATAACCTTGGAGACTTCTCCTCAATAATTAACAACGTAACGGCTCTTGGTGATGCAATTATAACAACATGGGGTGAGACTTCGAAGTTAAAAAAAGAAATAAAAGAGTTGAAAGAAGAAGGAACAGAAGAAAGCAAGGCTGAGTTAGAAAAGAAAGAGTTTGAGTTAAAGATAAATAAAGAGCAGTTAAAAAAAGAACTAGAAATGGTTTCTGGAATGATAAAAAAAGCCATTAACTTATCAAATGTTTTTAACGACGCAATAAAAGGTGCGGTAGATTTAGGTAAGGCACTAAAAAATGCGGATAGCACCGCCGTTAACCTTAGTGAAACAATAGAAAGTGCTACTCGCTCTTTTATTAGCTTGGGTGCAGCAATAACAAACATGATAGTGCCGGGTCTTGGAACAGCCATTAGTTTAGGGCTTGAGCTTATAGAAACGGTTGCAAAGGGCATAGCTTCTTTGTTTAGCTCTTCCGAAGACGAAGTTTTCACTGCACAGATGAGGTTTGAGTTAGACAAGGAATCTGAACTTGCAATAGAAGCCTTAAAAGAAAAGTTTAATGACTATGGAGAACAGCTCGCAGACGCAATAACAAGTGGTGTCAAAAGTGGTTCTTCTAATTCAAAAAAATTCATCTCTGAAATAGTTTTTGATATGGTTGCACAATCTATCCTTGACACTACAACATATAAAAAAATGCTAGGCGACGCTATGGAAGACCTGTGGGAAAGTGCTTTTTCACCAGATGTTTCAACTAAACAGGAAGCAATAGAGCAAAAGAAAGCAACGGCTGAAATAGCCAAAGCAAAGATGGACGCTATTGGAACGTACCAAACCTTGTATGACAGGGAACAAGAACTAAAAGAAAAGTATGAAGACACGAAAGGCTTTTTTAAGTTTAAGTGGCTTACTGGCGATAAGAAAAAAGCAGAGGCAGAATGGAAAGAGGCAAAAGAACAACTTGAATTATGGGAAGCTTATAACGAAGAATATCAAAAACTTACAAAAGAAGCTGCACAACTCCAAGGAGAAGTTGATGACCTTATAGGGGACGCAAGCGATGTTACGTTTGATACATCTGGACTAGAAGAAGGTGTTGGACAAATAACAAAGATGATGGAATCTCTTTATGACGCACTTGAAATGGGAGAGGACGATAAGAAGTTTCAAGACATTGCAGATGGAATAGCCAACTCATTATCTAATGCCGTTATAAGCGGAGACTACTCGCAATTTAAGAAAGCAGTATATTCAATGGTGCTAGAAAACGTTGTGGAGGCGGTTGCAAAGTCAAGCGTGCTTAAAGGGAAGGTTGAAACTCTTGTGAACTCTGTGGTTGGTTCTGGTGAAGACTTTACAATGAACGACGCTCATAAAATATTAGCAGAAGTAGATTCCCTTTGGAAAGAGGCGACCGACACGTCCCAGCCATTAGGGCGGTTGTTTGAGGGCTTGCGAGAATCAATGGCTCAATTTGGCGAGTTTGATATAAACGTAAACCCAGCAAATGTTGTAACGGCTATCCCTTCTCAAGTACAAGATAAGTTAGTAACAGCGATAGAGAGTGTAGCAGAAAACCTATCACAAGCGATAACAGAAGCTGGTCTTAATAGCCATATAAATGAGGTTTTAATTACAACAGCACATATAACACAAATGATAACAGATAGTGTTTTAATACAAAACGCAACATTTGACATGAGCGGTGATATCGTGTTAAGTAATGTAGGTGGGGAAAGCTTAGTTGACTGGATGGAAAGTTTTGTAACAGAATTAGTAAATAATTCTACACCATAAAAGAGGGCATAATGCAAGTTTCAAAAGATAGAATAAACTGGAAAATATTATCTCATGAATGGTATTTGAATCAAGGGGACAGAAGTATCTTTGCTTCCAACTCTGACGTTATAAAGTTTAATGATATTGCAATTCCCGTTAGTGGTAGTGGCAACAGAGCGGTTACAGGGGACTACTTTATAAACTCACGAGTAGTAAACATTTCTGGTTTAGTTATAGGAAGCGACGCAGAAGATTGTAGGGTGAAGGTGCAAGAGATAGCCAAAGACTTAAACTATCCCGTATTATGGTTTTATGATGAATACTACAAGAAAGTCTTTCGTGGTTTCATTCCAAACATAAATCACAGTTTGAACAGAGGAAAGTATAGCGGTAGAACGTGCTTGGTTAACTTTAATGTTACGCTCATGAGTCCATACCTTGAAGAGCTAGAAGAGAGCGTTGTTATAGCTTCAAGTGAAAAGACTGTTACGTTTACGAACGAAGGAGAAGAGACACCTTACTGGCTTAAATACAAGCCGAATACATATCCCTTTGTAGTGAATAAACTATTTGACGGTTTAGAGTTTACAGAAAACATAACGTTGTCTAGCGGACAGTGGTTTGAGTTTGACACAAGAGGGGAATCTTATAAGGCTGATATTTGTTCTGTTGACGGTAAGACAAGTATTTTGACAAAAGTGAAAGATGATTTTTGGGTAGACATGGAATTATTAAAAAGTGGGCTGAATACGCTAGAGGTTGGAACGGCAAACAAAGACATAGGATATGAGTTAGAGATACGATATTTTGAAAGGAGTATATAATGTACGATAGTGTAAAGAGTTTCATAACAGACATTCCGCAAATGCTAGACATTACAAGTGAAGCTGTTGGCTTAGCTTTATCTTTAGATATGTATGAGCGGTTTTATAAAAAATGCGAAGAGGAAGAGACTCCTCTTGTAGACAAATATTATGCCGTTGAGTATGTATTATCCCCTTACAAAGATATAGACAAAACACGGTATCCTATTTTAAGGTGTATTCACAATATGCTTTTATATCGGCTTGTGTTCTTGCACAATGAAGAGGGCGAGTTTGATAGTTTGTTAGAAAAGTTAAAAGAAGAAATGGGAGAGCTATACGAGTTTAACACAATAAACGCTTCTTTTGATGACTTAGCTGAAATGTAAGAGGTTGTATGAAAGTTAAATTTTTTGATAGAGATATGAACCTTCTTGATATACGTAATTGTCAAGAGGTTAGCTACACAAGACAAAAGAATAAAGAGTACTCAATATCGTTTACGCCAGTTGTAGAGAAAGGCTATGACCTATCACAGGTGTACTTTGTATCTTTTCTAGATGACAGCAAGGGAAACAGATTGCCGTATTCACCTTGTGGAAAACTAGTGAGTGTATCTTTAGACGGTAAGTGTAGTGCAGAATCTATTGAAAAATACTTAGCAGACGTTTCAGTGTTACCTGATAGGTGGCAATGGTGGAAAGGGAAAAGCTTAAAGCGAGTTATAGAAAATCATGTTTACGGTTTTAGAACAATACGATTTTCAAGTGAAAGCGAATTAAACGTACCTTTTTACTCTCATCATATAGATGTAAGCGTTTTAGAAAACGGCAATGGAGAGGTATTTGCAGGGAAAGGGCATTACTGGAGTGAAAACAACCCGTATGAATTATATTTTTATTCAGATGGCTATGTTATTTATCGAATAGAGATTCCCACAGAAGCTAGACGGCAAGATATGGTCTTGAGATGGGGAGACGTAACGGGTGGTGCTACTGATATAAATGTACAATTCTCATGGAGTGATAATCCGAGTGCAGTTGGTTCATGGACAACAAACGTTTCACCTTTAAGAGGAGAAGGCTTTACACCAAATGAAACAGAAGGAATAGATATACCTGAAGGGAACAAGAAGTACTTGTTTATTAGGTTTAACTTAACATACGACACTGGTGAAATCTCCACAGCATATCCGAGGGGAATCAATTATTCTAAAGAGATAACAACGAATCGTGAAGATGACAACAACTATGTGTATTACGGTACTACAGCTATCCTTAATTATTTTGAAATAATATATAGGGTAGATACATTTGTTCAAGTAGGCACGGTTGCGGTTAGCGACAGCAAGCTTCTCGGTGCTGATGTTTTTGAAAAAG
>JGI24502J29692_10042665_pt1 | contig 19852 bp, 11 predicted proteins | sample BioPla3RNA1_FD_29692 | JGI IMG/M metagenome (IMG submission 29692)
CTTCAATAAAATTCGAATCATTATAATTCATAAATAATTCATCATTCTCATAATAACAATTATCACAAATTTAATATCTCCTATTCTATATGTAAAACTCATTTAAAATAGGAGGATAGAAAAATGTTAAAGGGTTTTAGTAATTATTTAAAAGAGAAGAATTTATCAAACAATACAATATCTGCTTATGTTTATACAATAGGGATATTCGATGGAATGTTCAAAGAGGTAAATAAGGACAATGTTTTAGCGTTTAAGGGTTATCTTCTTGAACATTTCAAAGTAAAAACTGTTAATTTAAGAATTCAAGCAATCAATAAATATTTGGAGTATTTAAACAAAAAAGATCTTCAAATTAAAGCTGTTAAAATTCAACAGAAGCCGTTTTTAGACAATGTTATTAGTGATGCAGATTATGAGTATCTAAAAAGAGCACTAAAAAAAGATAAAAATTATGAGTGGTATTTTGTTGTTAGGTTTTTAGCAGCTACTGGTGCAAGAGTTAGTGAATTAATTCAAATAAAAGCAGAACATATTAAATTAGGACACTTAGATTTGTATTCAAAAGGCGGAAAAACTAGAAGAATATACATACCAGAAGCTTTGAGAAAAGAAGCGTTAAAGTGGCTAAATGATATGAAAAGAGACTCAGGATATATATTTTTAAATAATAAAGGTAGTATAATTACTACCAGAGGTATTTCAATCCAGCTTAAGAAATTGGCTGTAAAATATGGAATAAATCCTGATGTAGTGTATCCTCATTCTTTTAGGCATAGATTTGCTAAGAACTTTATTGAAAAATATAATGACATATCATTATTAGCGGATCTAATGGGCCATGATAGTATTGAAACAACAAGAATATATTTGAGGAGAACATCTACAGAACAAAGAGAAATAGTAGATAAAATTATTACTTGGTAGTAAAAAGTGAAAGGAGTCATTTGCTGTGGATAAAATTTATAAATACACATCATTGGATAGTGCAATTAAGATATTAGAAAGTAATGCTGTTGCACTTAATAATCCACAAAACTATAATGATCCTTTTGATAGTGTTATAGATTTTGATGATGCCGATATTGAAAAATCAATTTCTATAGTAGTTGAGTACTATTTAATTCAAGAATTTTTAAAGTTGTTAAATAATAAGAATATTAAAGTTGGCTTTTTAACAAAGCTAATAATGAAGTGGGATAGATTTGGCATTAATCTAAACTTGAAGATATCAAAAAAGAATAAGTACTATGATTCTATTCCTGGAGCTCAGGCTTTAACTAAATTTGTAGTTAGATATGCTGCTCAAAAAGGTGAAAATTCTTTTGAAGAATTAAAAGAAAAGTTTACTATTGAAATTATTCAAAAAGTAAAAGAGGCTCGAAATAACGCCTTAATATCTTGCTTTAGTAAAAGATATGATTCTATTTTGATGTGGTCACATTATGGCGATAAACATAAAGGAATCTGCATTGAATTTGATAGACCAGAAAAAGATTTCATGGATGTTAAGTATTCTAAGAAGAGATGCAAATCTGATTTGGAAGATACTACAAGAAGAGTACTAGGATATATGCTATCAAATGAAGAAGTTGATGTTAATGACAAAGGACTAATAAGATGTATATCTAAACCATTTATTGTTAAGTCTTTGGATTGGAAATATGAAGAAGAGGTTAGATGTATCTTGTCTCCAAATAGTGAAGGTGTATCTACGTTAGAAGAATTGAGTTTATATAAAATGCCTACCAATATTTCAAAAATATATATAGGTTGTAAGGTAGATAAAACATCAGAAGAATATAAAAATCTAATTACTCTCGCAAATAATAAAAATATAATGATATCAGAGTTAAAAACTAGCGATGATTTATTTAGCGTTATAGAAGAATGATTCAAGGAGGTTTTGTTAAATGTCAGAAATTGAACTTATAAAAAAAGAAATTGACAAAGTAAATAATAAATACCTTGAAAATGTTCTTGAAATTATATCCGATTATAAAAAAGAAAATGAAACAAAAAACGACTATAAAGGCCGCCAGTTATATGAGTTATTGCAAAATGCTGATGATTGCTTTACAGCTGAATGTAATGATATTGATGTAAAAATCAAGTTAATTGGTAATACTCTAATAATTCAAAATACTGGAAAGCCATTTGATGCTAGAGGAATTGCTTCATTAATGCATTCAAATGCAAGTTCAAAATATAGTGATACAATTGGTTGTAAAGGTCTTGGATTTAGATCTGTTTTGAACTGGGCAAATGATGTAACTATCTGCACTAAGGAGTTTTGTGTTAATTTTTCAGAAGTAAAAGCTAAAGAAAAGTATGATTATTATAAAGAAAACTCTGATAAATCATATATTGAAGAATTAGATAAAATAGATAGAATTGCTGTGTTATGCTCAGCTAGTTTGATGGATGAATCTAAGATTAGTGAGTACTTAGATGATAAATATTCAACAGCAATTGTTTTGTGTTGCGAAGAAAAATATGTTAGTAGTATTCAAACTCAATTAAAAGAACTACAGTTTGAAGAATTGTTATTTTTAAAACATGTTAGAAATATAGTAATTGAGTCAGATGCGATTACAAGAAATATAGAAGCTATAAAAGAGAATGATACATTTTTAATTCAAGAAGAAAACCAATGTACCGAATGGAAAATATGGGGAAAGAATGGAACAATAAAACAGCCTAATGGGGAAGATAAGAAATATGAACTAGTTATTGCTTATAATACCGATCCAGCTATTAGAGAAAACATTAGAAAAAATGGTGTTTTATATTCTTTCTTTAAGACTGAAATACCTATGCCTTTCCCATTTTTGATTCATGGAACATTTGACTTAACAAGTGAAAGAAATAGTCTTATTAAAGATAATGACAACAATCGCCTTCTAATTGAATATTTAGTTGATTTTATAATTGAAAAAGGAACTATTATTGCAGATAGTAATGAGTCATGTGATTATGAAGCTTTAAAGTTTTTAATCCCTGCGACAGACTTATATTTTTTAGATAGAGAGTATGATTTTTCTAATTTATTAAAAGAAAAAGTGAAAAATTATAAGGTTTTTCCAACTATCAATGGAACCTATATATCTATTAATGATAACCCTAAATATTCGGATAAAGACTTTTGTAGTGTTTTAAATCCTAATACATTTTCTAATTTGTTAAAACATTGCGACGATAATAGAATTAGAAATTTTATGGTAATAGATAACCGTATTAATTTCTATTCTGATGAAGAGATTACTAATCTTATAAATTTGGATGCTGATGAGTATGTTCAAAATCAAAGTAATACTAAGTTGATTGAATTGTACTGTGAACAATATCGTAACTTTCAAGTTGCTCCAAATATTTTATCAGACAATGATGGAAATCGTATAACCGATAATTCTATAAAAGTTTTTAATAATCCAGAAAATATTTTTTCTTTGCCTTCATGGAGTAAATTAAGATTTATCAATAAAACGTTGGAAAACAGTTTACGTAGTTATTGGAAATGTAACGCACGACAAATGGCTGATAAATTAGAATATTTTAATTGTGATGAGTATTCTTTTGATAGGGTTCTAAGAGAGTTAATTAGTCAGTGCAAAGAAGAAAAAAATAAGATAACAAGTTTATTGAATTGGCTATTTACAACGTGGAAAAATAATGATCAAAAATTTGTTTCTTCGTTAACTAATATAGATGTTAAAGCTATATCAAGAGAAGGTAATATTATTGGTTGTAGCAAGTGCTATTTTGGCAGTGAATACAATAATATTATTGGGGAAAGAATTATAAACAATACTACTAACCCAACTTTTATATCTAAACCAAATGAATTAGGATTAGAAAATGAATCTCCTGAGCTTGTTAAAATCTTCCTTAAACAGCTTGGGGTAAAAGAATATCCTACAATAGAATTAATTGAGCTATCTAATGAACAAATTTCAGATTACATCAATTATAACGCAAAGTTCTTTTCTACTTTGCATACAGATAGAGATGAATCTATGACACATTCAACATTTTTTAGCCAATATGGAAGAATTATAAAAGTAGATGCAATAAAGGACATAGAGTCTATTTTAGAAAAATCTGATTTTAACGATATTTTATACTGGATTTTAAATGATAAAGATCTCTATTCTCATATTATTAGTGACATTGAAATTAGTGATGATGCATATATGAGAGGATGGCCTCCTAAAAAACAAGAGGCTAGGTTTGTTAGAAAGTCACAAATGAAATCATGGCTTAATAAAGTATTTATGGAATATGAGTGGCTTCCAACGTTATCTAATAAAAAAGTCAATTCATATAATTGTACTTTAGCACAGCATAAACTATCTCCAATTGTTGAGGTGCTTAATGTCAACTACGAGTCTCTAAATTCTTTATTTAATAGAAACTGTAAAAAGGATATCGAAGCATTATTGGAAAAATTGAATGTTGCAGATGATATTGAATATTTATCAAAAGAAAAAATATATGAAATAATGCTAAATTTACCAGAATTAGATAAAGACTATACATTGGGTAAAAAGATTTATACTCAGTTAAATCTATACTTTAAAGATGATAGATTAAATAAACTAATAACTGATAACAAAAAGTATGAAGAATTTAAAAAAGAAGGAAAAGTTCTAGCTGAAGTTAATAAAAAATATCAATATTTGCCATTAAAAGAAGTCTATTATGTTGGCAAAAAGGTTTATAGTGATGATATTTTAGATTCATTCCCTAAATTAGCCCTTAACAGAAGAGTTGGTGATTCAAAAGTAGATAAAATGTTTGGCGTCCAATCTATATTAAAAATTGGTAATGTTGAAGTAAAAGATATTGTCGAGCATGCTTTGAATTCGACTTATCAAAAAGAATATCAAAAGATATTGCCATACATTTATGCAAAACGAATAGACTTTGATTATAAAAATAGAGAACTTAATGTTTTAAAAAAGAGCAAATTATGTTTGGTCTCTCAAGCATCAACTGTATATTACATTGGTGGAGAGGAAAAGAAAGGCATATTAAAAGATTATGAAGTAATCTATTCAATTAATGATAAAATTGCTTATATTAAAATACCAGAGTTTTTGCAAAGTATAGATCAATTGAAAGAACAAACACCATTTATTAATGCTGTATCAGAAGTAATAACAACAATGATTGATGTTGATGGTGATAAAGATGCATTTATTATTATATTAAGTAAGCACACAACAAAAGAAGTTGAGGAATATTTTAAAGGTAATGGAGATGAAACTTTATCTGTTGTTAATTTATCTAAAGAACGATTTAGTACTATAATTGACTCAAAAGAAGAGTTTTGGGATGCCATTTCACAAGCAACTAATTTAGATATTAACGATTTGATGGAACTTGACGTTTATAATACTCAAATCAATTATGATAACTTGAATAGCGATGATAATTACGATGCGTTTATTAGTATATTTGAATCATTAAAAATTGATGTAGTTGACTATAACAAATATGCTTATGAACCTATAGATTTAACAACACATTATCAGAATGAATTTATTTCTTTAAAAAACAAATATAGGAGTAAATATCTAAAATATCTACTTAAAGACGCTATTGAAAATAATGGATGCTATGAAGATTTTGATGGTAAAAGACATAGTTATGATTTTTTTAATCTTTCTATGGTGAACAGTATTCATTTCAATATCAAAAATAGCTTTGAGGCTTTTATAGGTGTTTTGCTTGGCGAACTAGACTTACTTGATGATGACTATGAAGAATTATTACAAGATTTAAAAAATAGTGAAAAGTCCGCAGAAACAAAAAACGAATCTGAAGATAATCAAGAAGAGCAAACGCCAGTTACTCCTAAAAAAACTATAGACTATACCGCATTAAATGATGAGATTGCTAGTGAAGATAATTCTATAACAGTGAAGGGCAATATAGTTGCTAATCCTATTAATAAGGATTCTCGTGGTGGTCATGAAGGTAAAAAAGGAAAGCCTCACAGTGAATCTTCGCAAGAAACAAAAGACTATAATGGATTTGTTGCGGAGAGCAAAGTGTTTAATGTTCTTGAAAAAAAGATAGGTGAAAACGGAAGCGTTGAATGGCTATCAGGTAATGCTGAAAAAGCAAGTAAGGTTGATCATGGTGATGATACTTTAGGCTATGATATGAAATATTCAGATTCGAATGGTATTCACTATGTTGAAGTTAAAGGAAGTTCTGCAAGCAATATAGAATTTACATTAACAAAGAATGAATTTGATTTTGCTGAAAAGCATAAAGATTCATATGAATTATGGTTTGTCCCTATAGTAAATGAGAAGCCTCAAAATCCAATTGAATTAGGTAATATCTTATTGTTTGAAAATGGAGAGAATTTCTTTAATAACAGTAGATTTTCTGTAGAACAAAGTGAGTTTAAAGTCAGAGCTAAATTGAAAGAAAGCGAAGATTAGTCTATGAAGAAATTATTAATGATACTATTATCAATTATACTGATTACACTAACATCTTGTGGTAAATCAAATAGCACACCTACTCCAACTACTGATGAGTCTAGTACAACAATTACTACTCCATCAGGGGATAATCAAACAACTAAGAAAGATGAAAGTGCCAATATGAAATTAACATTAAAAATAGATGGTATAGAAGTAGATGTAATATGGACTGACAATGATTCAGTAAGAGCTTTGAAGAATCTTGCTAAAGATGGATTAACCATAAATATGAGTAAGTATGGTGGTTTTGAGCAGGTAGGATCAATTGGCTCTACATTGCCATCAGCTGATACTAGAATTACTACTAATCCAGGAGATATAGTTTTATACTCATCAAATCAAATAGTATTATTCTTTGATTCTAATACATGGTCTTATACGAAATTAGGACACATCAATTTATCTAAAAGTGAATTAACTGATTTACTTGGTGATGAAGATGTTGTGATTACACTTAATTTAAAATAGGTAAGAATACTTAGAGTTCTAGATTTATTTCTAATTATGGTGTATACTTAAATCGATAATTTAAAGTACCAGAAAGTCGAGGAAGGGCTCGAAGGAGGTACTTGTTTATGGATTATCAAAAAGCCATATTAGATAAAGTATCAACTGGTTTGAGGCTAAGAATGCTTCGTTGTAAATCAGCTCTAACTCATGAAGATTTAGCTGGGTTACTACAATTAAAATCACCTAGAGTGATATATGATTGGGAAAGCGGAATGAAAATTCCTAATGCTGAAAACTTGTATAATCTTGCTCTAATATTCAATATGAAAATGGAGGACTTACTCGTAATGAGATAAGCCTCTTTTTTCTTTAATTTGAACTATAGTACATTTTTAACATTGAATTGCTTTGTTATAATATAAGGGACAAATTAGGCAATTATGCTCATAATATTGCTAAAATTAGCAGAATTATGGTATAATTAATCCTAGATACAAATGCATGTTCTGAAACAGTGGAGTAAGAACTTTACCTATATGAAATGTTGGAGCGAATCTTATGGTTGGGATATACCATATGAGGAGTAAACCAATAGTTAAAAGCTAAATTTCAAGAGTGGTATTGCGTGTCTAAACAAAATAACATATGAAGAGGATAAATGTTATTGAAGTGGCGATAGGCTAATACCTACCGTCACTTTTTCGCTTTAAGGAGGTGTCAATAACATGAAGAAAAAGAGCAAAGTTATAGGCAAAGACTATGATAAATTAGAGAAAGATAATCTATGTGATAGAATCGATTATTATGGTCTTATCGCTAAAGATGGCAGAATTAAAATTGACACAAAAAGATATAAAAAATTCTTTACTATTCCTGATAGCAAAATTGAAAATAGACATTCTGTTTATTACCTTCCAACTAAACAACATAGATCTGATTATAAATGTAATTGGTTTAGGGATTTATTAGCAGGCTATAAACAATTGTGGTTTAGAGAATATAAGAGCTTTATTGACAGTATTAAAACACCAAAGCAAGTAGAAGATAATGCAAGATTATCCTATCTTTCTGATGGTGTTTTGGAATATGATGAAGCTAATGCTAAGGCATTTGTTGCAGGAATGAAAAGAGCTAAAGATTATAAAGTAATTATTAAATCTTTATATGCACAATTCTTTCATCAATTAATGTCTAGTATTGATGCGTTATGCTTAAAGATGCTTACAGCATGTGGATATAAAGAAGAAGATTATACAAAGAAACAATTTGATATTTATATGCAAGGTTTACAAGGTGATAGTGCGTTGTCATTTAGGCAATATACAAATTACCCTTTATATGATAGAGCATTTACTGTTTGGAATTTTCTTAAGCATAATTCTCTTAGATCATATAGGATTTTAAAACAATGGTATCCTAATATGGTTTGGGACCCAGAAGAGAAATATCAAAATGGTGAATCCGCACTTACAGTTGTTAAACTGGATGAAAAATTCATCTTAGATTGCATTGATAACTTACATTTATTTTTTGATGAATTATGTGCAAGATCTTTTGGTGAAAATGCTGAAGACGCACAATGGGATTATGATGACTATTTTGAAGAAGTAGTACAAGATCAAATTGATGTCATAGTTAATCCACTAGGCTTGTGATGAGATAATGGAGGTGCGCCTATGGGGTATTTATATCTTAATTTTTTAGAAAATATGAATCAAGGTAGTAAAAGCTGGGATGATTTTTATACATCTTCATTGAAAGAACAGTATGAAGTCATTAAAAGAAAGGTTGGCTTAAATGTTAACCTTCAAGAATTCTTATCATATGCTTTTCCTACGCAAACATCAAAAAACTATTACATTTCAATGCCAAGTTTTGATAGAAGAGTTAAGCATGACAGAAGAGGCAAAGATGTAATTTATAATATTGTCATTCGTCCTGAAAAGGATTCATACTTAAATAATGTTGTACCTAGTAATTATGATTTAATGATAATAGGTGATGTAACATTTAATAATGTTATTGATATAACAATTAAAGGTATCGAATTAATAGATATTAATGTTGCTAAATTTGGTGAAATCAAAGTTAATTGTTATGCAGCAACTGCAACAACCACAAAATCTTTTACAACAAGAGATGGAAGATCAGTAACAGTTCCTGATTATGGTACCAGAGACCTTCAAAGTGCTGTTTTAACACACGATTTCGTAGATAGATTATGTAATGATATTTCTAGTTATCCTGTTCCAAATCCAGAAGAAGCCTTAAAAACATTCCAAAATTGGCAAAACTATATCAATTTTAGAAAGTATTATTTAGGTAAACAATCTGAACGTTGCGAAGAAATTGATGATGTTATGGTTTGTGATTCCTTTATGGTTTCAAAAGAAACTTATCGTAGAAATGAAGATGTTTTTTCTGATTATCTTTTAGATGATATCCCAGACTTTGCACGTGGTGAACAAATTATACTTTCAAAAAATGTTAATGGCTCTGAGAGTTTTCCTTTAATTAGAGTAGATATTAACAAGAATAGAAAAACAGTTCTTAGTGAAACTATCGGTAAATCTGGCAAGGGTAAAAGCAGATATGAAGTCAATCTCCAGAGATACACAAAAGATGCTATGGGTTTATCTCCAACACCACCAGCATATGATGAGAATGGAAATATAGCAAAAGGTTCTAGATTTTATCAGTACTTACTTGGTGAAAGATATTTGTTAACGCATATTGATATTGAACCAGACTGTACTGAATTAGAAAAAGAATTTGATAAGAATTGTAAGAACGCATTTAATGAAATAGATACACGTTATTCAAGTATTATCAGTAATGATTTAAACCATTTTATGAATGGGCAAAGACCAATTACTGAAAATCAATATAATTCAATGTTTGATAAGTATGCTGAAGAATTAAATAATGCTTTAGACTTAGATGTTGAAAACAATAAGGATAGAGAAGTAAAGCGTGAATACGAAGCAGCACTTAAGAATGCAGCGACACCTTTTGAAAATGAAATAAAGAAAATCAATTCATCTTTTGATGATAAGGTCAAGAAGATTAAAAAAGAAAAATTAAAGGAAAAAGATGAAAAGAAAAGAATAGATGAACTTCAAAAAGAAAAAGAATCTGAAATTAAAAGAATCGAGTTAGAAAAGGAAACAGCTTTATCTAACATTTCTTTAAAAGATTTTTATGTTGAGAGAAATAAAAAGTTAATTGAAAATAAGAAGAAGAGTCTTTCTATTCAAATGCAAGCTGAACTTGACAGAATAAGCAAAGATAAAAAGAAACAATTAGAAATTCAGTATAAGAATCAAATTGAAGATGAAAAAACTGATGTGAATTCTAAATTTAGAAAGCAATTTGAAGCTGATAAGGCAGTTAAAATAGAAAATGAAACAATAAGAAGATATCAAATATATTTTAGACCAGATACAGTAGAAGATAAGCTTTCAAATATTAAAAAGGAAATTGAGGCAATTAATGCTAAATATCTTACATATGATAATAGAGCTGAAAAAGCTAAAATTGATAGACAAGAAAAAGCATTAAATTCATTCATGGGTGGTTATGTAAAGAATCCATTCTTATCCACATATTTATTCTCACCTGAAACATTGGCACAAGCACCTATAAGTGCGATGAAAGATCCTGATTGGTGTCTTGAAAGCTTGAATGATGGCCAAAAATTAGCCGTTAAAAAAGCTTTGGCAAGCGAAAGTATATTCTTATTGCAAGGCCCTCCAGGAACTGGTAAAACGCAGGTTATTGCAGAAATAACTGCACAATTAGCTAGACAAGGTAAGAAGGTGCTTATTTCTTCTGAGACACATAAGGCAATTGATAATGTATTTGAAAGATTACCTAAGATTCCAGAAATTCGACCACTACGTTTGATTCCATCACAAAATGGAAAGGAGACTAATTATAGTCCAGAACGTTTAGTGGATAATTTCTACTTAAACATTAGTGGTAATCTAGAAAAGCAAATTAACAGATTTGAGCATTTTGAAGAAGCTAAGAAGACATTCGATGAGCAAATGAGCCTATTAAGAAGAGATTATGATAGAATCTTAAGACTTAAAAAAGAAAATATCCAAATCGAAAATCAACGAAATGGATTACTAGAAACTATCAATAAATACAATAAAAACTTAGAAGATTATCGTGATAACTTAGCTACTATTAATGCTGAACTAGATGAGTATAGAAGAACAAACAAATATATTGATTCGTTAAGATTCGTAACTGAAGGCGTTAAGGAGCAGTATATTGATGAATTTAAGAATAGAATTCAATCATTATTACAGACATTCAGTAGTTTGGCATCAGTCAATGTTGATTCTGCATTTGAACTTTATCATCTTGATATAGGTGAAGTAAGAAATGAATTATCGCATATTTTATCTGATGATACAGTTGGAAAACTAGAAGAACGAAGAACTCAACTTCGTAATGAGCTACAAAAATTAAGAGATCCTGACACAGATGAAGCACCTGAAGAAGGTGATGAGAATTATGATGAATACAAGAAATATCAAAGTGAACTTAAAGAGGTAGTAAATCAAATTAAATCTGCTACTAAGAATACTGATTTTGATTTTTCTTCAAGCAAAATCTATGCAATTGTCCCATCTATTATTAATGATAAGAACCTACTAAAAGTTCTTCCTGAGCAATTAACTTCGTTTAAGATTCAAGCTCAGACAATCATCAATGAAATAAAAGAAAATGTAGATATTTCTATTAATAAATATTCATCACAATATGATGATCTTAATTCGAAGATGATTGATGTTCAAAGGGAGATAAGTCAAAGTAAGTCTTTATATGAAGAATTAGGTAATAATCAAGGTATAGAAGAATACAATGAGCTTAATTCTCAATTGAAGCAAAAAATAACTAGATTTTTTAGAGATTTCGACATCATTAGAGAGTATGATTCTGATAATCTAGAAACAGCATTTACTATAATTACTGAAGAGTGGAATAAGCTTGAGTATGATTATAAGAGAACTGCAGCTCAAAATAAAAAGAAAATCCCTATGTATAAAGAGATTTGTAAGTACTTAGAGCAAGAAGATATTCTTGAGGAAGATAGACAAGCTTATACTAGAGAACTTTATAATTGTGTAAATGTCTTTGGTATTACATGTACAAGTAGAGATAGATTTACTAAGTCTCAACTTGCAGAACTTGAGAGATATGGTATTGAGTCAGTTGATATAAAATCTCAAGGAATAGATGTAGTCATTATCGATGAAGTTTCAAAATCTTCATTCTTAGATTTATTGATTCCGATTTTATATGGAAAGACAGTAATATTAGTAGGTGACCATCGACAATTGCCACCAATGTATGACTTAAGACATATGAAAAAAGAAGACTTTGAAGGTCTTGATGAAGATGTAATTACAAAAGAAATAAATGATTCATATACTGAATTATATGAAGAATGTTTCTTCAAGACATTATATGAAAAAGTACCACAAGACTTTAGAGTAATGCTTAATAAACAATATCGTTGTCACAGTCATATCATGGAAGTATTCAATCATTTCTATGGTGGAAGTCAAAAAGGACTTATGGTTGGTAAGAAGCAGCAAGATGATGAAAAACAACACAATCTAACTGTTAAGATTAATGGCAATACAATTATTGAACCAAAATATCATGTTTATTTTATTGATTGTGATCAAAAAGAATCTAGTGCTTATGAAGGTAGTACTTCAAAAGTTAATGAACAAGAAGCACAAGTTGCAATTCAATTGTTAAAACAAATTGATAAAGCAAGTATTGATGCAGTTAATTCAGGAAAAGTCATCGTTAATAAGTCTAAGAAGATAGATGAAAGATTAAGCGCAGGTATAATTTGTACTTATGGTGACCAAGCATCATTGATTAAGAAGATGAGAAGAGGTCAAAGATATGAAGGCCTATCTGAAAAACAAGATGAACGTTTAATTATCAGTACTGTCGATGACTTCCAGGGTGATGAGCGTGATGTAATAATTCTTTCAATGGTTCGTAATCCTACTAATGCTGAAAAATCCAATGCTGAATTCATTAAGAAGTTTGAAAGAATTAACGTTGCACTATCTCGTGCAAGAAAGCTTTTAATTGTGGTAGGTTCTAAGAAATACCTATCTGAAGCAGGAATAATCGATTTACCTGATCTAACAGGAAATCATTTCTTAGATAAAAAGAATTTCCACGTTTATAAGGAAATAATTGACACTATTTACTTTAGAGGTAAAGTGTTAACTGCAAATGATATAATAGGAGAGTGATAGATTATGGATGAAAAAATATTAAAACAATTAAAAACCACTTGTCCATTTCCTCTTCTAATATATAAGACAAGTGTGAAATATAATGAAGTTCGTAAAGCTTCAGGTATTGCTTATATCCTCTTAGATTTGATTCAAAAAGAAAGCGAATCTAATGAAAAGATATCAGATGTTTTATTAAAGTTTGGTATTCCTGCAAACCTACATTATATATTTGGACAAGAAATAGCTAACTTGATGAGTACAGATATTTTGTCTTCTCATTTTGATCCATCTTACTTTGTAAAGCCAGCATATTTTAAACAAATAACAATTGGTGATGTTGAACTGACAACTAAAGGAAAGAAAATGTTCCAAGATGGTGCAATTCCAACTGGTGCAGAAAAGGTAAAAGTTAAAGACATTTACTATAGTCCAGTTACAAGAAAGTTTGATGTTGAAAGCAAAGTTCCATATATGACTCTAGGAAGTTCATTCTTGGGTGATGATTTTATGGATCATGTTAATGTTGACATAAGTGGAATGGAAGATTATATCAATGCTAATGGGACTAAAATTGGTTTAAAAGCTGAAGAAAGAGTTGTATCTTTTGAATGTGAAGAACCACAAAAAATGCATACAAGAAAAGAAGAAGGAATGACAATTATTATCAGACATTCTGGGGTTGAATTTAAATTTGATACAACAGATGAGAATGCATTTTTCAATAAGTACTATACTTCTAGGCTTATGACCGATGGTTTATTAGCCAAGAATAAGTATAAGTTTGTTAATGAAAAGAAAGATATCGTTGAAGTTCCAACTGTACCAATCAATGAATTAACAAATATAACAAATGTTTATATACCAGATGATGCTCAAAAACAGGCTTCACGCCCATGCAAATTCTTCTTTAGTAAAAATAGATTAGGCGTTAAAGGTGTAGAAAAATCAATGAAATTAGGCGTTGATGATTCAACAACATTATTAAATGAGTTGAATTCAAATGCAGAATTTGCTCTATTGGATAAAAGTAGTTTGAAATACTATAGCCCTTTAAATGTTGCTATGCCCTGTGAGCAACTTGGTGATACATTTGAGATGCAATTACTAGTTGAAAGAACTGCTGATGAAGAAGTTTTAAAAAATATCTTATTGAAGCTTTATGAAATTTACCATGATGAAACGTTCAGTGCTGAAATTGGTAAAGCAATCTTATTTATAGTAGAGTCACTAAAAGACTCAAGTTATTTTGAAAAGTATTCAGCTAATCAATTAAGTAAATATAATAGCGTTGATGAACAAATTGATTTGTTATTGAAGATGAATTCTTCATTCAAAAATAATGATGATTGGAATGAATATTTCAAGATAATTGGCTCTGAATTAGTTACAAATAGTATTAAAGAAATTCATCTTGATAACATGATTTACAAGAATACTGTCTTAACTCCATTGAAGAATGAACTAAAGATTGGCGCTCAAGATTATGTGAAGATGTTTGCTGAGCCAGTATTGAGCGAGGATCAAGATTTAGTTTATCAAGCTTTAGAAACAGCGGGATTTGAAACAAATCAAATTCTAGGTGTTGTCAATGTAGTTGAAACTTATATGGATAAAATTCTTAATGATGAAAGCATATCTGCCGATGCAAGTCTTGCTGATAAGTTTAGAACAGTTTCATCTAACATTTGGAATCTTAATGATATGTTAGGAATCGAAAGCTATTCTGAATATACATTAAAAGAAGATTTTAATGTGGATGACTTCTTCAACACTTATAGCACTTTAAAAACAGCGATTAAAACAATTGAAAAATATTCTAAATTTGCTCTGGAGAAATACAATAACATGAATAAGTATTTAGAAATCTATGAGCCAATCCATGAATTGTTAGCAATTGAAAGAGAAGCATCATCACATCCTGATAAAATTACAAAGAAATATATTGACGATTATATTTCAAAAGGTAGATTTAAAAATGCAATTTGTGAATTATCAGTTAAGCTTCAATATGATTTAAGAGAATTATTGAAAGCAGATGATAAGACTGAGGCATTTGAATTAATCAATATGGCAGAACAAGAAAAGCTAATTGATAGTAAAAAGTGTTCTTCATTACATAAACTTCGTAAGATTAGAAATGGATTCCAACATCCTGAAAAAGAACAAATTCAATATACAAAAGCCGATATTGAAGAATGGAGAGATATAGTCTTTGAAATAGGAGGTAGCAAATGAGTCAACAAGTACAAATTGATTACAAACATATAGCATGTCAATGTAATACTGTATGTAACATGGCAGAGCAAAGATTAAAAGAATTAGATGAAATGCTTAGCCAAATTGAAAATACTGCAACAAGATTATTAAATGACCAAACTGAGAGTTTGAAAACAGCTATTGTTAGAGAAAAAGAATCTTTAATCAAACAAATTAAAGTTGTTAGAGAAAAAGCTGATGAAGATGCAAAAATGGGTGTTGTTCGTACTAATAATCATGATGCTAGATATGCTCATAGAGATGATACAATAAATGCTGCAAAGAATTTGGAAGATATGGTTAATACATTATCTTCTCAAAAACTAATTGAGTTTCAATCATTACTCGATAACCTTCTAAAAGAAAGTTCAAACGATGCCTATAGAAAGTTATTAGAAAAAACTAATGGCAATATCACAATCGATGAACAAACGCAAAAGATATTAGATTCCATTCAAGATGAAGTATTAAGGCAATTTACTTATTTAGCTTATATAAAAGATAATACACTGTCAGGTGATTCATTAATTAAAGCTGGTAAAGAATTGATGGAAGAATCTCTAAATTCAACATATGAGTCTAGAATGTCTTCCGAAGAAGAAAGAATTCGTAAAGAGCTTGAAGCTGCGAGAGTAGATAAGGATATCATATCTAAGGTTGTATCTAAAAAAGAAGGTACTGCAAAAGAAAGATTATCTCAAATGCAAGCTCAAGCTACGACAGAAGTTATTGGTGAGACTGTTAGACAACAATCTTTAAAAGTAATTATGAAAGCTGTTGCTGATAGGGGCTTTATTGTTGATAAGAAAAATATTAAAATAAATAGAGAGACTAACGAAGTTCATATGGTTGCAATGAAAGCAAGCGGTGAGCGTGCTGATTTTAAAATATATATGGATGGTAAGTTCATTTATGATTTCCATCATGGATATAAGGGACAAGCTTGCCAAAAGGATATAGAACCATTTATGAAAGATTTAGAAGACGTATATGGAATTCATGTTACTAAATCACAAGAGATTTGGAGTAATCCAGATAAGATTTCTACTATGAAATATCAAGCAATGAACACAAATAAGAATAAGGGGTGATAATCGATGGCATTAAGTACAACTTTTAACAGACTTAAAAGAGAAATAGGCATCAAGAAGTGCGTTATCATTGATGGTAATGTTGGAGATGTTTATTTAAACGAGAAAAAACAAATTGTCGATTTAAAGCAATACCTAATGGATATGCTTAAGTCAATGAATTATGATGATGTCCTTTACTGGGACAGAGTTGATGGTGTAGACGGTGATGTTTCTAGATTAACAGTTACTGATGAAGTAGAAGTCGAAGGTGAAGCTTATTCTTTTGATGATGACGAAGATAATAATAACGAAGAAGAAAAGACAGGTAGTGGATTATTTAAAACTCCTGCTGAAATCTTTAATATTATCTTTAAGAATCTTAAAAAGCCTAACCGTAAGATTGCTTTTGTATTAAATTGGGCTGATTATCTATTTACTGCTGGAGGTCAATTGCCACCAGATGAAAGAGAACTATTAACTATTTTAGGAAAAGCAATCAAAGATAAGAAGGTTGAATATTTAAATTCAGAAGTTAATGAAAGCTCAATTATTCTTATTACAAGTAAAGTTGCGATGTTCCCAATTTCTTTCTATCAAGGTAATCCAGAAGTATCTTGCTTAACACTTTCAAAACCTGATAGAGAAGAAAGAGAAAAGATGCTAGAGAAAATCGAATCTGGATTTGAAGTAAAACTTAAACCTGGTGAGACTTTATTAACATGCGATAAGAAAAATGAATATGTAGATATGATGGATGACTTCACAAATCGTGAAATCGTGCAAATGGCTAGACTTTCTAGAAAAGAAGGCAAAATGCCTTTTGAACAGCTATATTTATTATTTAAGTATGGTGAAAAGGATAATCCTTGGGAAAAACTAGATTATAAAGCTGTAAAAGATATTAAGAAGATTTTAGGTGAAAGAGTTGTAGGCCAAGAAGAGGCTATTGCAAAGATTGAAAAAGTCGTTGTAAAAGCTTATATGGGCTTAACTGGAATCCATAAATCTTCAAGTAGATCTGCACCTAAAGGAGTATTATTCTTTGTAGGTCCTACTGGTGTAGGTAAAACAGAACTTTCTAAAGCATTAGCTAAGTTCTTATTTGGTGATGAACAAGCATGCATTAGATTTGACATGTCTGAGTATGCTCAAGAAAATAGCGATCAAAAGCTAATAGGAGCACCTCCAGGATATGTAGGATATGAAGAAGGCGGACAACTAACTAATGCAGTTAGAGAAAAACCATTCAGCATTATTCTATTTGATGAAATAGAAAAGGCTGCAAAACCTAATCCAAGAATTCTAGATATATTCCTACAAATTCTTGAAGATGGTCGTTTGACTGATTCCAAAGGTGAAACAGTTTATTTCAGTGAGAGTGTAATTATCTTTACATCTAACTTAGGTGCATCTGAAGTATCATCAAGCGGATCTAATGAAGATACAGCAGAAGAATTTATTAAGATTGTTAAAAACTATTTTGATAACGAAATTAAGCGTCCAGAGATACTTGGTCGTATTGGATATAGCAACATTGTTCCATTTAACTTTATCAAAGATAAAGAATTCAGCATTAAGATTGCTAAATCTAAATTACGTCCTGTTCAAAAAGCAATTCTTGAAAAATATCGTATTGATTTAGAATTTGAAGATGAATTGAAGTTTATCAATTATATTTTAGGTGGTGCAGATAGTAGCAAGGGTGGACGTGACATCTTAAATGCTATTAATGATAAGTTATTAGATGAACTAGCAATGTTTATGTTTGAAAATAAGCAAGACTTAAGTTCATTCAAAGGTGCAAAGATTCTTGTTAAGACTGGCAAAGACAGTCTGGAATTTAGTTTTGAAAATGATTAAATTTAATGTTGCAAGTATTAATTGTTGCACTGAAATAGAAGGACCGAATAAAAGATTAACAATATGGTTTCAGGGTTGCATGATTCACTGTAAAGGTTGCTGCAATCCTGCATACCAACCATTAGAACCTAGAAATATCATTTCTTTAGAGAATCTATTAAAAATAATAAAGGATTCAAAAGAAAAATATGGTATCGAGGGAGTGACGTATTCTGGTGGTGAACCTACACTACAACAAAATCTTCCATTTTTGACTAAAGAAATACATAAGCTAGGACTTGGAATCATTTCATTTACTGGAAGGAAATACGAAGAGGTATCTGATGTATTAGATGGCTGTGATGTTGTGCTTGATGGCCCTTATATAGAAGAACAAAGAGAACAAGTAAGAAAAGTTCTAGGATCTACAAATCAAAGAATAATCATTCTTTCAGATAGATATCCTAATTGTGAAGAATGGTTTTTTAATAATGCATCAAAAGAAGTGGAGATAAATGTTGGTGATTATATCACAGCTAATGGTGATGCAGTATTTTAGATTTGAATTATATAAATTAAAAAGAGGAAAACATAGATGAACAATACTATTAATTCACATATACAAAATTCGAGGTTTTTAATTAATGAGTTTAGAATTAGTCAAGCTGATGGTCAAGTCCATATTCTTAATTTAAATGATTATACATTATCTAGAAAAGGTCCTAGAGAATTAGGAACTGAATTAGGTTATTTTGATGATGAAACTGAAAAATATTTATCAAAAGAATATGAAGGTCCATTATCAGTATTATTAACAAAAATTAAAGAAGATAATAATTACAATATTAGTGTAAGTGACGCAAATACAATAGCAGATTTCCTTGTAGTGCTGTTTGCAAGAAATCCTGATATCCTACCAAAAACATATAATCAGACCGTTATAGCAAAAGGATTAGGGATAACTATTACTCCATCTAATATTGTTCAAATTTGCAAGAAAACTGATTTGAGAAATAAATTTTTTGATGACCATTATCCAGTAATTCTAATTAATAATACTTCAACTAATTTTATTTCATCAATCAAAGGTTGCGCTTTCGTAATGAATAAAGAAACGAAAAAAACTACATGGTATTTACCATTGACTCCAAAGCTTGGAATATTCTTTGTCAATAATGATGATTGGGAAAAAATGTTCAATAAAGCAACTCATATGGATTTAAATGATAAAGAAAGTATAGATTATTACAATGACTTAATAGCTCAATGTGAGATTCAAGATATTAAAGATGCTATTGATGACCAGCACAAAAACTTTTATTTATTTTCTTCAACTAAAGACGAATTGATTACAATAAAAGATAAATATAAAAAATAATGTCACATCTGTCACGCCAGTCACGTGTCACTAAGTATATATACCAATAAATATAGGTTTAGAGGGTGC
>JGI24502J29692_10003819_pt1 | contig 19711 bp, 33 predicted proteins | sample BioPla3RNA1_FD_29692 | JGI IMG/M metagenome (IMG submission 29692)
AAAAAATCACCAGCATTACTATCTAATCCGCAGAAAAGAGGGGTATGTGTAAGAGTTTACACAAGTACGCCTAAAAAACCAAACTCTGCTTTAAGAAAAGTTGCAAGGGTAAAATTAACTAACGGAATCGAGGTTACTGCTTATATACCTGGTGAAGGACACAACTTACAAGAACACTCAATTGTACTAATAAGAGGGGGAAGAACGAAAGACTTACCTGGGGTTAGATACAGAATTGTAAGAGGTGCTTTAGATGCTGCTGGTGTTGCTAAACGTAAACAAAGTAGATCTAAATACGGAACTAAACAAGAGAAGAAAAAATAGGAGGTGAATTTTTAAGAGATGGCAAGACGTAGAGTAGCTAAAAAAAGAGTTATATTACCTGACTCAAAACATAACGATTTAATAGTAGCTAAGTTTATCAATACATTAATGGTTGATGGAAAAAAATCTATTGCTGAGAATATATTTTACAGTTCATTAGATAAAATTAAAGAAAAAACTAACGAAGAGGGAATCGATGTATTTAGAAAAGCCCTTGATAACATAAAACCTGCTCTAGAAGTAAAATCTAGAAGAATTGGTGGAGCGACATATCAAGTTCCAGTAGAGGTTAAAGTTGAGAGAGCGCAAACATTAGCTTTAAGATGGTTACTTCAAAATACTATAGCTAGAAAAGAATATGGTATGATTGAAAAACTTACAGCTGAATTAATAGCTGCAGCTAATCAAGAGGGCGGATCAGTTAAGAAAAAAGAAGACACGCACAAAATGGCTGAAGCAAATAGAGCTTTTGCGCACTACAAATGGTAATTTTATTTTAGAGGAGGTACACTTTATAATGGTTAGAGCGTATTCATTAGAAAAAACAAGAAACATAGGGATCATGGCACATATAGATGCTGGTAAAACAACAACTACAGAAAGAATACTTTTCTACACAGGTAAAACTCATAAAATTGGGGAAACTCATGAAGGTACAGCAGAAATGGACTGGATGGCGCAAGAACAAGAAAGAGGTATTACAATTACTTCCGCAGCAACTACTTGTTTTTGGCATGATTATAGAGTTAATATAATAGACACACCAGGACACGTTGATTTTACAGTTGAGGTAGAAAGATCACTAAGAGTATTAGATGGAGCAGTTGCTGTTTTCTCAGGAGTTGATGGTGTTCAACCGCAATCAGAAACAGTATGGAGACAAGCAGATAAATACGGTGTTCCAAGAATGGCGTTTTTTAACAAAATGGACAGAGTAGGAGCAGACTTCGATGCATGTATCGGAGATATAAAAGATAAATTAGGAGCTAATCCTGTGGCTATCCAAATTCCAATAGGAGCAGAAGATGCTTTTGAAGGTGTAATTGATCTTATGGAGATGAAAGAATACCTTTGGAAAACAGATAAAATGGGAAGTGACTATGAGGAAGCAGAAATTAGAGCAGAATTATTAGATAAAGCAAAAGACTATAGAGATATCATGGTTGAAGCTATATCTGAAACAGACGACGCTTTAATGGATAAATTCTTAGAAGGGGAAGAACCTACAGTTGCAGAATTAAAAGTAGCTTTAAGAAAAGCGACTATAAATAATGAAATTGTAGCTTGTACATGTGGTACAGCATTTAAAAATAAAGGGATACAATCTTTATTAAATGCAGTTATTGACTATATGCCATCACCTTTAGATATTGGAAGCATTAAAGGGACTAACCCAAATACTGATGTAGAAGAAACAAGACAAGCTAGTGATGAGGATAGTTTCTCAGCTCTAGCATTTAAAATAATGACTGACCCATTTGTTGGGAAATTAGCATTCTTTAGAGTGTACTCAGGTGTGCTAAATAAAGGTAGTTATGTTTTAAACTCTACAAAAGATAAAAAAGAAAGAATTGGAAGAATACTTCAAATGCACTCAAATAAAAGAGAAGAGATTGATGTTGTATATTCTGGAGACATTGCAGCAGCAGTTGGACTTAAAGATACAACTACAGGAGATACGTTATGTGATCCTGATAAACCAATTATTCTTGAAAAAATGGAATTCCCAGAACCGGTTATTCATATTGCAGTAGAACCAAAAACAAAAAATGACCAAGAAAAAATGGGTATTGCATTACAAAAATTAGCTGAAGAAGATCCAACTTTCAAAGTTAGAACAGATACAGAAACAGGTCAAGTTATAATAGGTGGAATGGGAGAATTACACTTAGAAATAATCGTAGACAGAATGAAAAGAGAATTTAAAGTGGAATCTAATGTAGGTAAACCACAGGTTGCATATAGAGAAACAATCTTAGGTACAGCTAAACAAGAACAAAAATATATTAAACAATCAGGTGGACGTGGACAATATGGGCACGTTTGGATTGAAGTGGAAGCTAACTTAGGAAAAGGATATGAGTTCATTAATAAAATCGTTGGAGGGGTTATTCCTAGAGAATATATTCCTGCAGTAGATAAAGGAATTCAAGAAGCACTTGAAGGTGGAGTATTAGCTGGATATCCTATGCAAGACGTAAAAGTTACATTATTTGATGGATCATACCATGATGTTGACTCATCGGAGATGGCATTTAAAATTGCTGGATCAATGGCAATTAAAAAAGCTGCAAAAGAAGCAAAACCAGTTATATTAGAACCAGTATTTGATGTAGAAGTAGTAACACCAGAAGATTACATGGGAGATGTAATTGGAGACTTAAACTCAAGAAGAGGTGTTATCCAAGGGATGACAGATAAAGCAGGAGCAAAAATAGTTACAGCAAAAGTACCTTTATCAGAAATGTTTGGATATGCAACTGATTTAAGATCAAAAACTCAAGGAAGAGCTACATACTCAATGGACTTTGCAAGTTATGAAGAAGTTCCATCAAGTATAGCTACAAAAATCATAGAAGAAAGAAATAAATAATAAAAATATAAAAGAATTCAGGAGGTAAAGAAAAATGGCAAAAGCTAAGTACGAGAGATCGAAACCGCATGTAAACATAGGAACAATAGGACACGTTGACCACGGTAAAACAACAACAACAGCTGCAATAACATTAACATTATCAAAAAAAGGATTTGCACAAGCAAAAGACTATACATCAATTGACAACGCCCCAGAAGAAAAAGAAAGAGGAATTACAATAAATACATCACACGTAGAATATGAAACAGAAAATAGACACTATGCACACGTTGACTGTCCAGGTCACGCGGACTACGTAAAAAACATGATAACAGGAGCAGCACAAATGGACGGAGCGATACTAGTAGTATCAGCAGCAGATGGTCCAATGCCTCAAACAAGAGAACATATATTACTAGCAAGACAAGTAGGGGTACCTTACATAGTAGTATATTTAAATAAAGTAGACATGGTAGATGACGAAGAATTACTAGAATTAGTAGAGATGGAAGTAAGAGAATTATTATCAGAATACGGATTCCCAGGAGATGACGTACCAGTAGTAAAAGGTTCATCATTAAAAACATTAGAAGGGGACGTAAACTACGAAAATAAAATACTAGAATTAATGAAAGCAGTAGATGACTACATTCCAACACCAGAAAGACCAGTAGATCAAGCGTTCTTAATGCCAATTGAAGACGTATTTACAATAACAGGAAGAGGAACAGTAGTAACAGGAAGAATCGAAAGAGGAATCTTAAAAGTAGGAGACGAAATAGCAGTAATAGGAATAAGAGATATACAAAAAACAACTTGTACAGGTGTAGAAATGTTTAGAAAATTACTAGATCAAGGACAAGCAGGAGACAACGTAGGAGCATTATTAAGAGGAATTAAAAAAGAAGATATAGAAAGAGGTCAAGTATTAGCAAAACCAGGAAGTATAACACCGCATACAAAATTTAAAGCAGAAGTATACGTATTATCAAAAGAAGAAGGTGGAAGACATACTCCATTCTTCACAGGATATAGACCACAATTCTACTTCAGAACTACAGATATAACAGGATCAGTAAACTTACCAGAAGGAGTAGAAATGGTAATGCCAGGAGATAACATCGAAATGGTAATTGAATTATTACACCCAATCGCAATGGAAAAAGGTGGAAAATTCGCTATAAGAGAAGGCGGAAGAACAGTTGGAGCAGGAGTAGTTGCTGAAATAGTACAATAATAATGATTTTTTTTGAAGGATAATTGCTATACAGACTATATATAATATAGACTCTGTATAGCAACTTATAAATAAATGGAGGTGCAAAATAACTAAATGAGTTCAAGCAAAATTAAAATAAACTTAAATGCTTATGACCATAAATTGCTGGATCAATCTACTAAAAAAATAGTAGAAACAGCTAGAAAAAGTGGTGCTGAAGTTGTTGGACCGGTACCGTTACCAACAAAAATTAAAAAATACACAGTATTAAGATCAGTACACGTTAACAAAGATTCAAGAGAACAATTTGAAATGAGAATTCATAGAAGAATGATTGAAATAAAAAACTCAAATCAAAAAACTGTTAGTTTACTAACAAGTGTAAACTTACCAGCAGGAGTAGGAATTGAGATAAAATAATTAAACTAGAAGCAATATAAGTTGGGGAAACTCAACCAATATATGGAGGTGTAACATAAACTATGTTAGGTTTATTAGGTAAAAAAGTTGGTATGACACAAATATTTGAAAATGATCAATTAGTACCAGTTACAGTAATTGAAGCAGGGCCAAATTTTGTGTTACAAAAAAAGACAGTTGAAAAAGAAGGATATAACGCAATACAAGTAGGTTATGATGAAAAAAAAGAAAAAAATACAAATAAACCAATGAAAGGGATATTTGATAAAGCGGAAGTTAAACCAGTTAAATACATAAGAGAGTTTGAAATTGATAATCTTTCTGAATATGAACTAGGTCAAGAGCTAAAAGTAGACTTATTTGAAAAATACGAATATGTTGACGTAGCAGGGATTTCAAAAGGTAAAGGTTTCGCTGGTGGAATGAAAAGACACGGATTTAGTGGTGGTATGAAATCACATGGTAACTCAAGAGCACATAGAGTACTAGGTTCTATAGGTCAAAGTTCAACACCTGCAAAAGTACTAAAAGGTAAAAAAATGGCAGGAAGACTTGGTGGAGATAGAGTAACAGTTCAAAATCTTAAAATTATGAAAATAGATGCAGAAAATAATGTTCTTTTAGTAAAAGGTGCTGTACCAGGAGCTAAAAACGGATATTTAATTATAAAACCTGCAATAAAAAAATATTAATCTATTTTATTGGAAGGAGGAAAAAGGTAAATGCCAGCATTGGATTTATATAGTATGATAGGCGACAAAATCGGTACAGTAGATGTAAATGAAGCTATATTCGGAATAGAGCCAAATAAAGCTGTTATACATGAAGTATTAGTTGCTGAATTAGCAGCAGCTAGACAAGGTACTGCAGCAACAAAAACAAGAGCAATGGTAAGAGGTGGAGGAAGAAAACCTTTTAAACAAAAAGGAACAGGTAGAGCAAGACAAGGTTCTACAAGAGAACCTCATATGGTTGGTGGAGGGGTAGCATTTGGACCACAACCACGTTTATATGATAAAAAAGTTAATAAAAAAGTAAGATTACTAGCACTTAGATCAGCTTTAGCTCAAAAAGCTAACGAAGGGAATATTGTAGTTGTAGATAATTTTGAATTCCAAGTGCCGAAAACAAAAATAATGATTAACTTCTTAAATAAAATTGATTCTAAAAAACAATTATTTGTTTTAAAAGATTTTATCGAGGATAATAACTACAATACATATATGTCAGCTAGAAACATAAAAGATACTATGATTTTAGACTATACATATTTAGGGGTATTTTGGTTATTAAAACAAGATAAAGTAATATTAACAAAAGATGCACTAGAAGCTATTCAGGAGGTGCTAGCATAAAATGAATATATATGATATAATTAAAAAACCTGTTATATCAGAGAAAGCTGAACTTATAAAACAGGAAAATAATACATACACATTCGTTGTAGACAAAAGAGCTAATAAAATAGAGATTAGAAAAGCTGTAGAAACTATATTTAATGTAAAAGTAGATAGAGTGAACACACTAACTATTAAACCAAAAGCAAAAAGACATGGAATGAAAGAATATAATTCTCCTTTTATAAAAAAAGCTATGGTTACACTTAAAAATGGAGAAAGCATTAAATATTTTGAAGGCGTTTAGTCCAAATAAGAAATGGAGGGTAGAATAGAGGATGCCAATTAGAAAATTAAAAGCTATAACAAACGGTACTAGACATATGTCTATGTTAGTAAATCCAGAAATTGATAAAAATAAAAGACCAGAAAGAAGTTTAACTGTACCGTTAAATAGTGGATTCGGTAGAGACTGCTATGGACATAGAACAAATAGAAATATACAAAAAGGTCACAAAAGATTATATAGAATTATAGATTTCAAAAGAAATAAAATTGATATACCTGCAAAAGTTGTATCTCTAGAATATGACCCAAATAGAACAGCGAATATTGCTTTATTATCTTATGTAGATGGTGAAAAAAGATATATCTTAGCACCAGTAGGATTAGCAGTGGGAGATACAGTTCTATCAGGTGCAAAAGCAGATATAAAACCAGGTAACGCAATGAAATTAAAAGATATGCCAGTAGGGACTAAAATACACAATATTGAATTACAAATAGGTAAAGGTGGACAATTAGCAAGAGCAGCTGGTACTAATGCAAGATTAGTAGCAAAAGACGGAGTATATTGTCACGTTGAATTACCATCAGGGGAATTAAGACTTATTCATAGAGAATGTACTGCTACAATTGGTGAAGTAGGAAATTCAGAACATAGCTTAGTTAAAATAGGTAAAGCTGGAAGAAATAGAAATATGGGAAGAAGACCTCATGTAAGAGGATCAGCAATGAACCCAGTAGACCATCCACACGGTGGAGGAGAAGGAAGAACTCCAATAGGAAGAAAATCACCGGTTACACCATGGGGTAAACCTACACTTGGTAAGAAAACTAGAGGTAAAAAAAGCAGCGATAAATTTATAGTTAGAAAAAGAAAAGCGAAATAGTGAGAGGAGGAATTAAATGTCTCGTTCATTAAAAAAAGGTCCTTTTGTAGACCATCACCTGATGAAAAAAGTAGAAGTTATGAATGAAACCGATAAAAAACAAGTTATTAAAACTTGGTCAAGAAGATCAACTATATTTCCACAGTTTATTGGTAATACATTTGCGGTATATAACGGGAAAAAACATATACCAGTTTATGTAACTGAAGAGATGGTAGGACATAAATTAGGAGAGTTTGCACCTACAAGAACTTACCATGGACATGGAAAAGATGCAAAAAATAGAAGATAGTTGAGAGGAGGAGTATTTACAAATGGCTAACAATGCAAAAAAAAGAAAGCACACTCACCCAACAGCTATTGCAAAAATGGTAAAATTAACACCATCAAAAGCAAGATTAGTAGCTGATTTAGTTAGAGGTAAAGATGTAGAGGATGCTTTTAACATACTTAGATTTACAAATAAGAAAGCTTCAAGATTCATAGAAAAAGTAGTACAATCAGCTGTAGCAAATGCAGTAAATGATGAATACTTTAATTTTGATGAAGATAAATTATATATAGAAAAAATAACTATTGATGAAGGGCCAAAATTAAAAAGAATGAGACCACGTGCAATGGGAAGAGCAGACGTAATTCTTAAAAAAACAAGCCATATTACAGTAGTATTAAATGAGAAAAAGGAGGGATAATTTGTGGGGCAAAAAGTAGATCCTAGAGGGCTAAGACTTGGAATAACAAGAACTTGGGAATCTGTATGGTATGCAGGAAAAGAGAAATATGCAAGTTTCTTTCACGAAGATGTGAAATTAAAAGAATATATTAAAAAAAATTACTATCATGCTGGAATATCTAAAATAGGTATAGAAAGAACATCTGATGCACAAGTAACGATTACAGTGTATACAGCTAAAGCTGGAATACTTATAGGTAGAAAAGGTAAAGAGATAGAAGAACTAAAAGCAAAATTAGAAAAAATAACTAATAAAGATATATCAATAAAAGTACAGGAAATTAAAAATCCTAACTTAGATGCACAATTAGTAGCAGAAAATATTGCAGGCTCTATTGAAAGAAGGGTTGCTTTTAAAAGAGCTATGAACCAAGCAATAGGAAGAGCAGAAAAATTAGGAGTAAAAGGGATTAAAGTTGCTGTGTCAGGAAGATTAAATGGAGCTGAAATAGCAAGAAGAGAATGGACTATATCAGGAAGAGTACCATTACATACTTTAAGAGCTGACATTGATTATGCAACTGCAGAAGCTCATACTACTTATGGAATATTAGGTATAAAAGTATGGATATTCAATGGAGAAGTACTTCCTACAAAAAAGGAAGAAGGAGGAGAAGCTTAGTATGTTAATGCCAAAAAGAACTAAATATAGAAAACAGTTTAAAGGGAAAATGCATGGAAAAGCTTTAAGAGGAAATACTATCGCTTTTGAAGAATACGGTCTTCAAGCTTTGGAACCGCATTGGATAACAAACAGACAAATAGAAGCATGTAGAATTACAATAAACAGAACTTTCAGAAGACAAGGGAACGTTGTTATAAGAATATTCCCACATAAATCTTACACTAAAAAACCATTAGAAACACGTATGGGAAAAGGTAAAGGAAACTTAGAAGGTTGGGTAGCTGTAGTTAAACCAGGTAGAATATTATTTGAAGTAGGTAATGTTACTGAGGAATTAGCAAGAGAAGCTTTAAGAAAAGCTGCACACAAACTACCTGTGAAATGTAAATTTGTTAAAAAAGAAAACGGTGGTGAAGTGAATGAAATTAGTAGATAATTTAAAAGAAATTAGAAAATCATCAACAGATGATTTGAAAAATAGATGTAAAGAATTAAAAGAAGAATTATTTAATTTAAAATTTCAATTGTCATTGGGGCAATTAGCAAATACAACAAAAGTAAGAGAAGTTAGAAGAAACATTGCTAGAATTAACACTATTCTAACAGAAAGAGAATTAATTAGCAAGGAGGGGTAATATTTGGAAACTCGTAATTTTAGAAAAGTAAGAGAGGGAATAGTTGTATCAAATAAAATGCAAAAAACTATAGTTGTTGCAGAAGTTACTACAACAATGCACCCTTTATACAAAAAAAGAGTAAAAGTTACAAAAAAATATAAAGCACATGATGAAGAAAATATTTGTGAAATCGGAGATAGAGTTAAAATAATGGAAACTAGACCATTAAGTAAAGATAAAAATTGGAGATTAGTAGAGGTACTAGAAAAAGCCAAATAGTTTGTTTAAAGGAGGTAAGCTAGAATGATACAACAAGAATCAGTACTTAACGTTGCTGACAATTCAGGAGCCAAAAAAATAATGTGTATTAGAGTATTAGGCGGAACTAATAGAAAAATTGCAAAAATTGGTGACATGATCGTTGCATCGGTTAAAGAATCTGTATCAGGCGGAAACGTTAAAAAAGGAGACGTTGTAAAAGCTGTAATTGTTAGAACTAGAAAAGAATTAAGAAGAAAAGATGGTTCATATATTAAATTTGATGATAATGCGGCAGTGATATTAAATAATAACAGAGAACCAAGAGGAACGAGAATTTTTGGACCTGTAGCTAGAGAATTAAGAGCGAAAGACTATATGAAAATCGTATCACTTGCACCAGAAGTTATATAAAGTGGAAGGAGGAACACGAAAGTGGCTAAACCTAAAGTAAAATTTGTTCCAAATAAGATACATGTAAGAAAAGGCGATATGGTGTATGTTATATCTGGAAAAGATAAAGGAAAAAAAGGAAAAGTATCTAAAGTATTTCCTAAAACAGGAAAAATCATTGTTGAAGGGATAAATCTTGTAACTAAGCGTATTAAACCAAATCAAATGAACACACAAGGCGGTGTTGTACAAAAACCAGCACCTTTATACTCATGTAAAGTAATGTTATTTGATGAAACAGCTGGTAAACCAACAAGAATTGGATACAAAATTGACAATAAAACAAAAGTAAGAATATCAAAAGTAAGCGGAAAAGAGATATAATAAAGGAGGGAAACTTAAGTGGCAAGCAAATACATCCCTAGATTAAAGGAAAAGTATAAAAACGAAATAGTACCTGCATTAATGACTAAAATGGGGTATAAAAATGTAATGGAAGTTCCTTATTTAGATAGAATTGTTATCAATATGGGAGTTGGAGAAGCAACTCAAAATTCAAAATTAATTGATGCAGCTTTAAACGATCTTAAATTAATAGCAGGGCAACAACCTGTTGTTACAAGAGCTAGAAAATCAGAAGCTGGATTTAAACTAAGAGAAGGTATGCCAATTGGTGTAAAAGTAACTCTTAGAAAAGAAAGAATGTACGAATTCTTAGATAGATTAATAAATATCTCATTACCAAGAGTAAGAGATTTCGAAGGTGTACCAGATAATTCTTTTGATGGAAGAGGAAACTACTCTTTAGGTATAAAAGAACAAATGGTGTTCCCGGAGATAGATTTTGATAAAGTAGAAAAAACATTTGGAATGAATATAACATTTGTTTCTTCTGCAAGAACTGATGAAGAAGGTAAAGCGTTACTTGATGCCTTTGGAATGCCTTTTAAAAAAGGGGGTAAATAGTTAATGGCAAAAAAATCAATGATAGAGCGTGAATTAAAACGTGAAAAATTAGTTTTAAAATACGCTAAAAAAAGAGAAGAACTGAAAGAAAAAGTAAATCAAGGTGATTTAGAGGCTATGTTAGAATTATCAAAACTACCTAGAAATTCATCACCAACAAGACTTCGTAATAGATGTCAACTAAATGGAAGACCTAGAGGATATATGAGAGATTTTGGAATAAGTAGAGTAGTTTTTAGAAAACTTGCTGGGGAAGGAAAAATACCTGGAGTAACTAAATCTAGCTGGTAGGAAGGAGGAAATTATAGAATGTATTTAACAGATCCTATTGCAGATATGCTAACGAGAATAAGAAACGCAAATACTGCAAAACATGAAAAAGTGGATATCCCTTACTCAAAAGAGAAGGAAGCTGTAATTAAGCTTATGAAAGAAGAAGGGTATATTTTAAACTATAAAGAAATTGTTGATGGAAATAAAAAGAACATAAGAGTATATATTAAATATATTGGTAAAGAAAATGTAATTAAGGGATTAAGAAGAATCTCTAAACCTGGTAGAAGAGTATACGTAGGAGTAACAGATGTACCTAAAGTATTGGGTGGACTTGGTATTGCAATTGTATCTACATCTAAAGGTGTATTAACAGGTAAAAATTGCGTTAAAGAAAATGTTGGTGGAGAAGTTTTATGCTACGTTTGGTAGTATAAATTAAATTTAGGAGGTGCCATAATATGTCAAGAGTAGGTAACAAAATAATACCTATTCCTACTGGAGTAACTGTTTCATTAAATGCTAATAACAATGTAACTGTAAAAGGACCAAAAGGGACACTTACAGACACATTTAATGAAAAAATAACTATTGTACAAGAAGGAAATGAAATTACTATAAAAAGAGCAGATGATCTTCCTTTTACAAGATCAATTCACGGTACAACAAGAGCTCTATTAAATAATATGATTATTGGAGTAAGTACTGGATTTTCTAAAACGCTTGAATTAGTAGGGGTAGGATACAGAGCAGCATTAAACGGAAAAGGGATAACTTTGTCTTTAGGTTATTCTCATCCAATTGAGATAGCTCCAGTTGATGGAATTACATTTAAAATAGAAGGACAAAATAAAGTTACAGTTGAAGGAATAGAAAAAGAAGTTGTAGGTCAAGTAGCAGCTAATATAAGAGGACATAGACCACCTGAACCATATAAAGGTAAAGGGGTTAAATACTCTAATGAGATCATAAGAAGAAAAGAAGGTAAAAAAGGATAATAAGGGGTGAAAAAGCGTGTTTAAAAAAATAGATAAAGAAGCAAACAGAGTGAAAAAACACAAAAGTATCAGAAGAAAAATATCTGGAACTGCTGAAAAGCCTAGATTATGTGTTTACAGAACTTTAAACAACATCTCAGTTCAAGTTATTGATGATGTAAATGCCGTGACACTAGCCTCTGCATCAACAAATGATAAAGAATTAAAAGCAAGTGTAAAAAATGGCGGAAATTCTGAAGCTGCTAAATTAGTAGGTGCTAAAATTGCAGAAAGAGTAAAATCAAAAGGGATAGAGGAAATTGTGTTTGACAGAGCAGGATACGTGTATACAGGTAGAATTAAAGCTTTAGCTGATGCAGCTAGAGAAAACGGACTTAAATTTTAGTAAGGGAGGGAAAAAAACTTGTCTAGAGAAAGATTTACTCCTGAAAAGGATAAAATGGAAGAAAAAGTACTTAAAGTTAATAGAGTATCAAAAACAGTAAAAGGTGGAAGAAAAATTAGTTTTTCAGTTTTAGTTGCTGTTGGAGATGGTGAAGGTCAAGTAGGTATAGGATTAGGAAAAGCTAATAGTGTACCTGATGCTATGAAAAAAGGCGCTGCAAATGCTAGAAAAAACATAATAAAAGTTTCTTTAAAAGGAAATACTATTCCTCATGATGTAGATGCAAAATTTAACGCAACTAATGTATTTATGAAACCAGCTACAGAAGGTACTGGAGTAATTGCAGGATCTGCAGTACGTGAAATTCTTGAATTAGTTGGAGTGCAAAATATACTTACAAAAGTAAGAGGAAGTAGATGTAAAATAAACATAGCAAGAGCGACTATTGCAGGATTACAAGAGTTAAGAACAGCAGAAGAAATTGCAAAATTAAGAGGAAAAACTGTTCAAGAAATATTAAGCTAGGAGGTAAAAAGGAAATGGCCAAAAAGCTGAGAATTACTTTAGTGAAAAGCACTATTGGTAGATTACAAAAGCACAGAGATACGCTAGCATCTCTAGGTCTTAAAAAAATAGATTCGGTAGTAGAAAAAGAGGCTACTCCAGATATATTAGGTAAAATAAGACAAATCTCTTATTTAGTAAATGTTGAGGAGGTGTAAGAGAGTGAAACTTAATACAATATCACCAGCAGAAGGTTCTAAAAGACTTAGAAAAAGAGTTGGAAGAGGTGAATCTTCAGGGCAAGGTAAAACTGCTGGTAAAGGAATGAATGGACAAAAATCAAGAGTAGGAAAACAAGTTCACCCAGGATTTGAAGGTGGGCAAATGCCTCTAATTAAAAGAGTTCCTAAAAGAGGATTCTCTAATCACAGATTTAAAAAAGTTTATACTATAGTTAATCTAGATACTCTTGAAAGAGTATATGAAAACAATGAAACTGTTAATATTGAGACTTTATTTGATAAAGGTGTAATAAAAAAAGTTAATGACGGGATAAAAATTTTAGGAGAAGGGGACTTTACTAAAAAACTAAACGTTGTTGCTGATAAAATATCTGAGTCAGCTAAAGCAAAGATAGAAGCTAACGGCGGAAAAGTAGAGGTGAAATAACCTTATGTCAATGATAACAACTTTCGTAGATCGTGTAAACACTGCATTAAAGCAGCCAGATCTTAGAAAAAAAATAATTTTTACATTAATAATGTTTTTAGTTGCGAGAGTGGGTACTTATATACCTGCTCCCGGAATCGATATGAAAGCATTTACAGATCAAGCTAGTAAAGGAAGTATATTTGATTTTATCAACATGTTTTCTGGAGGGGGATTTAAGAGATTCTCTATATTTGCCCTAGGGATCATGCCTTATATTAATGCTTCGATTATATTTCAACTTTTAGCTGCTGTGTATCCACCTCTTGAAGAGAAGAAAAAAGAGGGGGAAAAAGGGCAACAAGAAGTTGTTCAGTGGACAAGATATCTTACTATTGTAATAGGTGCTATACAAGCTGCAGGACTAGCAATATATATTAGTACCCAAAGTGTAGTAAGAATGGAAAGCTCATTGTTATTTATAATTAATACAGTAGTTATTTTAACTGCTGGTACTGTATTTTTAATGTGGGTTGGAGAACAAATATCAATATATGGGTTAGGAAATGGGATCTCATTAATTATATTTATAAATATAGTTGCTGAAATGCCAAGTGGTGCTTTGGTTCTTATGAAAAAATTCTTAGAAACAAATATAAATATTGGTCTTATAAAAGTATTTCTGATATGTTTATTGATTATTGCGCTTATAGGTGCAATTGTTATATTTCAATTAGCTATTAGAAGAATACCAATTTTATACGCAGGTAGAAATCTTCAAGGTAAAAACTCTATCGCATCAAAAACATTTTTACCATTAAAAGTAAATACAGCTGGAGTAATGCCTATAATCTTCGCATCAGTATTAATGATGATACCAGATGGTTTTTTAAGACTATTAGCTGTGCTAAGTCCTACAAAAACTGCACCTGTAATGTTAACTAAATTATTAGGCCATGGTGGAGCATTATATGTAATTATACTTGCAGCATTAGTATTTTTCTTTACATTTTTCTATACAGCAATGGTCTTTGACCCAATGAAAGTTGCAGATAATCTTAAAAAAAGTGGAGGTACAATTCCAGGTATAAGACCGGGAGCTGAAACTGTAAACTATTTAGATAGAGTTGTAACTAATATAACTTGGGGAGGAGCAATTTTTCTTACATTATTAGCTGTATTACCAGTTTTGTTAACACAAGTTTTAAATATTCCTTTATATATCGGTGGTACAGGACTACTTATCGTAGTTGGGGTAGCACTAGATACAGTACAACAAGTAGATGCACATTTAGTAATGAGAAACTATGAAGGATTTATATCATAAAAATGTTTAAGGCTTAGATTTAATCTAAGCCTTTATTATTAATTTATAGGAGGAAAAAAATGAGACTTATGTTGTTAGGAGCACCAGGTGCAGGTAAAGGGACACAAGCAAAATTTCTAATTGATAAATATAATATACCTCAAATATCAACTGGTGACATTTTAAGAGAAGCAGTAAGTGAAGGTACAGATATGGGATTAAAAGCTAAAATTGCTATGGATAACGGACAACTTGTATCAGATGATATTATAATGGGAATTATAAAAGATAGATTATCTAAAGATGATTGTAAAAAAGGATTTATATTAGATGGATTTCCACGTACAATTGTACAAGCTGAAGAGTTAGAAATCCTTATGAAAGAGCTAAATATTAAATTAGATTATGTAATATCTCTAAATGTAGCAGATGATGAAATAGTAGAAAGAATAACAGGGAGAAGAGTATCTAAATTAACAGGGAAAATATATCATATTAAATATAATCCTCCTGTAGATGAAAAAGAGGAAGATCTTATTATAAGAAAAGATGACAATAAAGATACAGTATTAAAAAGATTAGAAGCTTATCATGAACAGACAGCACCTCTTATTGGTTTTTATAAAGAAAAAGGGATATTTAAAGAGATAAATGGGATGCAAAAAATCGAAAATATAATATCTGAATTAGAAAATATAATCGAGGGGAAATAGATATGATAATATTAAAAACAAGAAGTGAAATTGAAAAAATAAGACAGGCAAACATAATTATTGCTGAACTTCTTGACGAAATATTGCCTAAACATATAAATGAAGGGATATCTACATTAGAATTAGATACAATTGCTGAAGAGTATATCCGTAGTAAAAATGCAAAACCTGGATTTAAAGGTTATAAAATTGCAAATCATATACCAGCATTTCCTGGGACATTATGTATCTCTGTAAATGAAGAAGTGGTACATGGAATTCCAAAAAGAAGTAAAATTTTGAAAAAGGGAGATATTGTAAGTATAGACGTAGGTACAATATTTGAAGGCTATTATGGTGATGCTGCTAGAACTTACGGTGTAGGTGAAATAGCAGAGATTGATAAAAAATTGATAGATGTAACAAAAAAATCGCTTTATATTGGGATAGAGCAAGCAAAAGTAGGTAATCGTATTACAGATATATCACATGCAATACAAGTTTATTCTGAAGAAAATGGTTTTTCTCTAGTAAGAGATTATTGTGGGCATGGTGTAGGGAAATATTTACATGAAGATCCGCAAATTCCTAATTTTGGACCACCTAATAGAGGTGTGAAAATAGAAGATGGTATGGTAATTGCAATTGAACCTATGCTAAATATAGGTACATATAAAGTAAAAACGTTAAGTGATCACTGGACAGTGGTAACTCTTGATGGTAAAAACTCAGCACATTGGGAGCACTCTATTGCAATTATTGACGGGAAAGCAGAAATTTTAAGCAAGTTAAAATAAATGTTAAAATTGCAAAAAAAAGTAGACTTTTTATAGATCGTATGATATAATATTTTAAAAAGTTTACATAAAAAGAGGTGTAATAAATGGCAAAAGAAGATGTTATCGAACTGCAAGGTGTAGTGGTAGAAAGTCTACCAAATGCTATGTTTAAAGTTGAACTAGAAAATAAACACATAATTTTATCTCATATCTCTGGAAAAATGAGAATGAATTATATAAAAATTTTACCAGGTGATAAAGTACTGGTTGAGATGTCACCGTATGATCTTACAAGAGGTAGAATAATATACAGAAAAAAATAAAATAATAAGAGAGAGGAGGAATAATGAAAGTACGAGCTTCGGTTAAGCCGATATGTGACAAATGCAAAGTGATAAAAAGAAAAGGTAAAATCAGAGTTATATGCGAAAATGTTAAACACAAACAAGTACAAGGGTAAAGAAGAGCTGTAAAGGTATATTTTGCTGTAGGGCAATATCCTCTTTTTATCAAAGGGGAGTATACTGAAGAGAGTATTTAGATAGTTCATACTACTATCGAAAATATATATTAATTTGAAATTAACTTTTAAAAAACTGGGAGGAGGAAAACTAATTGGCAAGAATTGCTGGAATTGATATACCGCGTAATAAAAGAGTGGAAATTGCTCTTACATATATATACGGTGTAGGTAGAAAAACATCAAATGAAGTATTAGCTAAAGCTGAAATTAATCCTGATACAAGAGTAAAGGATTTAACAGATGAAGAAGTAGGAAAATTAAGAACAATTATCGAAAATAATTATAAAATTGAGGGTGAACTAAGAAAAGATATCCGTTTAAACATTAAAAGACTTATGGATATAAAATCTTATAAAGGGTTAAGACATAGACTTGGTTTACCTGTTAGAGGTCAAAAAACAAAAACAAATGCTAGAACTAGAAAAGGACCTAAAAAATCAGCAGTGAAAAATAAAAAATAAGATTTTAAAATAAGTAAGGAGGTAAACTTAATTGGCTAAAAAGAAAGCAACAAGCACATCTACAAAAAAGAAAAATTTAAAAAATATTCCTGTTGGTGTAGCACACATACATTCAACTTTTAATAATACAATAGTAAGTATAACAGATGCTGATGGAAAAGTGGTATCATGGAAAAGTGGTGGAACAAGTGGTTTTAAAGGGACAAAAAAAGGGACTCCGTTCGCAGCTCAAATAGCAGCAGAAGAAGCAGCTAAAATAGCTATTGAAAACGGTATGAAAAAATTGGAAGTTAGGGTAAAAGGACCTGGTTCTGGAAGAGAAGCTTGTATAAGATCTATTCAAGCTGCTGGATTAGAAGTAACAGTAATTAAAGACGTTACTCCAGTACCACATAACGGTTGTAGACCACCAAAAAGAAGAAGAGTATAATTAAAAGGAGGAGAGACATAATAAATGGCAAGAGATAGACAGCCTATACTAAAAAGATGTAGAAATTTAGGTATAGATCCAATATTATTAGGTATAAATAAAAAATCTAAAAGAAATATAAGAGAAAATGCAAATACAAAATTAACTGAATATGCAGTTCAATTAAAAGAGAAACAAAAATTAAAATTTGTATTCGGAGTAATGGAAAAACAATTCTATAAATATTATGAAGAAGCAAATAGAAAAGATGGTGTAACAGGTGAATTATTACTTCAATATCTTGAAAGAAGATTAGATAACGTAGTTTTCAAACTAGGTTATGCTAAAACAAGAAGACAAGCTAGACAACTGGTAAGTCATGGACATATTGCAGTAAATGGAAAAAAAATAGATATTGCATCATATAGAATAAACCAAGGTGATGAAGTATCAGTATTACCAAACTCAAAAGACGTTGCAATTATAAAAGAAGGATTAGAAGCAGTAGGCGGAGTACCTTCATGGTTAGCTTTAGATAAAGATAAAATGTCAGGAAAAGTAGTGCAAATACCTACAAGAGAGATGTTTGACTTTGAAATTAGAGAAGAATTAATAGTAGAATTCTATTCAAGATAATAATATTCTTACATAAGGAGTGGATTAAATGTTAGAAATTGAAAAAATTGCCAATAATATAAAAATAACTGAAGTAAAAGAGAGCGAATTTAATGCAGAGTATATAATCGAACCATTATACAGAGGATATGGAAATACAGTTGGCAACGCAATGAGAAGAGTATTATTATCATCAATACCTGGTGCTGCAATTAAAGCAGTTAAAATAGATGGGGTATTAGATGAATTTTCAACAATAGAAGGGGTAAAAGAATCTGTAACTGATATCATACTTAATCTTAAAGAGATAGTAGTAAAATCAGAATCAGTTGGTGAGAAAAAAATGAGTCTAAGTGTTACAGGACCAAAAGTTATAACTGCTGCTGATATTAAATTAGATTCTGATATTGTAATTATTAATCCAGAACAAGTGATCTTAAATCTTACTACAGATAGAAAAATCGAAATGGAGATACTAATAGATAGTGGAGAAAGCTTTGTAGTAGCAGAAGAACTAGATAAAAGTAACTGGGATATTGGTTTTATGGCAGTAGATGCTATATATACTCCTATTAGAAAAGTAAGCTACACTGTAGAAGACACAATGGTTGGAGGAATTACAAACTTTGATAAATTAATATTAAAAATACAAACTGATGGAAGCATAAATGTAAAAGATGCTATTTCATATGCCTCGGATCTATTAATTAAACATTTTAATCCATTTTTAGAAATTGGAAATAAAATGGAACGTTATAGAGAAGAAGATGAGATTATCGATGAAGAATCAGAAGAGGAAAATGCTAAAGAAAAAGATATGTTATCGATGAAAATAGAGGGATTAGATTTAACTGTTCGTTCGTTTAACTGTCTTAAAAAGGCAGAAATCTCAACTGTAGGAGAGTTAGCAGCTTTAAATTACCAAGATTTATTAAAAATTAAAAATCTTGGTAAAAAATCACTTTCTGAAATTGAGGATAAAATGAAAGAACTAGGTATTGATTTAAGTGAAAATTCAAACGATGAATAAAGTTAGGAGGTAAAAATGCGTCATAAAAAAGCATACAGAAAACTTGGCAGAAGAAGCGATCATAGAAAAGCAATGTTAATGAATTTAACAATATCATTATTAGTACATGAAAAAATAGAAACTACTGTTACAAGAGCGAAAGAGCTTAGAAAAGTGGCAGAGAAAATTATAACAAAAGGTAAAAAAGGAACTCTTGCAGCTAGAAGAGATGTAATTTCTAGAATAGGGGATAAAACAGTAGTTGTAACAAAAGGAAAAGGTGTGGAAGCAACAGCAGAAGACACTGAAATCAAAGTAGTACAAAAACTATTTGATGAAATTGCACCTAAATATCAAGAAAGAAATGGTGGATACACTAGAATAACTAAACTTGACATTAGAAAAGGCGATTCAGCTGAAATGGCTCGGAATAATTGAATTAGTATAAATTCATTTATAAAGCAAGGGAG
>JGI24502J29692_10008491_pt1 | contig 19491 bp, 11 predicted proteins | sample BioPla3RNA1_FD_29692 | JGI IMG/M metagenome (IMG submission 29692)
TAATGATGATGCTGAACAATTATATCACTGAGGCGATAAAAACCAGCACCGGGGCGATAGACTCTGCACGTGGCGAAGCGNAATATTCTGGGCAGAGTGGAGTGCAAACAGCGCAGCTACAATCCGCCGCCGCAATATACACAAAGCAGGATGAGCTTAGCTTTAAGGATTATCTCCGCCAGATATCAGAATTGCTATTACAATATATTGGCGAATACCGCATATACGAGCACAGCCTCAGGGGCGTAAATGAGGTTGGCGAAGACGAGACCATGACCATAAACGAAAACAACATAGCGGACTGGGACTGGGAGTCATATTATCCGATACCGATTATAGAGAACACTCCTGAGACAATAAAGCAGCTAAGGCGTCAAGAGGCGATCCAGCTTAAGGGCATGGGAGCTATAAGCAATATCGATATGTTAAGGATGCTCGACTACCCCAACGCAATGCAGCTTGAGCAGAACCGGATAAACGAGAACAATGTCATGCAGCTTGCTAAATTCCTCAATGACAACCCTGAGATAATGAACGCAGTAATGTCTGGAGTTGGCAATACTGAGGGGACTGGAGAGCCATCCGAAGAGAATAATGAGCAAGAAAATCAAAGAAATGAAGAAAACTCTTGACAGAAAACCCAATGGCTAAATAATATACACAAATAAAGATGGAGCAATTCTTTGAAACTCCATTGGAGGAATAATGACGACACGTGACGAAGTAAGTCCCAACGGGAGCAATGGTAGTTCTCCCAATGACAACGTAGATACTGATATCAGAACTTTAGAGATTGACGGGGAGCAGTTCGATTTCCGTGAAACGGACGACAGCATTGACATTATTGTCCCCGACGATATGCCTGAAGAGAAGCGAACCAAGATTGAGAAGAAAGCAGAGGAGTTCAAGTATACCCTTGCCTCGGCAAAGCGGAAAGCAATGGAAGCAAACCGAGAGCGAGAGGATTTAAGGCGTGAGCGAGAAGAGCTTGAGCTTGAGCGAGAGCGGCTCCGCAAGGAAAAAGAATCCCTGCATTCTCTGAGGGGAAGTAACGTCACAAACGATAACGCCATACTAAAAGCGTTTGGCGTTGAAACGTGGGATGAGGTTTCACAGCTTCAGGTCGAAAACCCGGAAGGATATCACAGAGGGCTTGCCCGGTATAATGCCGAGATAGCAGCCCAGGATGCTTATATCAGACTTCGCAATGAGTCTCTTAATAAGACCATTATGGACGAGGGATACAACCCGTCAACGGTAGCGGCGTTTGCAAAGGCAAAAGGAATAGCTAACCTTGATGTTGCCTTTGACTATTATAAGCGAGTAAGTGAGAAGCCAAAGGGAATTAGCCTTGCTGATATACAGAAGAAGGCGGTGAAGATCGTTCCCAAGGGATCGGTCGAACCAAAAGAATCTAAAAAAGCAATAGGACTCAGAGATCTGTATAAGGAAATAAATGACTAACCTCTGTGTCCACCAACATATGAGAGGTTAAAAAAATGCTTAAATCTGGTTTAACATATGGCGTGGATATTACTTCACGCACACAACTGATTGACGGGCTCGATTCTCAAAGAGTATTCTTTGATGACGAGGCGAAGCTCCACGAGCTTGAGCCATCAGCGAACCCGTTTCTAACCGTCCTTTTGGGGATGAAAACTGCTAAAAAGAAAGCCTCTGGCGATCTTGAAAGCTACATAGAACATCGTGGGAGCTATATCAACGACCCGCTTTATTACGTGCAGGCGTCAGACACCACGGATATTTCCGCAGCAGCTGCAAACGCAGGAGACTTCGACGACCTCGCCGTATCTCTTACCCCAGGTGGGGCTGCGACAGCAACGTCACCATTCAAGGCTGGAGATATTCTCCTGCTGGTAAACCCTGCAAACGAGACCCAATCGGCCACACTATATGTAGTCGGTGATGGAACAGACGATAATAAGGTAAAGTTCCGGCTGCTAACCAACAAGCCTGGATTCGACATTGTGGCAGATGGCGCCGACGCAACCAAGTGTTATCATGTTGGGCGAGCGTTTGCCGAAGGTTCAGAGGAATCTGAGGCTCGCTACGAGAAGCCCGTAACCTGCTGGAACGAGATTGGCTCCTTCAAGGAAAGCTATTCAATCACAGACCAGCTTGCGGCTACCAGTCAAATAGAATACGGCAACGAGGTGCTCAAACAGCTATCATGGGCACAGATGCGCCTGCTTAAAGACGTTGACCGTATGCTCCTGTATGCTTCTCAGCGTATCAATGCAACCAATCCCTTCGCAGCTCCAGGCAGTGCTCCCCTGCTTAACGCAGATGGGGAGATAATCAGAACATCTGTATCGATGGAGCAGGCTATCCGAGCTGGAGAAGCCGTTGGCATCGGAGGCAATCGCCTCTTCAAAATGACTTCGGCTACCGTAACCCCGGATATCTTCGACCAAAATGTGATCGATGCTACCAGATATGGAAGCAATCACCTCTGCTTCGCAGGGGCGGGATTTGTGGCGGCTCTCAGCTCAATGGCAAGACGCAATGGCCAATACAAACTTGAGCCCGGCGACACGATGTATGGCCTGAAGCTGAAGAAGTATATTACTCCTTATCAGGACCTTGACATCGTGATACACAAGGGGATGAAGGGACGCCTTGACAATGCTATGTTCATGGTTGACATGAATCAGATCCAATTGCGTCAGCTTATCCCGATGTATTCAAAACCGCTTGTCACCAATAGAACTGCCAAGAAATGGGAAATGAGATGGGATGTTGGGCTTAGAGTCTATCTTCCTGAAGCTCATAGCCTGTGGTTCATGGTATAGGGGGAAAAGATGGCAAAGACAACGAAATCAGTCTCTCCGAGCATAGCAACCGTAACTGACGAAGCTGTAGTTGCAGCGAGTAATGTAATCACCTCCGAGGTTTTCGAGACCGAGGGGATGGTTGGCAAGATAGTTCTTGTTCAGCCAGAGGTGACAACTCAGCTTACCCTTCAAGCTACCTCCGCATTACTTGGTGTGACCATCCAGTATTCTATGGATGGCGTCAACTTTGTTGACTCACCCAAAACTGCAATCACGCCAGCCATTGCAACAACGACCGCAACAACCCTGACCACAGGGGCAAAGAAGCCATACGTAGTCGACATGACCGATTTGCTTATGCCTTATGTTCGTGCGGTGTGGAAAGCATATCAATCTGACGGAACAACTTCCAGGAGTATTACAGCAGGAGCTATCAAGACTACCTTCTGCTTTGGGCGATAACGCCTCCTCAACAGCACTAAGCCGGGGGAGAGTTTTCATCTCCTTTTCTCTCCCCCATATTTAAGGAGATATTATGACAAAGTATACATTCATCAAGGATCGGCAAGAGTGTGGAAACATAGACGGCTGCAAATTTGTCGGCGACGTATTTGAAACTAACGATGAGGAAATAGCTGCAAGATTAAGGCAGTCAAAGACATTTAACAAAACGGTAAGGGAAATAAGCAATTCTACTTCCAAGAAAGAGGATAGCGATAGCGTTGTGGGATCAGACAATTATGACGACATGGACTATGCGTCTCTTGTCCAGATGTGCAAATCAAGGGGACTTCCCGCCAACGGGAAGAAGGTTGACATTATAGCCCGCATAAGAGAAAGCGACCATGAACATAAATAGCGTATATGCCAATGTGAGGCTTGCTGTCCCCGATGCAACATTGGTAGAAATGAATAAGTACCTTCTGGCAGAGATTGATGCGATTAATGCCAGTGGAATCGAGTCCGTCCGCAAATATGAGATAGTTTACCCTGTAGTGGCCGAATACGGGACAGTATCCGAAAGAAAACATACGCAATCCTTCAATTATTATCCCACCGAAAAGTGCTTTATTCTCCCATCTGAGGTTGTGCTTGTTGAGAAGATATTTTACTCTGGAAAACAGATCAAAGAGATGGACACGGCACAAATGGTAAGCGAAACGAATTATGGCTATTCATATTATATAACCAACACCGGAGAGATGTATTTATCTTTTGATCTTGCAGATGGCGAAACCATTATTATCATGGGGTCGTTTGGCGGGCACACCACCGATACTCTACCTGATAAATGGATACCATATCTATCAAATTCCATAATTGCAGGTCTTGTTTCGCATGAATATAAAGATCCTGATGCCTATGCAGTTTATTCACGCAAGGCTATGGATAGTAAGGCTTATACCGTAAGCCCTGCCACCCAAACAAAATATATGCGGAGAAACGGGAGGCTATACTAATGACCGTTACACAACTTGCTGCCGAGATATGTAGTCGTGCCGGAGAGGGATACCAGAATTATACTGATCGTGCCTTGGCTCACTTCAAGTCAGCCGTGCTTGCCCTTCTGAACACATCAATGTCCCCAGACGTTGACGCTCCAGGTCTTTGTGCTATATATGAGGATGAGAGCTATGATGTATCTGGCGGAATATTGCTATTAGCCATATATGATGCACTTAACCTTACTGATGCAACAATACTGTCAATAGAGGTGGAGGGAAAGCCGCTTGAGAGACTGAGTGCACAGCAGTATGCCGCATCAAAGCTGAGACCGGACATATTGATAAACGGCTCAACCTACTATCTTTACAGCAGTGAAGAGGAAAAGGGTGGGAAAATTGTTATACTTGGCTATGAAGGTGTAGAGGATATTCCCATAGTAATACGTGCCATTGGATGGAGAGCAGAGCTGTCAAGCACGACAAGCGACATTAGCATTGAAAGCTATTTTTCTACGAATATGTTAGAGAAGGCGATCATGCTGTCCACGGAAGAGCTAAAGCGGGAAATAGCGGCATGATAAAAGCCATAGATATATCAAAGGGCATGAACAACGTTGCCGACGTACACATCATGAACGATGGATATGCCGAAGAGATAACCTGCCTATATCTTGACGAGAGTGGAGTGTGGAAAGACATACATAAAGCCAAAGAATTGCTTGACTTAAGTGAGACACATTTTGCCAACGCTGTCAGGGTAGCCAAATGGAAGCCCTACGCTTTACCTACGTCTTGCATTGATGATTATGTGTATGTAGTAATCAACTCGTCTGGAAGTGTTAAGCTGGTATGGCGAACGCAGGTAGCTCCAGAAACGTGGAATAGTGAGACGGTGTTTAACGGAGTGGATGATTCCGCTTATGTTTACACGCTGGACGCAACACAGTTTCTTTTTGTTGATGGCATCAACGGAAAGCGTGCAAAGCGCATAGTCATAGAAGCCGATGGAAGCATAGTCGGGTCAGATACGGGTTCGACGCCTCCGACAACCAGACCAATATTTGAAAAAGTAGTATTAACAAGCGAAAGGGACGTTGGCACTCGCATAAAGCGTGGGCATTGCCTTGCCATCTGCTACACATATGTAAACGACAGAGAGGAAGAGAGCAATCCTTCACCTACCCTTATATTAGACAGTGTGCAAAGGCAGGCGCGTGGGCACTTTTCTAAAGATGGGGAGATATACTATTACCCTATTACTGGCGGCGAATATGTATATACACAAGAATTAACTGGGTCAATAGACAGCATACTTTTGACCGTCCCGATAGACAGCCCCTCCGTTAAAAGGGTTAACATATATTTGTCTGACGTAAATGGAGTTGAAACAATAGCCCCATTAGCGGAGATGAGGTTAGCCTTGTCCAGACCAATATATGGTTACCCAGACACAAAGAGTATATCTGTTAACGTTCCCTTATCTGATTTAGAGGTGAGCCACGACAATAACGTTTCTACTAAGGGTGACACAATTTCTTTAGTGGATGGTGTAACGTATATTGGGAACTCGGTGCAAGGCACTCCGCTAATTGATAGTGCTGAGAGGATATGGGAATTGCGCATTTTTAATGCCAATAAGTATAACTATGTAAACAGATTTATAACGATAGACTTATACGATGAATACGGCACACGCCCCAATGACGCACTGTTTCTTAAGGGTCTTAACTGGAATACTCAGGACATGGACAAGATAAGGCTCTATGATGACGATATGATAACTCCTCTTGAGGTGTACCACTATCCTTTGGATAGTGTTATCCAGCTACATCGTCCGGTCACGGCATCATACGATGCAACTGCGGCAAGTGTTTACGTCCCTTCATCTGGGGCGAACAAGCTCTTCCTTAAGGCAAAGCAAGCGGGGACGGTAGGTAACTCTCTCACCGTTTCGTCTGGTGTTATCCCAACACAAGCATCAATCGCCTTTGCGGATGATGGGTATATTCTGCTTGAGAGCGTGGGAGACAATTATAACATGGTCATTACCATAGCATCTGTTAATCCATCACAATCATTGGAGATGGATATAAATACATCGGATCCTGGGATATGCTCAATTAAAATAACGCCAGAGACAGATACCAGTGGGAACATACTGTCAACCTTAGGCGATATTGTGGATAAAATATCTGGGTATCAAAATTATGATGACTACGTGACCATAGTAGACCGATCTTCTGAATCCAGCGCATTACTGCTTAGTCAGCCAACTATTTATGCCAAGTCTCCCTTACTGGCATATGCTGAAAAGAGCGGCACTAATACAGTGCTTATGCTGCCCTATGACTCCGAGACAGAGTTATTCACGTCAAGATTTATTGATGTGCACAATGCCATAATTAGCTCACAAGACGTAGATATAGTATCAGAAATAGTTGAAGGGACAGAGTATGGTGCAATATTTGAACCGTTCACTCAGGCACTATTATCAGGCGGAACTGGAAGCGCATCGGCACAGGATAATAGAGTGTTTTGTAGATGTTTATCAATGATAAGAGGGTGCGTGATACCGTCTAATACAGAGAAAACGTTATATCTCGTAGAGCATAAAGAAGATCCCAAAAACGAGGGAAGATTTATTGAGCTGACCGATAGCTATACAGGCGATAATCAGATAAATATTAATGACTTTTATAGAGAAAAGCTAATACGCAACCCCATACAAGACATAGACACGGTTGTAGTTTCCCAAATGCATGAAATAGAGGGGGCAAATTATCCCGGAGGTGACATTGACACGAGGATGCGCAATGCCGCCAATATATTTGACGAACTATGGGATGATGAAAGCGGCGGTCAAGAACCACACGGTGTAAGGCCAATCCTTACCGGCATCCCTGATCCATATCTGCGCACAAATGCCACACTGTATGCATACTCCCTTGATCAGGAAACTGCCCCACACGTGAGAAGAATAAGGACAAACAATAAACTTACAGAAACAGGCACAATGTGGTGCAGATGGACTTTGAAAGTTCCAGGAAGCGTAAGGATAGAACCAATACTAAGGGTAGAAGAAGGTGGGGTAGGTAGTGCTGATGCTGATGCAATAGGTGCCATAATGAGGATGTCTGATAGGGGTGGGGGACTGTATGCAGTAGAGGTAGACGTTTATATTAGATCCCACCATAGCCTGCGCATAGGCTCTTTCTCGATATCGATTCCAGATGGGACTTATCCTGTGTGTTGTGGCATGGTTGTCTCATGGCGAAGGGTAACCGCTTTTGGTGACAATACGCAATATACCGTAGCTATACTTATAAATAATACACTAAAATTCTTTCATCACACCTTAGAGTTTCACAGTGTCGACATGAATAATGATATGCTCCTCGTTCACTCAGTAAAGGAAAATTACTACGGAGATAATATCTACCCGCATTGGCTTGGCTTGCGGCTAAACAGCTATGTCGAAAACGAGTGGCAGGCGTTATCGATTCTGCGGTTCATGCCGTTCTACCCAACTGATGGCATAGGTGCGTATAACGAGTTTGGTCTTATTGGGACTAATCAAATTGGTTTTATGAACAGCAATGTAGACATCGGCGTAATGCAAATCAGTAGTGACATTCGCCCTGGAAGAGTAACGTGGGGCAGTCAATATAGCAGGTCTGCCATGAATGAGATAAATATAAATGAAAACGTGCTTGCTCTTGCCTCCGTTAGATCCTTCCAGCCATCAGATGAACATAATACTGTGCTTATATTTACGCCAGACAACGTTTATATGCTTTCCTTGCTTGGAATGAATGCAGAAGATTACCGGCTACTGAAATTCATCTCAGGTATAGGCATTGCCAACAAGTATGCGATATGTGCTACCCACTCAGGTATCGTATGGCTGTCCGATCATGGTCTAATGGAGATTTCCGCCAATGGGGTAGCGAACATAAGTAAGGGCACTATGGACATGACCAACGTCAGCACAATCACATACGACGGCGAGCATAACTGGATATGGGCAAGGGGCACCGTTTCAGACAAGGATATCTGCTTTGTTTTCCAATGCGATGAGAGAGTGTGGTGGGAATACAGAGGTGACGTTATGCCCGATGATTTTATAGGCGGAGTAAAAGACGGGGCATGGGTATCATATGCAGACAAGAAGGTGTATGAACATGGCGATGAAAGCAATGGGGGCGACAACACCATAAGAACAAAGGCAATTATGCCTTTAGGAAAAAAGATTGGCAGGATAAAAGCAATAAGTTCAATGCCATCTGCTTCGTATTCTTTAAGCGCAAAACTATATGGCGAGAATATAGAAAATAGCGAAACGTCGTCAACCGTGACGGCATACACCAATAGGAAAACCGCTATTCCAGGACTATCTGCGGACTACATACAGCTTATATTAAGCGGTATAAGAGACGTTATCACTATACAGACAGAGCAATAAGAGGTGCATAGATGGCAAACCAATATGAAAATTACATAAAGAGACTGAGAAGCATTAGAGCAATGCGCCCAGAAATGCGCGTTTATGAACGCACTATTGCTCGGATGGCAGAACCCTTTAATATCATGAATCGGCGCATTGCACAGACTACCAAGGCAGGTGGTGCATCAACAGCCGCACAGGTAGCAGCTCTATCCGAAGGAAGGCGGGCCTGGAACAAGGCTCAGACAGAGATGTATGGGCAAACAATGGATGCTATAGGCGAGAGGGAAATGCAGATTGACACCAAGATAGCCGAAGTCGAGTTCCAGAACGAGCAATACAAGGAGCAGCAGAGAAGAGAAAAGGCTGCGAAAAGATCGGGCTTGCTTAGGACGGTGGTATCTGGTATAGGCATGGCTGCTGGTGCCGCTCTTGCCCCAATGACCGGTGGGGCATCGATGCTTGCAGGCGCAGCTCTCGGCGGAGCAATAGGACAAACCGCAAGCGGTTTCATGGGGATCAATAAAGATGGCAAACTAAGCCTTGATCCCGATGAGTGGGATATGGACACAATAGAGCAAGGCATGGTGTCGACAGTGACACAGCTTGCAACAAATGCAAACCAACGGGCTATGAAGAATACGTTTGGCGCATACGCCGAAAATTCTGGCAGGATCATGAAATACATTAACGATAACCCAAACAATGCGACGCAGGTAATGTTCGACATTCAGCGACTTCTCTCTGGTGGCAACGAGGTCGAGCTAAGGGAATATATTGACAATTTATTTGGAGGTGAATGATGCCCATTAACTTTACAGAGCTCGTTGAGAGAGTAGAGGCAAAGAACAGGCAGAATCGTGCAGAGCTAACCTCGCAAGTAATGCCGTTTCTTGAGGTTGCAGTTAAGAAATCGTTGTATGAGCAGGAGAAGAGAAGGGCAGCCGATGAGTCGGTGACAGCCTTTACTGAGCTTGGTAAGGCAACCGGATTTGACTTCGTTCCAATGACCGGAGCCGGAGGCGAGGCTCTTGACCCTAAATACCAGCAAATGGCATATAGTGCACAGGCTGAATCGCAGGCGCCAATAAAACAGATGGAAGCGTTTGCAAGTGTCTTTGGAACAGACCTACCAGAGAACTACAACAATCTAAAGCCTCAGGAGGCAACGCTCGTATTGGAAAAAATGAAACAAGATTATGCTACGGAGCAGACAATAGCAGATATGCTAACTATGTATCCAGATATAGCAGAAAAGGTTTCAGGAGACCCAAGATATCAGGGCGGTAACCTTAAAGTCAAGGCTGCGCTGGTTCGCAAGGCATTAGCTGATAAAGAGGCTCAGGAGGAGTTTGATCGGAAAATCCAAGAAGAGATTGCTAAGTCAAACATTAGACTTGGCGAGTATCAGGCTAAGTCAAACATAGACATAAAAGAGGCACAAACAAAAGCTAATATCGGCGGCGGTTCAGGCAGTGCAAGCACAGCTGGAGAGCGCAAGGCAGCTAATATAATAAAACAGTACGAGGGTGCTGGCAAAGTATATGGCGGATCTACCGTAACCATAAAGAAAGAAGCCGATGGGATAGCCGCTTACTCTAACATACAGGGCTATGAAATAAGGAAAAAGGGTGGAGTCTACGAGTTTAAAAGCAGAGGCAAGTGGAGACCGTTAAAGATAGACAAGAAAAAGCCAGCCAACCTTATCATGACAAAGGGCAGGAACAAAACGCTTTATAACGCCAAGAACATACTTGATGGGGCGTTAACAGAGTATAGTAACAGCCTATCTACAGTTGGAGGCAATCGGAAACAGCAGGCTAAGCCTCCAGCTAATAAAGCAAAAACATATAATGAATTTGACGATATATTCAAATGAGTAAGATAGAGAGATTCCTTTCCGATCCGAGATATCAGGCGCTTGATGACGCAGGCAAGAAGGAAAAGCTTGACCTGTTTTTCAATAAGTATGTAACGCAGGACGCAAGATACGCTCCCCTTGACGAAGAGGGCAAGGCTCGTGTTTATTCTAAATTTATGAGTAAGTATTATGGCGAGCCTGAGGCGAAAGCACCTAAGCAAAAGACACGGTTTTCGGAACTAAGACTAAAAAGCGAACTTAAGGGGACAATGTCTCTTACGCAAAGTGCTGTAGCAGATAAAACCTCTACCGATGCAGTAGAGTCTTATATGGCAAAGACGCATAGGGGAAGTGCAGACATAGGATATTCCAGAGGAGCTGCCAGCGTTGCAGGCGAGCCAAAGCCAAAGAACATATTAGAGGCAATGGATGTTGGCTTCACTCAGGGGCTTACGAGTGTGTTGTCTGCTCCGAAAATGATAATCGACATTATTCAAGGCGACACCTACTCAGCTAACTATACGCAGGGGGTAATAGATCAGAGACTTAAGGACGCCGGATATGAAGATATGGACATGGCATCGGCAATTAAAAACAAAGACCTAAAGAAAGCTGGAGGGATGGCACTAAGGACATTCGCTCAGTCTGCTCCTGTAACTGTGCTGTGGCTTGTCCACCCACTAATCGGTGACATTTATGGTGCTCTAATGCCAACTGCCGCATCAAAGTATACGCAGCTTGATAGAGAAATGCCGGAGTTAAGCACTGGCAAAAAAGTTGCCTCCGCCGCTCTTGCCGGAACATGGGAAGTCCTATCTGAAGAGATAGGTAACCGGCTGGGGTTTTTGAACAAATTTGTGAAGATAGGGAGACCAAACCTTGCTAAGCTAATATCAAAAGAGGTAGCGAAGACAAAGATCATAAATGCTTTCGCAGGCGGAGCTATGGGCGCAGTTGGAGAGGGATTTGAGGAATATTTGAGCTTTAATGGGGAATATTGGACTGATGTCATGCTTGGCATCACGGATCATGACCCTAAAGCATACAGGGAGGGAGCGATAAACTCAACCCTTCTTGGGATTGGCGCAGGCGGAGTGCAAGGAGGCATAACAACAACTGTAAGCTCTCTATTAAACGCAAGATATTCAAATATACAGAGCAAACTTGACAAGGTTGAGGGCATAGATCTCTCGCGCTATAAAGACGCAGGCAAATGGAATGCGGCCAAGAACGCCAAAATGCTTGCACAAAAAACACGTGAGGCAATACAATTTGCACAGGAAGGCGATACTGATGGGGCAATCCAGCTTGCAAAAGAGAACCTTTCTGCTGCACAGAGGATTCTTAGTGAAGATCAAAGCTCTACGATAAAAGCAATCGGGATGTACAACGCTATTATCGTTGATACGGCAACGCAATATCAAGAAAGGGAAGAGGGGCTTCCGGTTCCCAGTGGGGTTGCAGCAGGAGAGCAGGCTACAGCCATCCAAGAACCCACACAGAAAGCGGCAGCAACTGAGCCGCAGAGCGTTGAGGACACCATTGTAAACCTCGTGCAAGAGGGAGATATCGAGGCGGCAGAAAATGCGCTCAATGAAGCCATTAAAAACAGGGTAACGGGAATAAATGTTCCATATCTGCGGACACTTGTCAATGAGTCCAAGGCTGTGGCGGCGAGAACTGCAAAAGAAGAGGCAGACCAGAAAGCAAGACGGGACATCATAGATAAGTATGGTAAGTATGCCGAGATGTCTCACAGTGAACTGCAAGATGAAGCCAAGAAGCGTGGGCTAAAGGCAGGCGGCAAATCGACAGACATTATGGCAAGACTGAAAGAAAGCGATGAAAAGCCAAAAGCCGAGACCACCCCGGCAAAGCCAGCCGCAAAGAAACCATTTGCTACTAATGAACCCACTGAGCAGCAGCAAGATCGAGCTATTAAGGAATCCTTAATAGCTGAAGAAACACCTAAGAAGGCAAGCAAATATGAGTCAATGGGCTATAACGCCTTGCAGAAAGAAGCCAAGAAGCGCGGGATAAACTCATTTGGTGTAAAGAAGGCAGAACTTATCAGGCAGCTCGAAGAGAAAGATTCCAGCACGGGCACAGCCCCGGGCACAGCCACAGACACAGGCAAAGCCGCTGAAGCTAAAGTAGAATCAGTAAAACCATATTCCAACCACTCCAAGATGAATAGAGAAGCCCTCAGAAACGAGAAGAAGGCAAGACTGAGATCGCTTGAGGAGATGAAGGCAAGGGGCGTAAAGAGCGTTAAGATTGGAGCCAAGCAAATGACCATAGATAAGGCTATTGATGTAACGCGCAAGTCAATGGATATTTTATTATTAGATGAGTATAATGCAGAGCAAAAAGTAAGCCCCACTTTATCAGAGGATGTTAAATGGAAAATCTACAAAGCGAGAAAGGAGTTCGAGAGATATGCCGAAGGAGGCGTATTCTCCCGGATAAGCAAAAAGGAATTCGATAACGCCCTAAGGAAATTGAACGCCCTTGAAAGCGAGTATGGTGTTCCAAACACTCGGGCGGACGGAACCAGAGGAGGCGAAATATATGAGCAAAAGGATGTAACTCCCATTGAATACACTGGTAAAAGCGACGGCAAGATAGATAGAAATCTTGTTGATGCGATAAAGTCAGGCGAAGCGTGGATGGACTATAACGCAACCACAAGCGAAGAGTGGAACATTGCTATGGCGGAGATGAAAGAGGAAGGCACTTTCTGGGGGATAAAAGATCAAGACATTGTAGATCAGGGCATAAAGATCATGGAGGAAATAGACAAACTCCTCGACGAGATAGAAAACATAGATAATACCACTAAAGAGTATTTAGACGATTTAGACAAAAGCGGTACTTACATAAGCGATGAAGAGATAAACAGGATATCAGATGAGAACTGGGAAAAAAGAAAAGAGATAGAAGCAAAGATAAAGGTATTACAGGAAAAGCACAAAGACCTATGGGACAACGCAAAAAGCGATCAATCAAGCCAAGACACAACCCCGGTCAAAGCCGCTGAAGATAGCAAAGCCGAAACCAAAGATATAGACGGTCTTTACAACAGGATAAAGACCACTGTGGCAGGGAAAGATAGCCAAGACATGTATGTGCTGAAACGTGATCTTGGGCTTTTGCTAATGCCAAAGGTTAGGGTTCAGGAAGCGGAATCGGTTGCAGATTACTATATCGCATTAAGAGAGGGAAGCGTAACTCAGGCTGAGTATGACAATTATATTGATGAGCTGATAGCCGAGAACAGGGTAAACGACACAAGCGATGCAGAAAAGGTAGCAGCCAGAGAAAGGGTTGATGCCTACCGCAATAAAAAAGCTGAAGATAGCAAGCCAAAGCAGCAGTCACCCAAAGACGATGGCTATATTAGAATAAACATAGGTGATCTGATAGAGCATTACAAGGCTATGGGCATGGACAGGCAAAGAGCGTGGAAGGAATACATCCAAGACACCGTTCTCTCAAAGCGAGTGATCACGGACAGCATAGACGCCAAAGACTTTATGCCATTCTTTGACCGCATCCAATTTCCCAAAAAGTCAGACAAGATGATGCCCAAGCAGCAAACGGCTGATCCGGTCAAAGCCGCTGAAGATAGCAAAAGCGAGGTAATGTCCCGCTCCAACTTCCAAGAGCAATACCGACAGGCTCAGGAGGGGAAGCTCCCGAAGGGACAGATCGATGCGCAGCTAAAGCTTTATGACGCCATGATGGATACATATGCTAAAGAGATGGGGATCACCATTGACGAGGCATATGCAGAAGTCATAGACAGCGTTACTGCGGATGAGCCATTAGATGGCACAGCAAGACGGAGCGGGGTGAGGTACCAGACTATCCAAGGCTATATTCAGAAGATGCCAAACGGCAAGTATCGTATCGGGATCATGCAGCCCAATGTTACCACCGGATTGCATGAGCAGGCACACTTGGGTAAATCCCTCATGGAGATCATGGCGAACAAATCGCCAGCATGGGCTTCGCGGCTCAAAGCTGCCGAGGAGTGGTGCGGAGTAAAAGACGGTAAATGGACAACCGAAGCCGAAGAGAAGTTCGCCAATGGCTATGTGAAGTTCTTGGCTGATGGCTCTGCTCCAAACGGCAAGCTCAAGACTATCTTTGCTAAGATTAAGGAGTGGATAGGGAGCATCTTGCAGGGATTAGCCGACGTAAAGAACCTTGACGTAAGCAACGAAATGCGAGGCGTTTACTTGTCCATGCTTGGGATTAGTGAAGGCAAACGGAATCTTACCTCCGAGCAGAAGGTTCTGTCCATTAAGCTCAAGTTTGCCATGAAGCAAGCCGCCACAAGTGACCCATTAAAGCTTGAGACCGAGATTGATCGGTTTGCAGACAGCAATGATCTTATATTAGAAGGCAAGCGCACCGGGAACAAAACAAGCTTTTATCTGAACCGCATTGATGATGGTAAGACGATGATCGAGATTCATCACAGCAATGGCGAGTATGATGTCAATGGATATCATGCCGCAAACAATCAAGAGGTGATGGAGCAGGTAATGAGGATACTTGGCGACACGAGGTACCAGATCACAGATATGCCGAGTGCTGCCGAGATCGCCGAAGCCGAGAGGCAGATGGCAGAGGTGCGGGCTAAGTATGAGGGGACAGATCAGTGGATGAAAGCCCCCAACGGCAAGCCCACCAAGCTCAACGAACGCCAATGGCTACAGGTAAGAACCCAGAACTTCAAGGACTGGTTTGGGGACTGGGAGAACGATCCTAAGAACGCCAGCAAGGTGGTGGACGAGAATGGTGAACCGAGGGTGGTTTATCACGGAAGTAGCAATAGCTTTTCAGAGTTTAGCAAGAAGATGATGGGGTCAACCGGAACAGCAGCAGCCAAAAAAGGATTCTGGTTTGCCGCCAATCCAGAAGTGGCATCATTCTTTGCGCAATATGAAGATAAAAACATTTACCCAGTATTCTTAAACATAAAGGCACTGGTAAAAACAAACGATGCTAAATTAAGCAGGTATGAGCTTATGTCGGGAGTAGGACATAATAAAAGAAGAGATGTCGCACAAAAAGCAATCCGAGAAGGCAAAAACGGGGCAATGTTTTTGAACACTGTTGATTATGGAGGGGACAGAACCGATACCTTTGTCGCCTTCTCCCCCAACCAGATCAAGTCTGCTACCGCTAACGTGGGAACATTCTCAGAGAGCAACGATATCCGCTACCAGATAGACAATGCTATCCAGAGCGCAAGCCCAGATATGCAAGAGAGAATCGCCAAGATAATGGAGAAGCAGAAGAAGGTTCAGCAGGCGGCTAATGCAACATATAGAGAGCTTACCACTAAGATAGGCAGAACCACATCCGTTTATGAGTGGGATAGCCTGATGAGAAAGTCTCTCGTTACTGCCATTCGCAATGCGTTCCCAGGCGCAGCCCCAATGAACATAGAAAAGTATGCCGCACTTGAGGAAACTCTTGGCGAGCTTGATCCCGGATTAGAGGATCACGCCAAAGAGATCAAAAGGATCAAGGCACAGCTCCGGCGCATGGTAGCCATGGATAAGAAGTTCAGGGATGCGCTTGAGGATGTGTCCGGGTTTAGCGACATAGCAGACATACCATTTGAGGGGTTATTCTCTGCGCTTGAGAACACCAATCCTGCCGCATACGATAGATATTTCAAGGACGAAACGTTTGATATTTTGCTTAAGGCACTTCCAAAGATAAAGACAGCTTATGATGGGCAGTTTACTATGCAGACCTTACAGCGCATTGTTGATGTGATACTAAGTGGCAACGATCCCAACGTGGGCAGAGATGTGAGTGAGCTTGCCTTCCTGCAACCGCAGAGGTTGTTCGCAGAGCTATTTGGCAAGGCTGGCATAAACACCATTAACTACGCATATCACGGAACGCTGAAATTGGCTGCATACGAAATGGAATATACTCCGCATTTAAGGGAAATCAACAGGCTGTTAATGACAGCCGACAACAATCGCGGTAGTGCCTATGATGGTGATGATCTTGATATTATCGGAAGAACGATCTTTGAAGTTGACGGTAATTCTGAAATAAGCAATAAGCTTGAGACAATCCAAGAGCGTCTTGCTGAGTGGGCAGAGGAAAACAATGCCGTAATAAACTCTAAGGATGTGGAGGATATATATAACGAGAAAGAGTATCTTAAGGATATAATGAGGGGCTTTATCGCTGAGTGGAACGCAAATCCTGAGCGAACACAGAAGATAGGAATACGTGAGGACTACGACAACCCACGTAAGTATAATTGGGGAGACATATCAGATATAACAACAAAGGGAGGCAAATACCTTTATACGCCGGGCAACGCCAGAGAGAGGTCAAAGCAAGACTTTTCAGATGGTCTTGATTATGATACAAACATATTCAATGCGTATAGCAACTATATGTATAGCATGACAAGATATATGGCGTTCTATGATCTCGCAAACTATGTTGAGGGTAGTTCTATCCTGTATGCGTCTAAAGGCGGCAAGGCTGGACAAAAGAAGATGGCATCTGGTTTTGACTTAGACCTATCTCTTGCACAGCACAAGTCTTCTGCTTATGCATCAAAAATGATTGAAGACTATGTGAGGAATACAATCGGATACCACAAAAAAGACACGCCGAAGGGTCGTTTGCTGGCAGCTGCGAGAACCAATGTATATGCATCCCTGCTTGCCTCCAATGTGATAATGACGGTGCTTAACTTCAACCAGCGCAACCTTATTCATTCTGTTGTCGACCAGAATATAGCGAAGCAAGTGAAGACAGACGTGGCTTTCTGGACTGGTCTATTCAAGCCCAGCAATGAGGAATACCCCACCTTGTCTGGCATAATGCAGGCATACGTAACAGCAAATCAGAGCCTTATAGCTGAGCTGGCAGCAGAAGCAAAAAGAAGCGCCAATCAGGGCAGGACTGCACTCACGAGAGCATACTACAAGCATTCAGCATATTATGCAGAAATACTTAGGCTATCCCCATTCTCTTTGGCGGAACTTGGCAATAGAGCATACGCTCACGCAGCCGGAGTATATCAGGTTACTCAAAACAGTATGGCTTATAAGGAATATGTTGCAAGCGGAATGTCAAGGCACCAAGCAATGGAGAGAGCCCTCTCTGAGGATAGCAATCTGAGAAGAGCAGCAATAACCTATGGCGGCATCATCAATGCAGAGATAAACGCAGACGCAAATAGAGCGTTTAGCCCGCACTTCTTTAGTGATGCATCAAAGATAAAAAAGGTCGCCACATTCCTCCGCTACGGAGTGACAATAGCCCTGCTTGAGCTTCGCACTTATGGCGGAGCAAGAGACATCAAAAGCCTATTATCCCCAGACCTATTTAGGCTTCTCACATCGGGCAATGTGAAAGCAGCAACCGCCGCACAAACGATACAGGCTGGCATTATCATGAAGTCTATGCTTCACCCCAAAAGAATAGCCGAGCTTGTCAGGAAGGGTCAGGTGTCAACGGCAGAAACGAGCAAGAACCTGATAACCGTAAACGAGGTAAACATGGTTCGGGACGCAATTACATGGGCGCTTGATGAGCAGGCGAAGCACACAGAAGAAGAATTCCACAACATAATTAGGGGCAAGAGTGGAGCAAAACGGGCGATGGCTGCTCTCATGGCGTTTTCTGTGAGCGAGGTCTTGCTTAGGTCGCTTCTTGAGCTGCTATTCAGTCTTATCCCTTGGTGGCAAGGCAAGAAGAAGTTTATCGAAACGGATGTCATCGAGAACATTGCATCTGTGCTCGGCTTGTTCCAAGGGCTAAAAACAGCGTCAAACGTAAGGCTTGGCGCAACGCTTGCTCCCGATCTTGGGGCATATAATCCAACGGCAAAAACTACGACGAAAGCACTGAGCCAATATGTGTTAAGGCTGACCCCGTATGCTGGGCTTGCAAACTACATGGGGAAGGTGTTTACTGGCAAGTATTTCTCAGACTTGTTTTGGGATGAGGTTTACGATTAAAATGATTGACAAACATATAAAGCAATATAATTCTGACATTAGAGAGGTTCATTATGCTAAACGCAACACACTTACCGATTGACCCATATGGGAATCTTATCCCGGTTGGATGTCACAAATCGAGAGGCACACAGGTTCTAACGCTTGCAGACGACACAGCTGTCTATGCGTCAAGCGCTTTCTCCGGAAAGACGAAAGTGATGGCGTCAACGACACTTGCCGCCGCAGGCACTGATACCATAACTATTACATCAAAGATTGAGGGATGGGAGAGCGAGGAAATATCCGTGAAGGTAGCTGCTGCTGGTGCCGCTCTTGCGATATCGGTCTCAGGGAAAGAGATAACAATTACTCCGAAATCCGACACCACATCAAAAGAATTGGCTGCCGCCATAGCAGCGTGCCCCGAAGCCAATGAGCTTGTGTCTGTTGCATACACGTCAGACACCGCAATAGTCGAGGATAACAAACCTGCGGTATTCCTTGATGGATGGGATCGTGGCAATGTTGGCATATATGTGCTTATCCAAGCAGATAGCGACATATTCTACGGAACGTTTACCGAAGCAGAGACGGCAACCAAGACGGCATCCATCCCACTTGCCGCTGGTCAAATGATGTGGGAATACGTGATGCCCGGTCACAAGATTTCCGCTAAATCAACAACAGCTGGGGCGAAAGTATACCTAACCCCCGCAAAGCAGATGTGAGGCTACAAATGGCTAATATGAAAGATACGCACAGAATGAGGATATATCCCCCTACTCCAGAGCACGTTGCGATAACGAAGTCAGTGCAGGAAGTGGAGGATATGTTCACCCAAGATATAAGAGAAACGCTATACGCTGACGGCGTAGGCATTGTAAGTGTTGTAGAAAAACTAAATGAAAGTTTGCCGCCGCTACCTACCGTCATTGACCTATCCGAT
>JGI24502J29692_10005206_pt1 | contig 19219 bp, 16 predicted proteins | sample BioPla3RNA1_FD_29692 | JGI IMG/M metagenome (IMG submission 29692)
CATCGTCTATCTTAGTAGTAGGCTAACCGCCGTTGTTCTCTTGCATCTTAATATTATGAAAACTAGTCAAAAGATATATTTACCATTCAAAAGACTTATTGGCATCTTTGGTTCGTTTATAGGAATCATTGTTTGCTTTATTTTATTGTGGTGGTGGGTAATACCTGTTAATGCGGTTGTTACTAAAGGTCACCCGTTTTTTGTTCATGAAAGATACGGAAAGAATCAAAAGGTTTTTAAAATGATTAAATTTAGATCAATGAAATTAGATGCAAATCCAAACCTTGCTCCTAGTGATATGGATGAGAAAAATCAAAAATCAATGGAAACAGGTTTTGGTAAATTTTTGAGAAAGACATCGATTGATGAAACCCCTCAATTATTAAATATATTTGTTGGTCAAATGGCTTTTATTGGTCCTAGACCTGGAAGTGCGCATAATGAGGAATATCTAAGGGAGTGTAGATTGAAATATACTCCAAATGCTTTTGATGTTAAACCTGGTATAAGTGGATATGCTCAAATAAAAATGAAAAGAGAGCATAATCCTGAGTTTAAAGCCGAATGGGACTCTAAATATATTCAAAGAATGTCTATTTGGTTTGATATAAAAATATTTGTTTATACCATCCTTAAGTTGTTTGGTGCTGTAAAAGGGAGATAAGACAATTGGTGGTTTCTTTAATGGATTACATTAATTTCTTTTATTAACAACTATGAATACAGAAAGCAGCAAAACAAAGAAAGAATTAAAGACAGGAATTTTTTTAAGTTATTTTTTAATAGCTGTAAATGTTGTTTCTGGATTTTTACTTGTCCCATTTATTATCAAAAATATTGGTCAATCAAATTACGGATTATATACTGCTGCATCTTCGTTGATAACCATGTTTATAGTTGATTTAGGGTTGGGAACCGCAGTTACAAAATTCGTGTCTAAATATAGAGTTACATCTACACAAGAAGAAATAAATAAAGTAATTTCTGTGGTTTTCGCTTGTTTCTTTGTGTTGGCAATTATTTTGGTCGCAATATTTTCTATCACTTTTATTTTTTTGGAAAACATTTATTCATCTTTTACATTAGAAGAGATAAAATCGTTTAAAATTGTATACATAATTGTTGCTTCGTATAGTGTTTTGACATTTCCCTTTTCTATTTCTAACGGAGTCTTGACAGCTTACGACAAGATTTTCTTATCAAAAACAGCAGATCTTATTTCTAAGTTTGTTTTTATTGCTTTGACTATTCTTGTTTTGCTGTTTAACGGTGGTTTGTATTTATTGACTGCTTGCTATGCAGTCCATGGAATTGTAGGTGTTTTCCTTAAACTCCTTTTTGTAAAAATTAAAACACCAGCTCATTTTTTTATGAGAATGAATTGGTATGAATTTAAAAAAATTTTTAAAGAGGTTATTGTTTTTTCTCTTTGGGCGGCCATTAATTCATTCGGAAGAGTAATCTTGGTTTCTTTTGCGCCAACTATTCTTGGGTTTGCATCGCCATCTTCAACCGGAACGAAAGAAATAGCTATTTTTTCTATTGCGGTTCAGATTGAATCGTATGTTTCTTTGTTTGCTACTGCTTTTGGATCCATTTTTTACACTTCGATTTCCAGAATTTTATTTGTTGACTCAAACGATTACAAACAATCATTAGAACAATTTCAAATATTTCATATTAGAATAGCAAGAATTCAAATCGCAATCCTGTTCCTGGTGATTTTAGGCTTGATTGTTTGTGGAAAAGAGTTTTTACAACTTTGGGTTGGTACAGGCTATGAGAAGTCATATTATTGTATACTCGCAATTTGTGTGCCGGCTCTTTTCTTCTATCCTCTGCAAACAGCAGAAAATGCAATGGCTGCAATAGAAAAGATTAAATACTGTGCAATATCGACAATTATTTCAGTAATAATAGGAATTGGCGCTTCTATTGGTCTTGCCTTTGCCTTTGGTTCAATTGGAGTATCTATTGGCATCTGCGTTGGCTTTATTTTAAGAACAATTCTCTTTAATTTATTTTTTAAAAAATATCTCAGGTTACAACCTTTTGTCTTTTATTTTAAATCATATTTTTCTTTCATTGTGCCAGCTGCTTTAACAATAGTTAGTGCACTTATTTTGAACCATCTATTTCCAAACCCTTCATGGATTGTTTTTGCTTTGAAGGTAATGATTATTACTGCTATTTATTTAGTTTTGATGTGCATATTTGGTTTAGATCGTGATGAAAAAAATAAAATCGATGGAATCATAGTTGGTTTTTATAAAAAAATATCGAATTTTGCTAAGAGGGTAGAAAGATGAAAAGTGGTAAAGGACTTTTTTGGATTCGTATCATTTCATGCTTAATATCGTTAGCGTCCTTGATTGCTGGATCATTTTTGCTTCAGCATAGTTCGTTTGTTGTAAAAACTGCTGAGTTAAACATTTTTCAAAATGAATGTAAAAAAGCAAAAGCTGACTATTGTTTTGCTAACGTTTGCATATCCGAATCCGAAAAAAATAACATTCATGAACAAATATTTTTAAATACATATTCTGATAATTTTTCAAAAACATCTACTAGAATTTTGTCTGTTTCTGATGATAACGGAGTTGCTAGTTTTAGTACCACCTTTAATGGAACGCAAATACCTTTTGAAACATCTGTTGTCAGCGGAATTAACTATTCTAATAATAGAGATTTGGTTCGTTTTGAAACCGTTTGTATTAATTTATTGCTGTTTCGTGAAAGACAAGTAGAACACAATTATAATCGGGAATTGTATGATGGTTTTATTTATATTCCAGATTATTATGCTGACTATTTACTCGAAAATAACTCAGGAATCGGCTCTACATACATGGATCTTTTAGAGAGCGACACTAATGTTATCGCTTTATCAAAAGGGGATAGAAGCTTTCGTTATAAAATTGCCAATATTTTCCACGTTTCTGGATTTCAAGAAAAATTCACCGATGGAATTGATATATCTTATAACGACTATGATACTGGATTTAAATTAAACACATTCTTTAATGACTTTTGTTTCGTATCTAATTACAGTCACTTTTCAGAATTGGATGAAGGGCTTTTTACCTCGGTTGTTTTTGAAGCCGAACCCAAAAAATATGAGCTTGATGAGTTTCTTAATCTGGCCGGAAATTATAAAACTTTCTATAAGGCAAACAAAGGAAGCGCACATATTTATTTTTACTCTTCAAACGGTTTGAAGAAATGCTCAAATTCAAATCAATTGTCTGATGCTTACTTTTATAGAACAAATGCAAGTTGGCATGTTGTTATTGGCATAGTAACTTTTATGTTAAGTTTGATTATAGTGTTTTTATCTTATTTCGAATTATTTGGACTTAAACGCGATGTTTTAATATATTTTTTATTATTTTTTGTGCACATCACTTTTTTGATTGCCTCATTTGTTTTAAAAAAGTGTTTTCCTTTTAACACTGGCTTGTATTTATTTTTCAATCCATTTTCTGCTCTTGCATGTATTGTTACGGTGCTTACATTGATTATAATTATTTGTTCGATTAAATTTAGAAAGCGGGGAAAAGGCCATGAATGTTAAAAAAACATTTGAAAAGTATTTTTCCCTAACTTTTACAAACCATATTTTAGCCATTATTAACTTCATCTCTTTTGTAATGATTTGTTTCATTTCTTTTGCTTTGGATGTTGTCTCACCATTCAACAAAATAAATATCATTTTGGTGGGTGTTTTTATATTTACAACACTTGCTTTTTTGGTTGTTAATAAAATTAAACCTAGATTATCCATTTTTACAATTTGTGTCGTTGGAATTATAGCTTGCATGTTAATTAGTTTTGTTGCAAATGGATTTAATTCTTTTCCAAAAACACCGTTGCTTATGTGTGTTCTTTCATTTTTCGTCTATCTCTGGTTCGATGCTAACAGGAAAATACTAAATTTTTATTTATTTGGTTTATTAATTGCGTCTTATCTGTTCTTGATTACATTTTTTGTATTGGAGTTTTCTTCAATAATACATCCAAATTTTTCCAGCAGAATTGGGTCTTCCTTGGGTAATCAAAACGATGTTGCAAGACATTTGGTTTTTGCTTTTGCAATCAACTGCTATTATATTTATTCATTCAAAAATAAGTTGTTAATAATTCTTTCTTCTATATTGTCCGTTGTTTCATTTTATTTTGTGTTTTTAACCGGCTCTATTTCAAATTTACTTTTGCTTATTGTTGTTTTGGTAATTTTTGCGACCATTATATCGAAGAAAAAGGTAAGGCCATTTATAATCCTGGCTTCAATCTCCTTTGTAATAATCTTGGTGGTTTTAGTTTTCACGATTCCTGCTTTGTCATCAACCAAAAATAGAATTCTATCGATTATTTCTACGCTGTTTGGGATTGGAGATTATAGAATCGATTCATCAACAACCGGGAGATTCAGTGCTGCCATTTATGGATTTAGGTTGTTTTTGGATTCTCCATTGTTTGGCAACGGATTTAACAGTGTTGTCAGAAATTATAAAATTATGGCTCATAACAATATTGCTGAGATTGGTGCAGATTATGGAATGTTTGCTCTTCTTTTCGAGGAAGTAATAATAGCTTATCCGCTTTTTGTGCGAAGAGATTGTAATAAAAAAGCAACAATTTTTGTGATTCTAATTTGCATTTATATTTTCTTGGTTCAATTTTTCCTTGTTGTGTTCAATTCAAAAATTGAATCTATCCTTCTGCCTTTAGCATTCGTTTTATCAAACAACAATAAGCTTCCAAAACTTTTTCATCCAAAAACAATTGAACAAAATTCTTATTATGAGGTGTCTATTTAAATGAATATTGTCGAAATTATTCCTTCATTATTTCCTATTGGCGGTGCAGAAAGACTCGTTTGTAATTTGACTGAATCTTTCTTGAAAAACAATCATAGTGTAGTTTTAATATCGTTATATTCAAACGAAAACAATATGGTTGTGGACGAACTTAAAAACAAAGGAATTCGCATTATATTTCTTAACAAAAAGAAAGGTGTCGATTTCAGCTGTGCCAAGCGTTTAAAAAAAATAATCAGCGAAATCAATCCAGATGTTGTTCATGCTCACTTAGACTCTCTTTTAACAATCTATTTATCTAAAATTTATAGAAATTATAAAGTTTTTTACACTTTTCACACTCTAATTGCAGAAAATGTTGTAGGCAAAAAAACAAATCCCAAAAATCTTTTATACAAACATATGTTTAAAAAAAGTATGGTAACACCTGTTGCGATTTCTAAATCTATAAAGAAGTCAATTTCTTCATACTATGGTTTAACAGATAATTTTATTCAAACTATTTATAATGGCGTACCGGTTTGCCTTTTTTCATCTAATAAACCATTAGAAGAAAGGGCGTATGATTTTGTTTTTATTGGAAGATTTATTAAAATTAAAAATCCAGATATTATACTTTTATCTTTTATTGATTTTTGTAAATCTTATCCAAAATCATCGATGATATTTGCTGGGGAAGGCGAGCTGCTGCCTTTGTGCAAAGAGATTGCGAATAAAGAAAAAATACCTAATGTAATTTTTACTGGCTTTGTTAATGATGTATCTAGTTATTTAGCGAATTCTAAGGTGTTAATTCTCGCTTCCGAATATGAGGGTAATCCTATTGTAATAAATGAAGCTATTGCCTCTAAGTGTTTTGTTCTAGCAACAAAAGTTGGTGGAATACCCGATGTTATTAACGATAATAATGGTATGTTAATTGATTTTGATGAACAATTGAAATCAAAACTTACAGAATCAATGTTATATTGCAAAGCACACATTGCTGGAATTAATAACATGCTAGATAGAAACTATCAATCAAACACAGAAAATGTTTCGATTGAAAGAACTTGCAAAGAGTATTTGCAGCTATTTAATGGAGGAAAATTATGAATACATTGATGATAATTACGGGTGGATTAGGAACAGGTGGTTTGGAACGTATCTCTTGTTTTGTTGCAAATAAGTTTTGCGAAAAAGGATGGCGAGTTGTTGTTTTAACCCTTCTTCAAAAAAATAATGATTCTAAATCTTTCCAGTATTTAGATCAAAATGTTAATGTTGTATCTTTTGACGGTCCTTTTGACCCTTTGTATAACAAAAAGAAAGCTATTAAATATTGGAAAAGAATGATTAGACATTCTACGAAATTATATAATCCAGATTCTATTTTGGCGATGACTTTTAAAATTGCCTCCATGGTTTGTTTGTTTGCGCCAAAATATGCTAACCGAACAACAATTAGAGAAATCAGTGACCCAAAGTCGAAAGTTAGAAATAGATTTGTTAATATGCTAACTGAGATTCTATGCAGAAATGTTAAAAATGTCATTTTTCAGACTCATTGGGAAAAAAGTTGCTATCGAAAAAGGATCCAAAATAAGGGCGAAGTCATTCCCAACCCCCTCTCAATTGTGGTAAATACCAGAGGAAATTATTCAGTAAAGAAAATCTTTACATTGTCAAGACTTCTCTTAAATCAAAAAAGACAGGATGTTCTTATTCAAGGATTTGAGATATTCCATAGGACTCACAAAGATTATTATCTAGAAATATATGGTCAAGGTGATGATAAAGAAACAATAGAACAAATGATAAGTAAATCGGAATGTAAAGATTTTATAAAAATAATTAAGCCAGAACCAAACATTCATTCAAGAATTATTAATTATCGTTGTTTTGCATTGACAAGTGATTTCGAAGGAATGTCTAATGCACTTTTAGAATGCTATTCATTAGGAATTCCGTGCGTTTCGAGCGATTGGCCTGGTGTAGAAGATGTTGTTACTAAAGACGTCGATGGCTTGATTTATAAAAGACAAAACGCAGAGGATTTAGCATTGCAATTAACTAGAATTGCGGATAGCGATGAATTGTGCAAGAATTTGACAAAAAATGCATTATTAAATTCATCTAGATTTGATGAAAGAATGATTATTGGTAAATATTGCGAGGTAATTGAACGTGAACAATAAGTTAATTGTCTTTGGCATAACTATGGCTGCTGGTGGCATCGAGAATCTTATGCATTATTTTTTGATGGATTGTGCTGAAAAAAAGAAATTTTCTGAAATAATTATAGTTACTTCTTACCGAACTATTGCGTTTGAAGAAGAATATGAGCACCTTGGCATAAATATAATTCATATATGCTCTTGGAAAAGAGGCCGCGCCTATAAAAAAGACGTTCTCTCTATAATAAGCGATTTAGAGCCAGGTGATCTAATTTATGTGAATTTGTCAACATATTGTAATTGGCGTCTTCTTTCTATGTTGAAAAAGAATAAATGCAAGATTATCATACATGGTCATAATGCTCACGTAGCAAATATAGCAAAGAAAATTATTCATTTGATTGGCAGAAATAAATATAAAAAAATCGGATATAAAATTGCTGTTTCAGAAGAATGTTCTAAGTTTATGTTTGGGGGCGCTCATGATGCTATAATCGGAAACGGGATTGATTCTAATAAATATTGTTTCAATATTAAGAACAGAGAAGAATCAAGAGCCCAATTGTCTATTGCTAGCAAAAAAATTGTTATAGGCTGTGTAGGGAGAATATCGAAAGAAAAGAATCAGTTGTATCTTGTTAAATTATCAAAAAAATATAAGGAAATTGAATTTCTATTTTTGGGTGATTTCATGAATGAAAAATATAAAAAAAGTATCCTTGCTTCAGCTTCGACAAACTGCATGTTCATTGGCTCTAAAAACGACGTTGAACGTTATTTATCAGGAATGGATGCTCTTGTTATACCGTCCAAAAGAGAGGCGTTCCCTCTTGCGGCTATAGAAGCTCTAACTAACGGGCTGCCAGTCTTTTTTTCCGAAGAACTTAAAGGAAAGATACCTTCATCAATTAACTTAAATGAGAACTGTTTCTTTTTAGAAGATGATTCGTTCAACCTACGAACAATTGAATTGTCACATCTTAATAGAGACAGTAACCAAATATCAAAAAAATATGAATATGATATTGCTGTCTTCCTAGACAAGCTGTACAACTTTCTGGATAATGAGGTCTATTATGGAAACTAATTATACTGTTCTAGTTATAGGATGTTTAAAGCATGAGGAAATTGCTGATAGATATTTTAAACTTGCAAATATTTATTGGAATGATTCGTTAAAAAATACAATATTTTGTACTGATCAGATTACCAATTATCAACGTAGCTTCTCTCCAACAATTGTTTCCGAAACCATTAGTAGCTTTGCTAACCGAATTCTTTCTGGAATAGAATTAATTGAAACGGATTATGTCATTCTCTTGCTTGATGATTATTATTTAACAAAAAAAATTAATCAAGAAGCTTTAAAAAATCTCATATCATATATGAGAAAAGCGAATATTGAATATTGTAAGCTTGTGGGAATGCCTAAATGCTTTTCAAAAAATAAAGAATATCATGGTACATTTCATATTAAAAAGCAAACACATTATGGAGTTAGTTTACAACCATCTGTTTGGAAAAAGACTGCGTTGGTTGAAGCTCTAAATAATTGCAATGGAAATAGCGCTTGGGAAGTAGAGGCTGCGTTTTCAATTTATCAAAAAAATAATTACAAAAAGTGCCTGACATTCAATAAAAACTTTTTACATTACTATAATGGGGTTTTGAGAGGAAAACTATTCCCATACACCAACAAATTGCTCAGAAAAAATAATATTGACCCCTTAGAGATTGAGGCCGTTTCACGCTTTCAGTCATTTGCTTTTATGACCAGACAGCGTCTCTCTATGCATTTACCGATATGGTTACGCAAAATAGGTAAGAAAATTGGAATGAAAAAAGGGAAAAAGTATTATAGCGCAGACTAGTTCATCTAATTCCATTTATATATTAAGATTTTTGGATTAGAATTGATGTGAAGAAATCAATATGGAAAACACTAAGATAGAAGTTAGCATTATAACGCCAGCCTTCAATTGCGAAAAAACAATACTTTCTACTTATGAGAGTATTAAAAAACAAACATTTGGTAATTGGGAATGGATTGTTGTTGAGGATCATTCAACCGATAATTCTTTTGATTTTATCAAAAAAATAACAAACGGAGATAATCGTGTTGTTTTGTTAAGAACCGAATCTAATAGCGGAGCAGCTGTGGCTAGGAATATTGGCATACAAGCTTCAAGAGGTCGTTTTATTTCTTTTCTTGATGTCGATGATTTATGGATGGCAGAAAAACTTGAATCACAAATATCATATATGAAAATAAATGGTTACGAACTTAGTTGCACTAATTATCAGCTGCTCTATAGCGATGGATCGACAAGGGAATTTGTATTAAAAAAGAACATTATCAATTATAAAATGCTATTGAAATCAAATTATCTCGGTTGCTTAACAGTTATTTATGACTCTAGAAAATTGGGTAAAGTGCTAATGCCACTTGATTGTGAAAAAAGGGAAGATTATGGAGCGTGGCTGGACATCACTAGAAGTGGAGTAGTTGCTCACAGATTGAACAAATCACTTTCCGTATATAGAATTGGAAGCTCTTCAGTTTCTGCAAATAAGTTTAAGATGATTAAATATCAATATAGAGTATATAGGAAACACGAAAAATTTGGTGTTTTCAAATCGATATGGTATATTTATTTATGTTCTTTGAACAAAATATTTAAAAAATACTAGGAGTATAAAAATGGTAATTTCTCTTGCTGGAACAGGATATGTTGGATTATCCAACGCAATAATTTTGGCTCAACATAATAAAGTTTTTGCTGTTGACTTAATTCAATCAAAAGTTGACTTAATTAATTCAAAACAATCCCCGATAGTTGATAAAGAAATTAAAGAATATTTAGCACACAAACCCTTAGATTTAATTGCAACAACCGATGGTGAAAGTGCTTATGCTAACTCAGACTTAGTAGTTATTGCAACACCTACAAACTATGACTCTGTTACCAATAAATTTGATACTTCTAGTGTTGAATCGGTTATCGAACAAGTAAAAAAAGTTAATCCTAGTGCTTGGATTATTATTAAATCTACAGTTGGCGTAGGGTTTACTAAATATGTTAGAGAAAAATATAATTATGATAGAATTCTTTTTTCACCAGAATTTTTAAGAGAAGGAAAGGCCTTATACGACAACCTATATCCATCTCGAATTATCGTTGGTGTTCCTGAAAAGAATGAGCCTTATTTGTCTAAAGCCTGCGAATTTGCAAAATTGTTACAAAACGGTGCGCTCAAGGAAAATATTCCAGTGCATATATTGGGTTGCACGGAGGCTGAAGCTGTTAAATTGTTTGCCAATACGTATTTGGCACTTAGAGTTGCTTATTTTAATGAATTAGATACTTTTGCCCAGACAAAGGGGTTGGATACATTAGATATTATTAATGGTGTTTGCGCTGATCCTAGAATTGGAAATTATTACAACAACCCATCTTTTGGTTATGGTGGATATTGTTTACCAAAAGATACTAAAGAGCTAAGGGCCAATTTTGAAGATGTACCAGAGAATCTAATATCCGCAATAGTTGAATCTAATAGAACTAGAAAAGATTTTATTGCGGATCAAGTTTTAAAACTAGCCGGATATAAGAATGATGGTCACGATGACATTACTGTTGGTATATATAGACTTACTATGAAATCTGGTAGTGATAACTTTAGAGCATCCTCTATTCAAGGTGTAATGAAAAGGTTACATGCGAAAGGTGTTAAAATTGTTATATATGAACCAACGCTTGCGGATGAAGAATTCTTTAATTGCAAGGTTGTTAAAGACTTCAATGAATTTAAGAAATTATCCAAAGTTATTATTGCAAATAGATATGACAAAACTTTAGATGATGTTGTTTCAAAAGTCTATACAAGAGATTTATTACAGAGAGATTAATCATGAAAATTTTAGTTACAGGTGCAGCAGGATTTATCGGTGCGTTTCTATGTAAGAAATTATTGGAAACCACAGATAATGAGATTATTGGGATTGATAATCTCAATGATTATTATGATGTTTCTTTGAAAGAAGCTCGTTTAAAGATGCTTGATAATAAGAACTTTGAATTTGTTAAAGGCGATATATCCGATAAAGCATTTATTGATAACTTATTCAAAGAATATAAGTTTGATATTGTTGTTAATTTAGCCGCTCAAGCGGGTGTGAGATATTCTATTGATCATCCAGATGTTTATATTTGGTCTAATATCATTGGCTTTTATAACATTTTAGAAGCTTGTAGATATAATCCAGTTAAGCATTTAGTATATGCTTCATCTTCATCGGTTTATGGTGGCAACACTAAAGTTCCATTCTCCACTGATGATAAAGTGGATAATCCAGTTAGTCTATATGCCGCCACTAAGAAGTCTAATGAACTATTAGCGCATGCCTATTCTAAGTTATATAACATCCCTACAACTGGATTAAGATTCTTTACTGTATATGGGCCTATGGGTAGACCTGATATGGCATATTTTAGTTTTACTAACAAACTAATTAAAGGCGAAGCGATTGAAATCTTTAATTATGGGAATTGCAAAAGAGATTTCACTTACGTAGATGATATAGTTGAAGGCGTTATTAGAGTAATGAATAAAGCGCCTGAAAAGAAAAATGGAGCAGATGGCCTACCTATCCCTCCATATAAAATTTATAATATTGGTAATAATAAACCAGAAAATCTTTTAGATTTTGTACAAATATTATCTGAAGAACTTGTGAGAGCTGGTGTGCTTCCAAAAAGCTTTGATTTTGAGGCACATAAGAAACTCGTCCCAATGCAAAAAGGTGATGTTCCTGTTACTTATGCTGAAACAAGCGATTTAGAAAGAGATTTTGGATACAAGCCGTCCACAAGCTTAAGAGACGGTTTGAGGAAATTCTCAACCTGGTATTTCGAATATCGCATTAAGGAGAAACAATAGCATGGTTATTTCTGTAGCTGGTGTAGGATATGTGGGATTATCAATTGCGGTAATCTTGGCACAACATAATAAAGTCTATGCCGTAGATGTGGTGGCGTCTAAGGTCGATTTAATCAACTCTAAAAAATCTCCGATTATTGATAAAGATATTGAAGATTATCTAACCACTAAATCTTTGGATTTAACCGCAACGCTTGATGGTGATAAAGCATACACTGAATCTGATTTAGTTATTATTGCTACCCCTACAAATTACGATAGTATTACAAATAAGTTTGATACTTCATCAGTTGAATCTGTTATCAAACAAGTTAAAAGAGTTAATCCAAATGCCTGGATTATTGTTAAATCAACAGTGGGTGTTGGTTTCACTAAATATGTAAGAGAAAAATATAACTATGATAAGATTCTTTTCTCTCCAGAGTTCTTAAGAGAAGGCAAAGCCTTATATGATAATTTATATCCATCAAGAATAGTGGTAGGTGTTCCAGAGAAAAAAGAACCTTATTTATCTAAAGCAAAAGGATTTGCAGAACTACTCCAACAAGGTGCGATTAAAGAAAACGTAGATGTACATATTTTAGGATGTACTGAAGCAGAGGCTGTTAAATTATTTGCTAATACTTATTTAGCATTAAGAGTAGCATACTTTAATGAATTAGATTCTTTTGCCCAAACCAAAGGTTTAGATACATTAGATATCATTAAAGGTGTATGTGGCGATCCGCGTATCGGTGATTATTATAATAATCCATCATTTGGTTATGGTGGATATTGCTTGCCAAAAGATACCAAAGAATTAAAAGCTAATTTTGAAGATGTTCCAGAAAATCTTATATCCGCGATAGTGGAATCTAATAGAACCAGAAAACAATTCATCTGTGATCAGGTTCTTAAGATGGCGGGATATAAGAACGATGGTAGAGATAACGTTACTGTCGGTATCTATAGATTAACTATGAAATCTGGTAGTGATAACTTTAGACAATCTTCTATACAAGGCGTAATGAAAAGATTGCATGCTAAAGGTGTGAAAATTGTTATATATGAGCCAACTCTTAAAGATGAAGAATTCTTCAACTGTAAAGTGGTTAAAGACTTTGATGAATTTAAGAAATTATCTAAGGTTATTATTGCTAATAGGTACGATTCATCATTAGACGATGTAAAAGAAAAAGTGTATACAAGGGATTTGTTGCGGAGAGATTAACAAATGGACAGCAATGTTAAAAAAAAGATATGTATAATTGGCAACAATGCTTCTGGCGCTCCTGTTTCTGATGGGGGGAGAATAAAAATCTGTCTTTATCATGAGCTTCTTTTAAGAAATGGATTGAATGCATATATCATAGATTTGGACAAATGGCATAAACATTTGTTTAGTACTCTTCAAAAAATAAAAAAAGCAATAAAATCCAACGATACCATCTTAATTATGGCCGGGCCAAAAGGAAGTAGAAAAATAATCCCAATAGTGAATTTTTTTAATAAGCCGAAAAAATCAAGAATTGTATTTTGCCCTCTTGGGATAGGTACTCTAGAACAAGTCGTTTCCCATTTAACTGAAAGCGAAGTTATTGATTTTTTAAACAATGTTAATTACTTTGGCATTAAAGATAAAAAAATGGCAAAACAATTAAAACTATTGGATGCAATTTTACCTCAAAATGAGGTTCTGTCTGCTTGTTACAAACAATTTTATAATTTGGAAAATGTATTTGTATTAAATAATTTTAGGGATATCACGCCGACAAAAAAGGAATACAGAGTTAATAGCATCTTATCGGTTATTTATGCTTCTCGTGTCTGCGAAGAAAAAGGCATATTTGATCTCATAAATTCAGTCAACGCCATTAATGCGTTTGATAAGCGGATAACATTAGATATCTATGGAGATCTTCAATTATCCAACGAAGAAAAAAATGTTTTCTTTAACAGTTTAAAAGATGGCATACGCTATTTGGGTGTTTTAGATAGTTCTGACGGTATTTCAACTATAAAATCTTATGATTTATTTGTTCTTCCTACAAAGTATTCGGGCGAGGGAACATCCGGTTCATTGATTGAAGCGTTTTTGAGTGGCACCCCAGCTCTTATTTCTTCATATAGCCAATCAAAACTACTAATTTCTGATGGTGTGGATGGTTTTATTTACAAGATTAATAACCAAACAGATTTAGAAACCAAACTGCTTTACATTTATAACAACAGAGAAACATTAGAAAAAATAGGCCTTTCGGCACAAACGAAATCCGTTGTTTACACTTATGAATATAACAAAGCAAAATTTATTAATTTAATAGTTGGAGACAGCAAATGAAGATATTATTAATTACTCCGCGTTTTTATCCTGAGCCATTTACGATTTCTCGTATCGCTGAAGAATTGGTTAATAGAGGCCATCAAATTACTGTTTTAACAGGGAAACCGCATTACGGTAAGTGGCGCATTTACTCTGGATACGAAAAAGTAAATACTGAAGATTATAAAGGAATAAAGATTATTCGACTTAATGAAACACCTAGAAAAAAAGGGATAATTGGTTTGGTTCTGAATTACCTATCAATTAAAAGAATTTATTCCAAGGCGCTTAAAAAGATGACAGAAAAATACGATATAGTTTTTTCTCATGCTATGTCGCCAATTTTCTTCATGAATGGTATATCTTCTTACTGTAAACGTACGAATACTCCTCATTTTCATTATGGTTTTGATTTGTGGCCTGAGTCTTTAATTGCTGCAGGATATTTTAAGAGAAACAGTTTGTTCTTTTCTCAAATTAAAAAGGTTTCCATTAACAATTACAAAGGATGTGACCAGATAACCTTTGCTTCTCCCAGTGCCGAAAAGTATTTTAGAGACTATTTACAACTAGACGTAAATTTTAAACATATATATCAACCGTGCCTTACCGATAAGCCTTCTCTACAATTTGTTGATGGTCACAAATATAGGCAAGAAGATAAAATCCATATTTTGTTTTGTGGTACAATTGCAAAATTTAATCACCTCGATCTAATTATAAAATCGTTAGACAATGAGTATCTCAAAGCAAACATTGTTTTTGATATTGTTGGATCTGGTAGTGATAAGGAAAATATTGAAAAAATAGTAGAAGAAAAGCATCTAAATGATACTGTTGTGTTTCACGGAAGAGTTACTCCCGCACAAACAAGAGATTTTTATAAAAACGCGGATGTTTTGTTTGTTCCTCTTTTTTATAATTCTGCTACATCACTTATGATTCCGCAAAAACTCATTGAATATTTCATGTATTCTCGTCCTATTTTTGGAATGATAAAAGGCGATGGTGCTGATTTATTAGAAAAAGCATCTTCACAGAATATTGTAGCTGATCAAACCGTTGATTCGCTTCAAGAATCTTTAATAAAATTATTAAAGATGAGTAATGAAGATTTTGAGAAATGTGGAAAAGAAAATAGGAAATTTTTTGATGATAATCCACGGTTTTCTCTCGATAGAATATGCGATGAAATAGAAGAATGCCTTATCAACTTAAAACGCAGAAATGTTTGATATGAATAAGAAAGAAAAAGTTGTTTGTTTTTTAAAGAAATGCATTGTTCCTTTTTCTTTTGCTGTGCTTTCTCTTTTTGGTTGCTTATCTTGCTTTCTGCTACAAGACTTCAAACTTGATTATCTATCTTTTCAAATGATTAATTATAACCGAGTTTTAGGGAATGGAGAATACGATGCTCCAATCCTTAGTGTAGCCAAAACGGATGATAAAATTAAAGAAGATGGCACACCGTTTTATAATGATTTATTTAGTGTTTTTCATTACAACATGCTTGTAAATGGTGCTAGAACGGTAAGTGTTTCAGATACATCATTGCTTCTAAATGATGCCGATTCTACTTCTTTTGATCTTTCTTTGACTACTCAACCGACTTTTACTATTGATAAAGACAATCTGGCCACTGATGATAATCCTGTTTTTCATATCGCCTCGGGTCAGCACTATTCTTATTTTCCTGAAATCGTTAACAGACATAGAGGAGATAGCACGACCTCGTTTATGTTTATCTCTGATACACTTGCTAATAAGCTTATTGAGACTTTAAATGTACCCGGAGAATCACTTATTGAAAGATATCAAAACCTAATTGTCGATGAACAATATTGCTTCCAGAAATTAATAATTGATGATGCCCACATAGCCAACGTTGCAATTAATAACATATTGCATACAGATTATAGTGAAGGACAATCCTCTAGGATGTTTAAACTTCATGGAGACTTTGCTTTGATTTGGGCTGATAGAATTAAGGATAAACTTTCTTTATCTTTTGAAATTGATTTAAAAACCAATCCATATGGAAATAAAAAAACTATTAAAAATATCGAAGCTCTTGGATATACTGGTTCAAACTCCATTTTTAATTTAAGAATCTGCCGCTCAGACGTTTATCTTGTTGATGCAAATTTATCCAAATCGTTAAACGAAGCTTTAAAAACCGGGAACAACGTTTTTTCATATTTACCTTTTATAGTGATTCAAATCGCCTGTTGTGTTTTTTGCTTTATCATTAATAAAAAACCATTTATAAGCATGAACAAAAGAGTGATCTCTTTGGTTTTGCTTGGAATGTTTGTAACGTATGGATTAGTCGTTACTTTTACATACAACTACCCATTATTTACTATCACCCCCCTTGTTTTTATCGGACTTTGGCTTATTTTCTGGTATTGGTTTAGCCCCGCAAGAAATAAAAGAAGCAACAATCGCAACTCATTAGGAACTGACTATTATGAAATTAAAATTTAGTTTTAATCTTATTAATATTCTAAAAATAATTGCTTTTTGTCTTTTTGCTGCAAGCATAGCTTCTATACCTATTTTTTCATTTAACCCAAAACTTTATCTTCTAACTTGGGTTATTGTTGGCTTAATGCTTGCCGATATGGGCCTTTATATGCTTTTGAAAAGGACATTTAACATTAACGTTGTGGTTTTGTCTCTAGTAGCATTTTCGTTCTCTGCATTAATTTCGTCAGCATTGAACGGTTTCCATGGTTTTAATTTCACCCCCATTTTATTACCAATTGCTACATCGATAATTTACCTTTTTTCAAAATCATCATCTTCATCCAAAACAATGTTGATGTCTGCGTTTTCTGGAATATGCGTGTTTTTGTTGGCTTTTGTTATTTTTTATAGAAACAATATTTTACATTTAGACTTTCATGAAAGACTTGGTGGAGTTTTTGGAGACGAGAATGATATCGCAATTCTTCTCGGGTTTGGCTTTACCTATTCTTTTTACTTAGGACTTAATTCAAAAAAAGTCATTTATATAATTGCTTTTTCGCTTCTCTCGTTATTATTTGCTTTCTGTGGTCTTTTAACGGGTTCTAAAATATATCTTTTGATTTTGTTTTTTGGATCTATTACAACCATATTTCTTCGCTTTGGGAAAAGAAAATGGTGGATATCGTGTCTCATTATTTTTGGAATAATCACAATTGGAATTATATTATTGACCCTTCCCGTGTTTTCGGCCTTGAAGAACAGACTTCTTATGTTTTTCAATACATTCTTCAGCGAATCCGACTCAAGCATGAGAGCTGACTATAGTAGTATTTTCCGACTTTATATGTTCCAAGATGGTATTGAAATGTTCTTCAGAAAACCTTTGTTTGGGTTTGGTATATGGGGATTTGCAACTTACGGCGGCTTGAATAATGGATGGTCTCATAATCATTTTTCAGAAGGACTATGTAATTTTGGGTTGATAGGTTTTACTTTATTCCACGTTCCTTTTATATCCTCTTTATATCATTTCTTCAAAACCGATAATAAAAAAGAAGTTGGTGGTGCATTTACTTTGTTGGTATTTTTCCTAGTTTCAATGATTTCATTATCATTCTTCACTCAAAAAATATATGCTTTTGTTTCTGCTCCAGTGTTTTCTTCTTTTGTCCACAAAAACATATTTTCGTTTTCCCTTTTTAGCAAAAAAGAAAGGAGCGGTTTATGAGAATAGTAGAAGTAATAAACTCTTTGTCTTATCGTGGAGGGGCACAAGTATTTTTTTGTCAGCTTTGTGCGGAAATGGCCAAATCTCATAATGAGCCAATTCACATCATTGTTCTGTACGACAGAGTCGATGATTCGTTTAATAAAATAAAAAACACCGAAAATATAATATTTCATACAGTAAATAAAAAAAGATCTTTTGATTTGAGCGCGGCTAGAAAATTAAAGAAATTGTTAAAAGAAATTCGACCAGATATTATTAATTTCCATTTACCATTTTTGTCTACATATTTTCTTGCTTTCGGTTTGAAAAAGACAAATTGGAAATTGATTAAAACATATCATTCAATACCTAATAAGGACACCAACAAATTTGAGATATTTTTAGAAAAAAAATACGCAAAAAAAGGTCTGCTATCTTTTGTTGGCATTTCAAAAACGATTAGTAAAATTGCTTCTCAGATTCATCAAAACGCCAATATTAAAACAATTTATAATGGAATATCTCTAAATAATCCAGAGCAAAAAGAATATGAAACAAAGTACGATTTTGTAATAGTGGCTTCTTTCTCCAAGGTAAAAAACCACTCCTTGCTTTTTGATGCTTTTGAGCATTATCTTCTCTATAAACCCGATTCAAAGCTTTTGTGTGTTGGCGAAGGAGAGCTTTTCGAGCATTATGTTGAGCTAACAAAAGCTAAAAAAATGGATGAAAAAGTTATTTTTGTTGGTAACCAGAAGAATGTTTTTCCTTTTTTGCACAAGTCTAGAACTTTTGTTTTGACTTCTCTCCGTGAAGGTAACCCAATTTCTATATTGGAAGCAATAAGCGTCGGCCTACCAGTAATTGCACCAAACATTGGAGGAATACCGGATGTAATAGAAGATGGAATTAATGGTTATTTGTATGAATGCAATAATCATAATCAATTACTTGATGCAATGATAAGAATAAATGATTCGTCTACATACCAGAAAATTAAGTCAAACAACATAAAAAAAGCAAGCATGTTTTCAATAGTTCATACTGCATCAGAGTATTTAGACTTTTTTGATGTTTTATGCAACAAAAAAGAATGATTACGAAGCAGTTTTACTCTGTATTATTTAAAAGCTTTTGCCAACTTTTTTAAAACGATATCTGCATAAGCCTGGCCATAAGAGATAACACATTAGTTCCTCATGGCTTGAATAAGAAGAAGAACCGTCTTCTTTCCATCATTGCTTAGTTCCCTGAAAGACTTTAACAATATAGTTTCATCAGCTTTTGGTGCAAATGAAACGCAAAAGAAATCTTCAAC
>JGI24502J29692_10027938_pt1 | contig 18612 bp, 15 predicted proteins | sample BioPla3RNA1_FD_29692 | JGI IMG/M metagenome (IMG submission 29692)
CAATGACAGCGAGCCTGAGATCACGAAATTGGCCAAAACCATGGCAGAGATCAATCCCGAAATGCCTCTGCATATTTCTGCCTATCATCCGGATTTTAAATGCGATATACCCCGCACAACCTCGCAGGAGGTGATGGACGCAGTCAAGCTTGCCAAACAGCATCTGCGCTGGGTCTATTCCGGTAATATCGGCTGGGGCTCTTTTACAGACACGATCTGCGAAAAATGCAACCAAACCATTATCCATAGAAGACCAAACAATGTGAAGATGCTGATGACTGATGAAGCTGAGCAGCCGGTCTGCAAGATATGCAATGAGTCGGTGTGGGGAAGGTTCTAAGGGATGTTGAAGCATCTAAAGGCTGTAGCATCAGAGCTTAAGCTGGCCGACCTTGTTTTGATCATCTTGATCTTGGCTGTCGGCACCATTTCCGCTATCAGTGTGTTTAAAACCAAAGAAAATGCTGTGGTAACTGTTTATAAAGGCGATAGGCTCTGGGGGGAATATCCCCTTGATGAAGATAGAGTTATCAAAGTGGATGAGCATAATACTTTCCAGATCAAAGCGGGCAAGGTGAGCATGATCCATGCTGATTGCCCAGATAAACGCTGCGTAAAGCAAGGCAGCAGCAGCAAACTGCCCATCGTCTGTCTGCCCAATAAATTAGTCATCCAAATCAAGAGCCATAAAGGAGAAGCACCGCACGTGCTCTATTGAATATGCTGAAGGTTGCTCTCTATATCTCATCCCACGGCTTCGGTCATGCTTCGCGCATGGCGGCGCTTGCTGAGGAATTGATCAAGTATCAGATCACCGTCTTCCTGCGCAGTGACCGGCCGGACTTTCTCTATGACTGTCTGGATAGTCCCTTTTGCTACAAAGAAGATGTGGCTTGTGATTTTGGCGTGGTGCATACCACCGGATTGCAGACGGATGTAAAGGCCACCAAAGATAAGCTGATCTCACTGTTTACAAGGCGTAACGAGATTGTGGAGAGGGAGGTGGGCTGGCTAAAGGAACAAGAAATAGACTTTGCCCTGGTGGATATTCCCTTCCTGGCTATAGAGGCCTGTGATTATGCCTCCGTGCCCGTGTTTGCCATTTCCAATTTCGACTGGTTCTTTATCTATAACTATGTATTCGATAAGGATAAAGAGCTGCGGCCCCTCGTCAATACCATCTATGGGCTCTATGCGCGCGTTGGTGCGTCCTTCCGGCTTCCTTTCAGCTCAGTGAAGAGTATGGGGGCCTTTCCCAGAGCGCAAAAGGTGGGCTTGCTTGCCAAAAGAAAGGATGTCTACAACGATATCAGGCAGCTGTATCAGATAGATGCCGAGGATCGTATTCTGGCCTGTAGCTTTGGTGGCGAAGAGGGTATGGAAATGGAAATGGATAAAATCTGCAAAGCCTTTAAAGGTGTGGTGATCAGTGCCAACCCGGGTGTGGACAGCGCAAACCATAGATATGCATCGCGGTCGTCAGATTGGCTGGACATTATCGCTGGCTGTGACGTCCTGCTCACCAAGCCGGGCTATTCCACTTTTGCCGAAGCATGCCAGTTTGGCAAACCCATCCTGTATCGGCCCCGGCTGAACTATCCCGAAGAAAAGGTCTTAATTAAGGGTTTGGCCCACTACAAAGCAGCGGTGGAGGTGCCTCAGAAGATGACATCTATCGCTGCCTGGAAGTCCTTGTTTGCTGCTGCACCACAGGGTTATAAGCCTTCAGCAACTTATAGAAACCAAAATACAAATATCGCAGCAAGCATTGTGGGAACTTACTTTGCGCAAACACAAAAGCATCGCAAGCTGAAAAGCGTATTCGATATTGGTTCTAATAACTTAAACTACCTGGTTTATAATAGCGACGACGCCCGGGTCTTGCATACGGCCCACTATACTACAGCTTTATCCAAAGGGCTGGTTTCTGATGACTGCAGTCAATTCAAGTCAGTTGTGAGAACTCTGATGAAGTTTGATCAGGAGATAGATTCACAAAAGCTGGCTATCTCCACCGCTGTGGCGCGGGAACGTGACAGGTTCTCTATTGTATCCGACTGGATCTTGGATCGTTATGGTATCAAAGTTAAAGTGTTAAAACAACATCAGGAGGCGGCTGCTGCCTATATGGCGGTGAAAGCTTCTCTGCCGGATGTGGCCAAGCCCCTGGTGGTTGATATCGGGGGTATGAGTACTGAGGTTGCTTGGGGAGGCTCATATAAGGAACGTAAAGGGATAGAGTTAGGTTTGCTGTCTTTACAAGATACTTCATATAGAGAATTCTACGAGCTTATGTATAAAAGACTTCCCGAGCTTCAGGATGCCAGTAAGTACAGCCTGGTGGTTACGGGGCTCACCGCTACCTATATTGCAGCTGCCGTATACGATTATCCCTATCAGCTTGCCTGGGAAGGTCATGCGAAGAAATTCAGTCTTTCTCAAGTCAACAAGCTCATTAATGATTTGCAACATGATAGCAATGAAATCGTGAGCAGTGCCAAAGCCACGGGTATGGATCTCTTTATCCTTGAATCTGCGCTGCATTTCGTTAAAATCATTATGGAAAGATACCAGATGAAAGAGTGCCCTATCTGTTACTATGGCATATCGTTAGGCTATATATTGAATAAATGACTACTGCTGAACAATTATGAAATACATTATCGAAACTTATGGCTGCCAAATGAATGTGGCAGATAGTGAGCTGGTGAGCTCTCTCCTCATTTCAGCCGGGCATTCACCTGTCACGGATATTGATGATGCGCAAGTGATTGTCTTCAATACCTGCTCTGTGCGTGATCATGCTGAACAGCGTGTTTTGGGGCGCATCGCCAATGAAAAGCATCGTAAAACAGCTGATCCTGGTATCAAGATAGGTGTTATCGGATGCATGGCGCAGAGAATGGGGAAGAGGCTCATGGAAATAGAATCCGGCATAGATTTTGTGGTGGGGGTGGACCAATATCAGCACCTCCCCTCTATCCTGGCAGACGATGAGCCTTGCGGTGCGGATACTCTAAGCATGGACAAAACGCAGGTCTATCAAGGGATTATGCCTCATCGGCAGGATGCGCATTGCGGATTTGTAACTGTGATGCGTGGTTGTGATAACTTCTGCAGTTACTGCATCGTTCCCTATGTGAGAGGACGTGAGCGCAGCCGCCCTATCAATGATATATATAACGAGGTGAAATCAGCTTCAGAGGCGGGTTTGCGCGACATCACGCTCTTGGGACAGAATGTAAACTCTTATCAATATGATGGGTACCACTTTCCTGATCTGCTCAGGAAGCTCAATGATATCGAGTCACTCTGGCGTTTACGCTTTGTAACATCACATCCCAAAGACCTTTCTGATGAGCTCATTTCTGCCATGGCGGAGTGCTCCAAGGTCTGCGAACATATACACCTACCTCTACAAGCCGGTGATGATCAAGTGCTTAAGAATATGAACCGTTCTTATAATGTAGATCATTATCTGGGCCTTATTGATAAGCTCCGTACAGCAATTCCAAATATCGCTATTACAACAGACCTCATGGTGGGCTTTCCTGGCGAATCTGAAGCGCAGTTTGAGAACACCCTGAGAGTCATGGAAAGCATCCGCTTTGATTATGCCTTCTGCTTCAAATACAGCGAGCGTGAAGGCACAAAAGCCGCTTCTTACAAAGATCAAGTCCCTGAAGATGAGCGCCTCAGAAGACTTCAAACCATGATAGAGCTCCAAAGACAAATCACTTTCGATAAGTTTCAGGAGCAAGTCGGCAAGACCGTTGAGGTATACGTGGAAGATTTCAGCCGCAAGTCACAGGATATGGTCTCAGGGAAGACACGGGATTTTAAGATTGCTGTACTCAGTGGCGGCTCAGACAAAATAGGTGGCTTAAGCTTGGCCAAAGTAGTGGATGCCACCGCAGGGACTCTTATATGCNACTGAGCCATATGTTTGCGGATAATGCACGTTATGTAAACTTGGGCACATCGGGGCAAGCCTTTGTAGTTCAAGGCAATGTGTCAACCTCTGCCCCATCAATTAATTCTAAAGGATTAACAATATGAAAAGCATGACCGGCTATGGAAAAGCCAAATTCTCAAACCGGGACTTGGATATTGAAATTGAAATCAAGAGCGTAAACGGGCGCTATTTGGATCTCAGGATCAATGCCCCCCGTGAGCTGAACTTCTTTGAAAATCAAGTGCGTGCTAAGATTGCTCAGCACCTCTTCCGTGGCACTATAGATTTGAGGATCAACTACATCGATCATCGTGAGCCTCCTTTACAGCTTGATAAAGTACGTCTGGCAAAGTATAAAGAGCTCATTCAAGAAGCTCAAAGCTTTCTTGGTACTGAAGATAATATACCTTTACAATACATCCTCGCAGAGCCCGGAGTAATCCAGACTCTTAATAGCCTCGATACAGATGCCACACTGATTCAAGCCTTGGAGACCACTCTGGATGATGCCATTAACTCGTTGTTGAAAGTCACGTTACGCGAAGGTAAAGAGATCAAAAAGGAGTTCTATAAGTCAGAAGTTAAGATTCGTGAGGCTTTGGGTGAGGTTCAGTTGCTGATAGAGCCCTATAAACAAGAACTTTATGAGAAGCTCAAGCAGCGTCTGGAAGAGCTCCTCAGCAAAGAGAGCCACGAAGTCCTCGAGCAGAGGTTGGTCTTGGAAACGGCTATCTATGTTGACAAATATGACATCCAGGAGGAATTGACGCGCTTAAACAGTCATCTCGACACACTTACTCAACTCCTGGATAATTCCAACGGCCAGGAAGTAGGCAAAAAGCTCAATTTCGTCTTGCAGGAGATGCAGAGAGAGGCAAACACTCTGGGCTCCAAGTTTTCCACCACGCAGAGCTTCAAATACATCCTCATTATCAAAGAGGAAATAGAGAAATGCAGGGAGATTGGCCTAAATGTCTCGTGAAGTGCTCCTTAAATGGCGTTCCTGGCCCGCGGTGGAAAGGCCTTGGACCACTGTGGCATTGGTTCTCTTTCTGTTCCTGGTCGCTGCTTTAGTCTGGCACATCACCGTCAATATATGGCAGACGCCCTTTTATTATTTCCTGGGTATGCTGTTGGTATTGGGAAACTTGCTGCCCTGGTTCATTCCCACGGATTATGAGCTGGATCATCAAGGCGTCCATGTTCGCTATATCTTCATCAAAGTCAGCCGTAAATGGGAAGACTTTGGTTGTTTCTACCAGGATAAACGTGGCGTAATGCTCAGTACGTTTAAGATGCCCAGACGTTTGGATCCCTTCAGGGGGCAATCTCTGCGCTTTTCCGGCGAAAAGACAGAAGAGGAAGAGCTAATCAGAATACTTATGGATAAGATAGGAAAGAAATACTAAGGTAATACATGAATAAGAAAGATATAAAAGGCTTGCTTACCAATCACTTCAACAATGATAGGCAGCCTATTTCATATGAGGCTCTGGTGCCCAAACTGCGTTTGGCCAGAAGGGATAAGGCAGAGCTCAAGAAAGAGTTGGAGCGTATGGTAGCGAGCGGCGAATTGATTAAGCGCCGAGGACGCTACTCCCCTGCCCCACCTAAGAAGACACAGAAGATTATTCCCAGAGCGGCTGTTAAAGCCAATATGCGCCTCATCGAAGGGAAGTTTGATGCCACGTCTCTTTCCCGGGATCAATCCTACGCCTTCGTGCGAACTGACGGGGGCGACTACTTTGTGGATTTTGAAGACACCCTTAACGCCTTCCATAATGACATTGTAGCGATAGAAACTATCAGAGGAAGATCGAAGGATAGAGCCATAGTGCGCAAGATAATCAAGCGCTCCAATGAAACTATGGCAGGTGACATCAAGTACCTTTCCAACAAGCCAATCTTTATCTGCTCCAACCCCAAAATACACCGCTGGTTTGAGGTCAATGACACGCTGGGCGCCAAAGAAAACGACAAGGTCGTCCTTGAGGTTACCAACTGGGGCAACATTTACAGCGGCAAGATGCCCGGTGGTAAAGTGGTGGAAGTGCTTGGCCCTTCAGGCGATGTGGAAGTGGAACTATTGGCTGTACTCAGGCAGTATCAGCTTCCTTTGGAGTTTCCCATTGATGTGATAGCAGAGACAGATGCCCTCAAGCAAGAGATAGAAGCCAAAGATTTCAGAGGCCGTGAAGACCTCAGAGACCTGTTGACTTTTACGATAGACCCTGCTTCAGCCAAGGACTTTGACGATGCCATCAGCCTGGAGGCTGATAATCAGGGCTACAAGCTGTGGGTTCATATCGCTGATGTGAGCCACTTTGTTGCCCTCGATTCCAAGATATTCAAAGAAGCATCCAAACGAGGCAACAGCTTTTACTTCCCCAAGCAGGTCATCCCTATGCTTCCCCAGCGCTTATCCAACCAGATTTGCAGCCTCAGACCCAATGAGGACAAGCTCTGCCTCAGCGTCTTTACCCAGTTTGATCTCAAGGGCAATATCAGAAACCAGAAGATAGTGCAAAGCGTGATTCGTTCGGACTACCGCTTGGCTTATGAAGAAGTGGATGCTTATTTTGATGGCGAGGACAGCCAGCTCTCCCCTATCTTGAAGAAGACCTTAAGTGATGCCCTGAAGCTGTCCAAGCTATTGAGCCAAAGACGGATCAGTGAAGGCTATATCTTCTTTGACCTGCCCGAAATCCAATACGAATATGATGATGACGGTCTCCTGGTAGAGCTGGGGCTGGATAAAGAAACCGATGGACACAAGCTGATTGAAAACTTCATGCTGGTAGCCAATGAATATGTGGCAAAGAGGCTTAAGCAGCTTGCCCCACACACCTTGTACAGGATACACGAAAACCCGGATCCCCAGAAACTTGAGAGACTGGGCGTGTTGATCTCGCACTATGGCCTGAGCTTCGATCCTCATGAAGACCCCAATCTCAGCCTGCAATATCTGCTTAATTCCATGCCCAACAAGGACTATCATATGGTCTTTGATCGCATGGTGTTGCGCAGCTTGAAGAAGGCCCAATACACCATCAAGGAAGAGCGTCACTTTGGCTTGGGTCTTGAGCATTATACCCACTTCACCAGCCCCATCCGCAGGCTCTGCGATCTTTGCATCCATCATCTGTGCAAGATTTACCTGCTGAAAACCTCCAAAGCAAGCCTCAATGCATTCCAGTTGAGAAACCATGCTCATACAGCCAACGAACAAGAACTTCTGGCAGATGAGGCAGAGCGCAGTCTGGAACGTGTCTACAGCCTTGCTTTTATGAAGAAAAAGGTGGGTGAACGCTTTACCGGCACGGTGATTTCCACCAGACGTGATGCCCTGATAGTTCGCTTAACTGAAATCCCGGTGACGGGGGTGCTCAAGACTGATACATTGAAAGGCTCGCCTTTCACCTACCATGAACAGGCCATGATGCATGCAAGTAACCTGACTGGAAACTACTACCAGCTGCTTGATAAAGTAATTGTTGACATCATGGACGTTAGTGATGATATATATTTGGAGTTAGCCCAAGTACCCGGAGCGCACACTCATTATTCGGCCGAATTCAGCCCTCATGCGTTTAAAAAGGTTAGACAGCGACAGAGCAAGGAGATAAAATCCAAGCGCTTAAAAAGGGTTGACCAAAAGAGGGGTTCAGATAAAAGTGTACGCTACAAAAGAAAGAGCAAGAAAGCGAGGAGACGATGAAAAGACCCATAGGTATATTTGATAGCGGCGTAGGTGGTTTAACCGTCTATAGAGCTATCCGCGCAGCATTCCCCAGCGAGGATTTGATCTATTTTGGGGATACTGCCAGGGTTCCTTATGGCCCCAAGAGCCCGAATACCATCCTGGATTACAGTCTGCAAAACGCCCGTTTTCTGCTTCAGCACAATATCAAGATCTTGGTAGTTGCCTGTAATACAGCCTCTGCCGTTGCTTTGCCCCAGTTGCAGAATCTTGCTCACATCCCCATAGTAGGCGTGATTGAACCGGGAGCAATGCAAGCTGTTCAAAAGACCAAAAGCGGCCGCATTGGCGTGATTGGAACCATGGGCACAGTGCGCTCTCAGGCATATGGAAAGGCTATCCTGAATCTTGCACCGGATTTTGAGATTTACAGCACCGCCTGTCCCCTATTCGTCAGCCTGGCCGAGGAGGGCTTTGACCGTCATCCCGTTGCCAAAACCATTGCGCAGCATTACCTTAGCTTCTTTGATGACAAGGATATAGACACCCTCGTTTTGGGCTGTACTCACTATCCATTGCTCAAGGACGTGATCGCCGAAGTAATGGGCCCAAACGTGAGCTTAGTGGATAGTGCTCAGGCGATTAGCGACCATCTACAGACCTTGATAGCTCGCACAGATAATACCAAGCCGGGAACTGATGAGTTCTTTGTCAGCGACAATGAAGAGCAGTTTTCCCAGCTTGCAGCCAAGATTTTAGGCTCCGAACTGCATCACCTCAAGCGGGTGAAGCTTTTTGAGAGCTGGTTTGAAGAATAACATAAAAATAAGATAAAGAGAGGAACACAAATGAAACCTTTAATTTTGACCGCAGCAATCACTGGTGCCGAAACCACCAGAGAGCATCAGCCCAATTTGCCTATCACGCCTGAAGAACAGGCAAAAGAAGCAAAAGCCTGTTATGAAGCAGGTGCCAGAGTGATCCATCTGCACGTACGTGAAGACGATGGCACGCCCTCCCAGAGATTGGAGCGCTTCCAAGAGTCCATCGAAGCTATCCGTGAAGCTGTACCTGGCATTATCATCCAGATCAGCACCGGTGGAGCCGTGGGCGAACCATTTGACAAACGCCTGGCTCCCTTGAAGTTAAAGCCTGAGATGGGAACCCTCAATGCCGGTACCCTCAACTTTGGCGACGAAATCTTTGAAAACCACCCCAAGGACATTGTGCGCTTGGCAGAAGCTTTCAAGGAATACGGCGTTGTTCCCGAAGTGGAAGTGTATGAATCCGGTATGATTGACTACGTGGCAAGGCTGGTGAGAAGAGGCATTGTGACCCACACACCCCTTCACGTGCAGTTTGTGCTTGGCGTGCCCGGTGGAATGAGTGGCAAGCCCTCCAACGTGTTCTACATGGCCCAGCATCTGGCAGAAGAAATCCCCACAGCCACTTGGGCTGTCGCCGGCATCGGACGCTGGCACATCCCCGCTTCCATGGTAGCCATGGTTATGGGTGGTCACATCCGCGTTGGATTTGAAGACAATATCTTCTATCACAAGGGTATACTTGCAGACAGCAATGCCCAATTGGTAGCCAGAATGGCGAGGATAGCCGAAGAAATCGGACGTCCTATTGCCACACTGGAACAAGCCCGTGAAATTCTTGCTTTATAGATATGAGGTGAATGGTGCAACTCAGTGAAAACGCACTATTGGTCTTAGAAAAGCGCTACTTTAAAAAGGATGATCAGGGCCGTCCCCAAGAAGATTGGGAGGCCTTGATCAGCCGGGTAGCGAAGAATGTTTCCGGCGGAGACCAAGCCCGTTTTGAATCCTATTTCAAGCTCTTGGATTCCGGACGCTTCTTGCCAAACTCCCCCACTCTGATGAATGCAGGAAGCGATCTGCAGCAGCTTTCCGCCTGCTTTGTGCTTCCTATTGATGACAGCATGGACAGCATCTTCGAGACGCTCAAAAACGCTGCGTTGATCCACAAAAGTGGGGGCGGAACCGGATTTTCTTTCAACCGCTTGCGTCCGGCCAATGCGCGGGTGAAGTCTACCAATGGAGTTTCCAGCGGGCCTATCAGCTTTTTGAAGGTCTTCAACGCTGCTACGGATGCCGTCAAGCAAGGCGGTACTCGTCGCGGCGCCAATATGGCTATTCTAAACGTCGATCACCCGCAAATCCTGGAATTCATCACCGCAAAGGCAGACCCAAATGAGCTCAACAACTTCAATATCAGCGTAGGCATCACTGAAGACTTTATGCAAGCTGTAAACCAGGATGCAAACTACGAGCTGGTTGCCCCGCACACAGGCGAAGTTGTGGGCAGCCAGAATGCACGTGAAGTTTATGACCTCATCGTGGAAATGGCCTACAAAAACGGTGAACCCGGTATCGTATTTTTGGATAGGATCAATAAGGACAATCCCACGCCACATTTGGGCAGGATAGAATCCACCAATCCCTGTGGTGAGCAGCCTTTACTGCCCAACGAAGCCTGCAATTTGGGATCAATCAACCTGGCTATGTTCGTGGTTGATGATCAGATTGATTGGGAAGGACTGAAGCAGACTGTACGCCTTTGCGTAGACTTTTTGGACGACGTGATCGACGTCTCCGAATTCCCCTTGCCTCAGATCGAAGAGATGGTGAAACTAAACCGCAAGATAGGCTTGGGCGTAATGGGTTTTAGCGACCTTTTATACCGGCTCAGGATTCCCTACGCTTCCGATGAGGCGGTGGATTTGGCATCTAAATTGATGGAGTTTATAGACTTTCAGGCCAAGACCCGCTCCATGGAAATAGCTGAAATCAAGGGCAGTTTCCCCACCTTTGAAAAGAGCGTTTGTCATCGCATCATCGCTGCAAGACCCAAGCTTGAATGTGACTGGGATACCTTGGCTAAAGACGTGAAAGCCAAAGGGATACGCAATGCCACAGTCACCACCATCGCGCCCACTGGGACCATCAGCATGATTCTGGACACATCCAGTGGTGTCGAGCCGCAATTCTCGCTTGTCTACGTCAAAAATGTGATGGATGACGACAAGCTGTTATATGTGAATAAATGGTTTCAAGAAGCCCTGGAACAGGAAGGTCTGCTCGACCGCGAACTCTTGGAAGAAGTGGCGCAAAGGGGCTCCGTCGCCGATATTGACGGTATCCCGGAGCACATCAAAAAGGTGTTCCAAACCGCCCACGACATCACCCCTGAATGGCATATCCGTATGCAGGCAGCCTTCCAAGTTTATACAGATAATGCAGTCAGCAAAACCATCAACTTCCCAAATGAAGCCAGCAAAGACGACATCCGCAGCGCTTTTGACCTTGCCTACAAGCTCGGTTGCAAGGGCGTGACTGTATATCGTGATGGCAGCAGGGAACATCAGGTGCTTAGCGTCGGAAGCGGCAGCAGAGATGAGAAGAAAGTCGCCCCGCGTGATAGGCCTGAAATCACTCACGGCATCACGCAGCGTCTGGAAACTGGCTGCGGACATATGTACGTCACCATCAATACAGACGATTTGGGTGCCTGTGAGGTCTTTGTGCAGATGGGCAAAGTGGGTGGCTGTGCTTCAGCTCAATTGGAAGCTATCGCCCGCCTTTCCTCTTTGGCGCTGCGCTCAAATATCAGATTGGAAGCCATCATTCGTCAGCTCAAAGGTATACGCTGTCAGTCTCCAATGTGGCACAAAGGGCAGATGATCACCTCCTGTGGTGATGCCGTGGGACGTGCTCTGGAAAACTTCCTGGCCACCTACAAAAATGGAGATATCAGACAGGTGACCATCAATTCTGACGAAGGTGCGATTTCCTTTTCCACCCTCAAACCCAATGTCGCTCTCTGCCCTGATTGCGGCTCCAGCGTTGAGCATGCCGAAGGCTGCCTCAAATGCCCTTCCTGTGGGTGGTCTAAATGTTAATAATGTATTCTCTTAAGGAGTGTTTATCATAATGCGTTGCCGTCATTGCAACACCCGTTTAGCGGTTCACGATGTATGGTGTCCCAAGTGCCAGCGTCAGAGCAGCCTGGTAAAAAACGAGCTCTCTGCCATGCGCTCACTGAAAGCTACTTGGGCACAGTACAAGCCCAATATCAGCATCAACGTTCCTTTGGCTGTGCCCGCCATCATCTTCGGGATTATCCCTTTACTCATCCTGATTTGGCTCTTCAATACCAGCTTGATGTTGCCTATGGACAGCACGGTTAAACTGTTGCTCAATCTATTGATAAAGTCTGTGCTGGTGAGCTTGTTTTTGCCTTTTACCCTGATAGGATTCAAGGCTGTCTCAACCCTTGATGGCTATCAGGCGGGCAAGCCCGGCCTCTTCATGGCTCTCAAAGCTTATCCCAAATACCTCGTCTTCAGCATCATCAACTGCGCCTACTTCGTGGTTATCTATCTGATCTGTTTTGGTTTCCCCGGCTTTGGCAGCGACCCCATTCTCAGATTGGTGTGGATAGTGCTGGTAAACTACTGGATAGCTTTGATCCTGCCGGTTCCCATTCTGATGGAAGACCGCAACTTGAGCTTTATGGCGGCATTTAAGCTGGCACGCCGCCATTTCGGCGTAGTGCGCTGGAATATCTATCTCATGGTGCTGGTACTGGCTGTGCTCAATATACTGGCAACGCTTGTCTTGCTCGTTCCCCTGGCCATCACCATCCCCTTCAGCTGGTATGCAGTCAGGGATTACACCCGCACCTTGCTTGAATATGAACTGGATAAACAATAAGTCATGAAAAGAAAAGAAATTACCTCGCTTGTGATCCTGATCCTGGTCATCGGCTACGGAGCTTGGCAATTTTACCACCGCAGCTTCACGCAGACCAAGTCCAAGCATCTTCTGGACACCGTGGTGAGCATCACGGCTACCTCAAAGAGTAAAAACGTAGGCAACATGATAGATTCCGTGTTTGTCTATATCGAATCTTTGCAGGATAAGCTCAACGATTTTGATCCCAACTCGCTCCTGTACAAGATCAACCACTCCGATGCCACCACTTTCACCATGGATGAAGATATCTACGAGCTTCTGGTGCTCAGCGACAAGCTTTACAAACTGAGCGACGGAAAGTTTGATCCCAGCATCAAGCCGGTTTTAAACCTTTGGGGATTTGGCTCCAGTCCCGGTGAGTATAGCGACACCCTCAAGGCCGCTGTACCCGATAGTTTAATGCTCAAACAAGCACTGCACATGGTGGGATTTTCCAAGCTCGCTTTTGATAAAACCAGCCTCTATAAACCTGCAGGAATGCAGCTCACCTTCGGTGCGATCGCCAAGGGCTATATCTTGGATAAGGCAGCGCAGAAAATGAAGGAACTGGGCATTGTGAGCGGAAACATAGACTGTCGCAGCAGCATGATCTTCTTCGGCTCCAAAATCCCACAATTGGTTTATATCCAGCATCCGATGCTCAGCCGGGACGACTACATCGCCTCCTTCAAGATCCTCAACAGCAGCGTGGGAACCAGTGGCAACTATCAGCAATGCTTCGAACAGGATGGTGTCCATTACCATCACATCATCGATCCCCACACCGGATATCCTACACCCAACATCTTTAGCACCACGGTGATTACGCCCAGTGCCGCCCTTGCCGATGGACTTTCCACAGCCTTCTTTTTGATGCCGCCCCAAAAGGCAATCGAAGCAGCTAAAAGCCTGAAAGACTGTGAGCTGGTGATCTATTATCAACAAGATGGCAACTCGGTATCACTTAAAAGCATGGGGATGAAGCAACTGGATTTTAAAGAAAAACTATGACCATTCCCGATATCCAATCCCAAGCAGACGACAGGCATGTAAACATCGAAAAGGTGGGCGTGAATTCTTTGCGCTACCCAATCGTGGTGGAAGATAGAGACAACAAGGTACAATCCACTGTTGCCGACCTGAATATCTACGTGGATCTCCCCCACCACAGACGCGGCACCCATATGTCCCGCTTTGTAGAGGTATTAAACCAATACCATCAGAACTTTTTCGTAGACCAGCTGGAGAAGTTTCTCATTGAGCTCAAAGAAGTGATGAAAGCCCAAGCAGCCTATGTAGATGTGAGCTTCCCCTATTTTATGCGCAAAACAGCGCCCGTCTCCAAAATAGCCTCTCTGATGAGCTATGACTGCTGCTTTAACGCAAAATACAATGACACTTACGAGCTTTGGATAGGTGTAGTTGTGCCCGTCACCACGCTTTGTCCCTGCTCCAAAGAGATCAGCGAATTTGGGGCGCACAACCAGCGCACAAACATCACCATCCGCCTTTGTTACCACGAGTTTATCTGGCTGGAAGAGCTGATCGAGATCGCCGAAAGCGTTGCTTCTGCACAGATTTATCCCCTTCTGAAGCGTCCTGACGAGAAATATGTAACCGAGCATGCCTATGAAAACCCACGCTTTGTGGAAGATATAGTTAGAGAAATAGCCGGAATCCTGAAAAGTGATCCCAGGGTAAAGAAGTTTTATGTAGAAGCATGCAGCTTTGAATCTATTCATGCTCACAATGCCTATGCCCTCGTAAGCTCCGATGGCGTCTTGAGCCCGGTAACTTCTTCGCCCACTACATAATATCTACATTACAGGCCTGAATGAACCCGCTCAAGCTATTTAAACCCCTTCCCGCAAAGGTGATGGGAAGCACCGGCAGCCCGGATTCGCACAGCTTTGAAATCCAAAAGGCTCAGAAGTATGTGCATCCTAACGGCCTAAGCTACTACCTCTATAGTGACACATCCGAGCCTATCGTCTGCCTGCAGGCTGTAGTGAAAACCGGTAGCACAATTGAGCAAAAGGGCCAAGCCGGCTACTCCCATTTCATCGAACATCTGACCTTCAAGAGCAGCAAAAATTACGGCTTTAACGAGATTTCAAACACTGTCTTTGCCTTGGGTGGCTGGCTCAATGCTTACACCGATTTCGACAGCACCTGCTACTACATGCTGCTGCCTTCAGAACAAGTTTTTATAGGTCTGCAGATCCTGGGTGAACTGCTGATGAATGCCTCTTTTAACGCAGAGGATGTGGAGACTGAAAAAGACATTATTCTGGAAGAGATGCTGCAATATAGGGACGATCCTGAAGCCGATTTTCTGGAGCACATCCAGCTAAGCTATTTTGACAAAAGCCCCTTGGGCAGGTCTATCATCGGCAATCCCGAGAGCATCAAAGCTGCTACTCATGCAAGGCTAAAGAGCTTTTACAAGAGAAGATACCAACCTCAAAACTCATTTGTGGTAGTATCGGGAGCAGTTGAGGCAGATGTTCTGCACAAGTATATGGATGACATCTTTGGCAAATGGCAAAACCGCAATTCGCCACTCAAGAAACCCATCAACAGATGGCTGGAGCCAGAGATATCCAAAAAGAGGTATGTGTGGCAAAAAGCCGAACAAAACCTCTTTGCCTGGGTCTTGCCAGAGCTCAGCGAACTGAATCCTGCTGCAGACCACCTTCTCTTTGCTATCCGTTATCTGGCCATCGGGCGCAGCTCAAAGCTACATAAGATCTTGGTGGAGGATAAAAAGCTCTGTTCAGCCATACGCGTCTATTCCCTTTGTGGACTCGATAGCGGTGCATCTGTGGTCACATTTGTCACTTCCCGCAAGAGTGCTATACCCAAAATTGCCTCTATTATCCGCCAGAATTTCAGCGATTTATGGCACAATGGCATTGATCCTGAAGAGTTTGAGCTGATCCGCAGCGATATCATCCATGGCTGGCTCTATGGATTTGAAGCACGGGAAAGCATCGGCAACTACATTGTTGCGGAAGCCCTTTTGGGTGATTACGAGCGCCTTTATAGCTATGGAGAGCGCATCAAGGCCGTTACTGCCCAGCAGGTGGAAGCAGCGGTCAAAAAGTATTGGCAGCCCAGATTTATGACCTTTTACTATCGGGGTGGAGCAGCCGTGGAGCTTGATCCCACCTTGATCCCCGGCCATAAAGACTACATACTGCCTCCCAAGAAGAGAAAGAAGCAAACAGCTGCAACTGAAGCACCTCAGATCATTTTCCACACCAAACGAGGAGAGCAAATCAAGACGGAGAGCCAGAGCCCTTCAAGCCAAGAACTTGTCCAAGTGGATGAGAAGCATTGGCAAGGCATTTTGCCCAACGGCATCCATTTCACTTTTAAACAGTTGTATTCAAATCCTGTGAGTGGCTTTACCCTCTGCACACCAGCATCTCAGCTATGGGAAAGCGCAGAGCAAAGAGGATTCAACTATTTTCTTTCCACCATGCTTCTCTATCAAAGTGCCAATTATTCGCACCAGAGCATCATGGATTTCTCCCGCAAATTGGGGATGAATATCCGCGTCACCCACAGCTTGGATACCACCTCTTACAAAGGCAAATGCTTCACCGCGGATTTGGCTCCCTCTTTGACTCTACTGGCGGATTTACTCTCCAATATCAGCCTCGATTCCAGCTATTTATCCACCCTAAAATCGGCCGCCTCAGATAACCTCCGCCGTGAAAAAGATCACCCTGCAACCAACGGATATTTGAAATGGCTGCGAACCATCTTTGCAAATTCACAAGTCTTGGAACGCTCCAGCGGCAATATCTCGCAGATAAAGCAAATTAAGACGACCCACCTGGAAAGCTGGTTTGAAGAGCATTACCGCGCCCAAAACTTCCACCTCGCCATCTGTGCGAGCATGGATGCAGAAACGGTCTGGGAGATGGTAAATCAGATCTTTGATTCCATTCCATCCTTTGATCAGCAGCCGGAAAAGCTCAGATTGCAGCTTACTCCTCAGAAGCCAAGCAAAAAGCGCAGCATGGGCGCTAATGAACAGGCTGTAATCCATCTGGGCTCTCTGTCCTGCTCATCCAAAGACAAAGTGCAAACCACTGCCGCCCATCTCCTTGCTCAAATCATTGGTGGCGACGTCAACTCCCGCTTTTTTGATATCGTGCGTGAAAAGCACGGCTTAGCCTATCAAACAGGCATGGAACTCGTTAATTTGGAATCAGTTGGCTATTGGACAGCCTACGCATTTTGCAACCCCAAAGAGCAAAAGCTTTGCCTGAAGTTGATGCAGGATATTTTGAAAGATATTCATCAAAACGGCGTGGAGCCTCAGGAGCTGGAACTGGCCAAAAACTACCTCATCGGTATGCATCGCTTTGATGCAGAAAGCGTTAATTATCAAGCCTCTTCTTTGGCTGCTCTCTCCGCTTTGGGTTACGATATTCAACATCATCTCCAGCGCAGCAACCGCATCACATCCATAGACATCGAAACCGTCGATGACTATGCAAAACAATACCTTAACCCCCAAAACCTTTATATCCACATCCTGAAATGATTACCTTAGGCATAGACATCGGCTCCCGCAATACCAAGCTGATCATCTTCGATCACGAAAAGCAGAGCATCCTCTTTCAAGAGTGGGTAGCTACAAATATCGACCCCACCAAGAGTATAGAACACTTATACGCTAAGGCACTACACTCCCTGAGACTCTCTGAAAAAGACATCGCAGCCAAGGTCGCAACGGGTTATGGACGCAAGATATGGCCGCTTGCAGATAAGGTCATCTCTGAAATCTCCGCCCATGCGGCCGGCATAGCCTGGTTAAACCCTGAAGTCCGTACTATCATTGACATCGGCGGACAGGATAGTAAAGTCATCGTGCTTGATGAACAAGGGAAAGTATTCGATTTTGCCATGAACGATAAATGTGCAGCAGGCACAGGGCGCTTCTTGGAAATGACTGCCATGCGCTTGGGCATAGAAGTGTCACAACTGTCTGGTTTGGCGGAAGAAGCAGATAGCGAAATCAAGCTCAACAACACCTGCGTAGTCTTTGCTGAAACCGAGATCATCTCGCTCATGGCCTCCAAGGTGAGCGCAGAAAACATCGTCAGGGCCGTGCACTGCTCCATTGCCAAAAGGATTTTCAGCCAGATGTCTGCGCTAACCCATGGGGCACCATACAGTTTCACCGGTGGAGTTGCCCAAAACCAAGACCTGGCACATTGTATTTCCATAGAATTGGGCTCCAGTTTATGGATTCCGCCCGAACCTGAAATAACCGCTGCCTTGGGTGCCGCCATCTTGGCAAAACCATGATTCTAACAGACTATCATCTTCATTCACAATACAGTTGGGATAGCAAACTTCATGCAAAAGATTTGCTCGACAAGGCTATCTCATTAAACTACACAGCAATAGCCCTTACGGAGCACTTGGACTTACTGCCTTGGGAGCTTTCTGTAAATGGCTTGCTATCCCTGAAAGAATACAGCGCCTACGTGGATATGCTCAAGACTCAGTATCCGCAGCTGAAAATCATCAAAGGCATTGAGATTGGAGACTATCACCGGGTAAAAGACTTTGCCTCTGCCCTGGTCCGAGAAATAGATCTGGAGCTAACCTTGGGAGCAGTTCACTTCTTGAGCGAGCAGATAAACGTAGCCGTTCCTCTCGCCTATCCCCTATCAGATGAGCAGGTCAAGGACTACTACCTGCAAAACTTAACTCTTGTTAGAGAGTGTGAGATTGACGTGCTGGCACACCTGGGCGTGTATAAACGTTATTACGAGCAACAACCCAATGAAGAACATGCCCTGCCCATCGTCAAAGACATCTTCAACGTCATGATAGAGAAGCAGATAGCCCTCGAGATCAACTACTCTCCCTACCGGAAGGACTACGGCAATTGCCTGCCTGAGCCATGCTTTTTGGAACTCTATAAAGATATGGGTGGCAAGCTCTTTACTATCGGAGGAGACTGCCATCACCTGGATCACTTCAACGATTTCCGACACCTGCTACCTGAGTGGGCTCTAAAAATGAAAAGAGTGCAAGATATTGATGGCGAAAGCGATATGATCAAGCCTCTGCCCTGCTTGCTCACCTTATAGGCGATAGATTTTTTCGTCCTTTTCTTTTCAAAATAATAGACTCGTCACTTACTTGTTGCTTACTCAGCCGCC
>JGI24502J29692_10032824_pt1 | contig 18606 bp, 10 predicted proteins | sample BioPla3RNA1_FD_29692 | JGI IMG/M metagenome (IMG submission 29692)
GAATAAACGACATCACTTTATTATGTTTATCGTTTTGGGTTTGCTAATAACTGGCTGCAGTAATTTTTCTAGTAGTAATGTATCAAATGACTCAAATGATAATAATACAAGTATTGAAACAGTTTATCCAATAGGGAAATATGTGCAAAAAAATATTTCTCAAATTAACACATTCCCTTCTTTTCCTAATAATTACAAATTTATAGACTTTAGCAAAATCGCAAAAGAATTAGACTCTTTGGTTTTTAATTTTGCTAATGATTCAGAAGCTAAATTACCTTCCTATATTGCTAATGACCCTACTACATGGAGCCCCATGGGCTATTGGCATGATCAACCAAGACAACCTCCTACATATAATCCACTTGAAACAGGTTATTTAAGAAGAACATTTGGATTACCAACTTATGTTGGTGATAATCGCGTACTTAGTTCTGGTAGTGAAGCAATTGTAACTATCGGATCTGTTCTTGGCAGTACTTTGGCTGGTATTGATAAACAAAATCAAACATTTAATGAAGACTCGTATGATTTTGTTGAAATGACATTCGCAAGTTATGACACTGGCTGTAAATTAGTTCATAACTATGGAGTACAAGGGCAAAGCTTTTGGTACGACTTGTTCCCGCAAATATTGTTCGCACGCTTATATAGTTATTACCCTAATACACAATATATGCGTGAAATGGTTTTAAACGGAGCTGATCAATGGTTAGCAGCCATACCAAATTTTGTTAAAGATGGTGAGCCAAATTATGAATTCGTTGGCTATAATGTTGTTTTAAAATCTCCTACAACGACAGGTGGACACATTGAACCTCCTAATGGTGGACTTGCATTTATTTTTTACTCCGCTTATGAAATAACTAAAGATGAAAAATATTTGGATGGTTGTAAAGAAGTTCTTAATTATTTACAAACCTATGAAAAAAACCCAAATTATGAAGCACTTACTGATTATGCTCCTTATGTAGCAGCCATATTAAATCATAAATATGGCACTAATTATGATATTAGTAAGTTCATCGATTTTATATTTGATAATGATTCTACATTTAGACCAGGATGGGCAGTAATGAATGATAATTTCGCTGGTTACCCGATGCATGGGTTAGTTGGCCAAACTGGTGATTATGCCTTTTCAATGAATTCGCTTCACTTACCAACAACTCTTATGCCGCTAGTAAAATATGAGCCCTGTTATGCATCTACTATGGGCAAGTATATGCTAAATTTAGTTAGCAATAGTCGTGTCTTTTTTGCAAAAGAGCATCCAATTAATAAGCAATCAATGGATTCTTATCTTCCGTTTGATCCGTATGGCAATATCATATATGAAGGTTTTAGAAATAATTGGAATGGTGTAAATGGATATGCAATGGGCGACGCTACCACAATATTTAATCAACCAAGTGACTTAAGTTTATATAGTAGTGTTTTCCTTGGAGGAATGGGGGCACTAGTTTCTCAAACAGACGTTAATGGAATATTACAAATTGACTTAAATGCTACGGATAGTTTTGGAAATAATGATTATCCTACTTATTTATTCTATAACCCATATAGTGAAGATAAGATTTTTACTTTTAATGGAACAACCACAAATTACGACCTCTTTGATGCAACATCAAACTCTATATTTGGTCGCAATTTAGTAGGAAATACCCGTATTTTGCTAAGAAAAGAAAGTGGCATAGTATTAAAAGTACTACCCGCAAATAGTTATTTAAAATTAGAAAATGATACATTTTATTTAGGTGAAAATATTTTAAATAAAGAACGTCCAGCAGTCGAATTTTTAAACATTAACACTAGACAAGAACTAACGGAAGATAGCCCGATTAAAATTGCATATACTGGTCTTCATGATGATGATGTTATTAATATGAAAATATATTTTGGCAGTATCTTAGCTTACGATGGTGAACCAGTTACCACTTTCTATTATGAAAAAGATATCCTGCCAGATACGGATTACACTTTAAAAATAGTCATCGAAACTAATAATGGACTAACAGATTATGTTACAAAGAAAGTTGTGTGTAGGTAACTTTTATGAATAAAAAAATTACATTTCTTCTTTTAGGAATCTTATTAATTACTAGTTGTGCTAATAACTCAAATAGTAGTTTAAATAGCGATAATTCAGATTCTATTACTACTAGCAGCGAAAACACATCCGAAATTCCTACATGGAATGGTGAAAGTGTGCGTTACTCAGCTTTTCACATTAGTCAATTTGGTAGTGCCACACCAGCGGGTGTAGCCAATTATATTGAAAATGAAGATTATGTGCAAATTTGGAATATTGATGCTAGTTTAGACAACTATGGTGGCGTGCAAACACCAGTTTTAAATTTAGATTTCTCAAAAGCAGTTATCTTTGAAATGAACGTTTTAAGCGCCTACTCTCAATATATTGTTAAGTTAGCCGTTGAGGGCGAACTTGAATATTACTATGTTTTATCAGACGATAATACTCCAGGAATTATTTCAATCAATGTTGTTAGTTCAATGCTTAGTACTAAATATAGAGAACGAAACACTCAACCTGACCCAGGTTACCAAAACGGATGGAAATACGAAGGCAAAACTAAACATTGTACTTTTCATATTCTAGCTAAAGGACCAGATGGAGAAAGACAAACAGCCGAACTAAATATTAAGCATATTGCTATCTATAATAATCAAGAAGCAATAACAGGTATTGAAATTACTTCTTCTGCAATTTCGGATAATAAGATAAGTCGTCTAGTTAATAGTGATGCAGTCTTTTTAAACGCTTCTGTTCTTCCAAATTCGTCAAGTCAAGAAGTCTTATGGGATAGTGCTAACTCAGACATAGCTAAAGTTGACGAATTTGGAAAGCTAACTTTTGAAGGTGTAGGACGAACAACGATTAGTGCTAAATCTAGAGTTGACCAAAGTAAAATTGCAACTCTAGATATTGATGTCTTAAGTGGTTATGAAAATATTGATGACCTAAAAGTTGCCCTAGCAGGCCTTAACTATGATGGTAGTAATGAAGATGTAGAATTCTTTAATGATTTATTTAATACAACTTGGAGTGGCGAAATTTATTTAAACTTAACACCTGAAACAATGTCTAGCGTTAAGACACATAAGGAAAGTAATACTTATGTTTTAGAAAATTACTTTGATAATAATAATTTTACACACATTAATGAAGCAAATGCGCGCGAACTTAATAATAAAGCAAGAATGAAACTTAATTTTACAAATGGGGCTGTTAATACAATTTACCGTTGTATTGATGGTTTACTTTACTTAGAAGGAAGTGCCGAAGATTTATTTATAACTTATGCAACTAAAGATGATGATTGGCAAAAAACTAGTTCTTATATTGAAAAAGGAATTATCATCAATACTAGTGGTCAACCGCAAAAATATACAATTGATATAAGAAATACAACCCTTTACTTTGATGATTTTCCAACCGATTTTACAAATGCCGAAAAATGGACAATTCCTGACCGTACTAAGCAAAGTGAAGATCCTGTAGTTCATGCTCTTAGTCCAGCTTCACTTCGTGTTGTCGGAGATAAACTTGAAATGAAACAAAATAAATACCCTGAAGCAAAATATTGTTTTGGTGGTATTGTAAGTAAAATAATTGCAAAACATGATGCCCCAAGAGTACAAATGCTCCTACAAGTTGATGAGCTAAATCGAATGAATGAGTATGTAAAAACAATGTGGGAAATTAAAGTTCTTTATTATGATGAATATGGAAATGTTATTTCACAAAACCCACTTAAAGTAAGTTCAGGCAATGAAATAGGATTCCAAGTTATCGATTTTAATCCTGCTTATCCTAATTTCCAAATTTACTTAGTAGTTAATGGTAGTGATATTGGAGCCCAATTTGCAGACGCGACAATGAAAATTAGTTATTTAAAAGCCTATAGCGTGGAGTAAATTATGAAAAAGCAATTACTAATAACAAAGAATCAAATTAAACCAACTAGACCTGATTTTAAAGTTTTTGGTGTTTTTAATCCAGCAATTATTAAAGTTGCTGATGAATATATTATGTTTGCAAGAGTAGCTGAAACTGTCGCACTAGAAAAAGATTCTCATGTTGTAATACCTGTTTATCGTAATAATGACTACACATTTTTAAAGTTTGCTACTAATGACCCAAATTATGATTTTTCCGATGTAAGAGTTATTAGAAATCATCGTCAAAATTATTTAACGTCAATTAGTCATTTTAGGATTGGTCGAAGTAAAGATGGCTATAATTTTACATTTGATGATACACCCATACTACCTGATTCTATTTATGAAGAGTTTGGAATTGAAGATCCTAGAATTACTAAAATTGATGACAAATACTACATTTCATATACCGCTGTTAGTGAATATGGAATAAATGTACGGTTAATGGTTACTGCTGATTTTAAGAAATTTACACGATTAGGTAATATTTTCCATTTTGATAATAAAGATGTTGTATTATTTCCTAAAAAAATAGGAGGGTACTATTACGCTTACCATCGACCGAGCACCAGTGAATTTGGTCGTCTTGATATGTGGGTAGCAAAAAGTACAAACTTACTCCACTGGGGTGAGCATGAAGTCTTAACTGGTGCTCGCATTGATTATACCGCAAGTGTTCGCTTAGGCGCTGGAGCAGTCCCATACCTTACAAAAGAGGGCTGGATTGTAATTTATCATACAGCTGATTCCTTTAACCGCTATCACCTTGCAGCTCTATTAGTTGATAAAGATGATCCAAGTAAAGTTCTTAAACGAAGTAAAAAGCCTTTAATCTTTCCAACAGAGCTTTTTGAAAAAGAAGGACTTATGCCTGAAGTCGTCTTTACTTGTGGTGCTATTTTTGAAAAAAATGAAATTAAAGTCTATTACGGAGTATGCGATGAAGCAATTGCAGTCGCTACTTTAACATATGATGAAATTTATGAAAATTTAGGGGAGGTTTTATGAAACGAAGACTAATTAAATTAAGTTTATTACTAAGTTTATTACTTCTTTGTCCGGCATTAACTGGTTGTGTTAGTAATAGAAATGTCAACGAGATTAAAATCGCTCTAGATATTGAAGATGATGGTAGATATGACGAACTATTTGCACTTTATAAAGAACAAACAGGCATAAGCGTTAAAGCCACATATGGCCAAGATGTTGGTAAATTAATTGGCACCAAAGATGAGCCAGATATTATTAAAACAAGTACTGTTATCATTGAAGCAATGAAACCATCTTTAATTGATTTATCGCCCTTAATAAACGCTGATCCTAGTTTTAAACTTACTGATTATATTGATCCAATCGTTGAAGCTCTAACGATTGATGGTAAAGTTTACGCCTTACCAACTTCGCTTAATACATCACTTCTTTACTATAATAAGGCGATGTTTGATGAGCATGAAGATGCAATCCGAACCGCATTAGAGTTAGAACCAGGCGAAAGTGTCTATCCACAGGCTGATTGGACATACGATGAATTCCAAAAAGCAGGCGTAGCAATGACAAAATTTAGTGGTCCACCCCCACACTATTTTGGAGCTGAAACCCAACTGAATTGGTGGGGTGAATGGTATGTTTATGTTCAACAAATGGGTGGAAATTTTTATGTTCCTAATACTAATAATCACCGCGTCAACCTTACAAGTGATGAAGTTATCGCTGCTACAACTTTCTTCCGAAATAAAGCAATGGGACCTGAAGGAACAAAATTTAGCCCAAATGCAAATGAAATGGCAAGTGCTAACTCGTTTTCAGCAGGCAATGTTGCCATGATTTTTGGAGGGCACCTCGGAGACTGGTTTTCTTATGATGTTTTAGAACTTGATTGGGATATTCAAGTTTTACCAAAGCCAATAGGACGACCTGAAGCTCCTGGTGGAGAATTATCAGCTGATGCTTTTGGTATTTCAGTGCGTAGTAAAAAAGTTGAAGCATCATTTAACTTTTTAAAACTCTGGGCTGGTAAAGAAGGTGCTCTTAAAATGTATGAGTTTGGTAAAATTGGCGCACTAAAGAATATGCAAGAATATATTGCGGAATTACCAAGTGAAAAACAAAAGAATTTAAATATTGATGGCCTTTTTGCAGCGATTAACGAAGCAATCATCCTTCCAAGAGAACAAGATTTTTCTAAAATAATGCGTGAATTCGTAATGAGCGAATTATATAAATTAATGATTGATGGTCGGGGAGCAGAAACTGATGTAGTCTTAGTTTTGAACCGAATACAAAATAATGTTAACAATTACTACATTAGTCTATATGGAGATAACTAATAAATGACAACTAAAAAGAGTAAGTGGAAACGATTTAAGAAGAATTTTAGAAAAGACTATCGTTATTTTCTTCTTTTTACTGGGATTGCCTTAATCGGTTTCCTGCTCTTTTACTTTTATCCTATTGTCAGAACTCTTATCTTGTCTTTTACAAATAAAAATATCTTTGACACCAATGCTGAATTTGTGGGCTGGGAAAATTATCTTTATGCTATAAAACATGATAAACTTTTTGCCCTATCAATAAAACAATCAATGATTTTTGCTCTTGTAAGTGGCTTTTTTGTTCTAGTAACTTCTCTTATTTTAGCGTTATTACTAAATAGCAAAGTTAAAGGAATTGGTGTTTTTAGAACGATTTATATGTTACCTTTTATCATTCCTAGTTTTGCCGTTGGAGCAGTTTATAAAAACTTATTCAACCCAACAACGGGACTTATTAATCAGGTCTTAAGTTTGTTTGGCGTTACAAATTTACCACTTTGGCATATTTCTCCAGATTCTGCTCTTTTTACAATGATTCTTATTAGTTCAATGGGTTTTGGCGTAAAAATGCTTGTTTTTCTTGCTGCTCTTCAAAGTATCCCTGAACATCTTTATGAAGCAGCTCGAGTTGAAGGAGCATCAAGAACACAACAATTCTTTAAAATCACATTACCACTTATTACACCAATGTTATTTTTTAATGTGATTTTAATTACGATTGATGGACTTCGTGCATTTTCACTTGCTTTCGTTATGGGTAACGGACAAGGCTGGCCAAGTAACTCAACACTCTTATTCCCTATTTATATGTTTATGACTGCTTTTAATATGCCGTTCCGTCTTGGATATGCTGCTGCGATGGCGTGGTTATTCTTCCTTATTATATTAGCGTTTACATTAATTCAATTTTTTGCCTCAAGATTTTATGTTGAAAAGGATATTACATTAGAATGATTAAAGCGAATTTAAAGAAAAAGCGACGTACAAAACAAAGGGAAAATGCCCGTAAAGCATTTATCTATTTTGCGCTGTCATTTTTCGCCTTTATCGCGCTAATCCCACTTTATTATCTTTGTATTACTGCTATGAAAGACTTAAACGAAGCAGCAACGCAAGCCACAATGTTTCCTCATTCTTTTGCTCTTTGGGATAATATAAAATTTGTTTTAACTCATCCAGATTATAAAATTGCCCGTATGTTTTTAAATACGATGTTTATCTTTGCTTTAAAAACACTAGGAACAATTATTACTTGTTCTCTTGCTGCTTATGGCTTCGCTTTTTATAAATTCCCTGGCAAAAACGTTATCTTTTTTATCTTACTATCGACAATGATGATTCCTGGCGAGCTACTTGGCATTCCAATCTATGAATTCATGGTTAATGCTGGGCTTAAAGAAGTTGCCTATATTCCACTTTGGATTGCAGCATGGTTTGGAACGGATATCTTTGTTATTTTTATGTTTAAACAGTTCTTTCAAACAATTCCAAAAGCACTTATTGAAGCAGCACGAGTTGATGGATATGGAGAAGTTGCAATTTTCTTTAAAATTGTCTTACCTCTTAATATGCCAGTAATAACAACAGTAATAATTCTTTATTTTGTTGGAACATACAATGACCTATACGGACCAGCACTCTATATTAGTGATAAATCAAATTGGGTCATGGCTAATAGTATTTCAATCTTTGAAAACTTATATCGAGAAGGTGGCTCTAGTTCTTATATAATCCCCTGGAACTATGTCTCAGTTGCAAGTCTTATTAGCTTAATACCTGTTGTTTTACTATTTAGTTTTATGCAAAAGAAATTTTTACAATCAATCGCAGGAGTGGGGCTTAAAGGATAATATGGATACTCTTAAAAAGTTACTTGAAACTCATCGTCTTAATACTAATATAATTAAGACAAAAAAGATCACCTTTTTAGGCGTTGGTAATGAAGATGTTTATAACATCTCTCGACCATTTGTTTTAAACGGTAAAACATATCTACCGGGTCGTGTCGAACCTCGCGATAAAGAAATTTCTCGCGTTATCTTTTTTGAAAAGATTAGTGAAGACACTTTTAAAGCTACGAAATATCAAATTCCTCATTTTCAAGACCCATGTATAACAAAAATAGATGGAGACTTACTCATCGGCGGCACTGAAATATTTATCGATGAAAATCATAATATCACTAACTGGCACACGACCTTTTATAAAGGATCTAATCTTGAAAGCTTAAAAAAAGTTCTAATTGCTCCTTATAAAATGAAAGATGTGCGGCTTTTGCAGGATAAAAACGGAATTCATATCTTTTCTAGGCCTCAAGGCGGAGAAGCTCTATTTGGTAAAATCGGTTATGCTTTTGCATCAAAATTTAGTGATATAACGACGAAAATAATTGAAGAAGCCCCTCTATTAAAAGATCAAGGCGACTATACGACTTGGAGCGGAGTTAATGACGCGATAATGCTTAAAAACGGCTGGATTGGTGTTTTAGGTCATATCGCTATGATGAGTGAAGGTATGGTGCGTCATTATTATGGAATGACATTTGCCCTAAATCCAAAAACAAAAGAAAAAACACCTATAAAAATCATATGTGAACGCAGTGACTTTGCACCAGGAGATGCTAAACGTTCAGATCTAGTTGATGTTGTTTTTGTAGGTGGTATTATTCGAAACGAAGGCGGTTTTGCTAGCTTATATGTTGGATTAAGCGATGCAGAAGCACATTATGCCCTTATAAATGATCCATTTTTAGAATATGAAAGGTTACCAAAAGTATGAAACAAAAATTAATTGTAGGTTTTTGCTCATTACTTCTTCTTGCTAGCTGCGGAGGCTCTATTTCAGAGATGCCAACTTCAGAAATTGACACAAGTCAAACTGAAATTAACGATTTTGAAATAACTCCAATTAATAATGTTTTTGATTTTGATACACTAAACGATTTGGAATTCCAATTCGATAATTCTATGTATAATATTTCATTTTTAAGTGGTCATAACATCATTGCTAGTGATTATGAAATATCTAGCAATGTTATCAAAATCAAAAAACATTATTTAGTCTATCTTACTCCTGGTAACTACGAATTAAATGTTCATGCTACAAATGGAAAAAGTAAATTAGGTTTTGAAATACAAGATAAGAATAATCAATATCGCGTTATTAATCACTCCTTTGAAACTGGGGACTTATTTGGCTGGGAGGCTAATACTATATTTAAAGGTGAACGAAATCTTCTAGCTTTTACAAATGATAATGTGATTTTAAGTGGCGATGCATTAAGTGAACCTTTTACAAATCATGGTAATTATCTTTTAGGACCTCCAGTTGGAGAAAACAAAGCGATATATGAAGAAAAAATGGGAACGTTAAGATCTTCTACTTTTACTCTTGCTGGAAGCGGCTTTATTACATTTAACTTTGGAGTTGGTCGAGTAGCAGATTTATCTTACCTTTCTTTTCATCGAGAAAGCGACAATTATGAAATTGCGCGTTACAGTGCATATAAATATCATGACTTACAATCTAGTAGTAGATTTGGTTACGCAACTCAATATCGAGCAGATTTAACTGATTATTTAGGTGAGCGACTTTATGCAGTAATTACAGATTTAGGTGGTCACGAGGATGATTATATAACTTTTGATGCTCTTCATACTTATTATGAGTCAATGCCTGAGGGAACAAATATTTATCCCGCCCTTAATGAAGTACCTGCTTTTGCTCTTGAGTTTGCTCCTAACGAAATCCCAAACGGCGACTTCTCGCAGGGGCTTGAAATGTGGAGTGTTTCTGAGCATCTTGGTTGGCAAGATACTTCAACTTTTCATATTGAAGAAGGGATATTAAAAAGTAATGCAACTGGAGATGAAGGGCGGGGATTAATTAGATCATCGTTATTTAAAATTGAAGGTTCTGGGTTCGCGTCGATAAAAATAGGTGCTGCAAAAGGTGCACGTTTTGATAAAGATACCTTTGTTTCAATTCGTTTACAAGGATCAAATAAAGAAATATTCCGTTTAGCAAATGAAAGACATGACGGGACTAATATGATTGAGTACTTTATAGACTTAAGTGACTATATAAATGAAGTCGCATACTTTGAAATAATTGATAATGCAACTAATAGTTGGGACACAATATTTGTTTCAAATATTAAAACATATTACGAAGAATTGCCAGATTTAACTACTGCAAATCATGCTCGAAATCTTGTTTATTAGGGAGGATTAAGGTGAGACAAAAACATTACTTATCAAAAATATTCATCCTATTAATTAGCTTTTTTAGTGTGCTTAGTTGTAAGGGTAATAATTCTATTAGTAGTGAAATAAGTAGCGAAGCTCCTACAAGTGAAACAAGCGAACAAACAACTTCTGAAGAAGATAGTAGCAAATATGAAATTATAAACGGAAGTTTTGAAACTGGAGACTTAACAGGGTGGGAAACTATTAAAGGCGATGCTTTTTTAGATACTGATATTGTTAGTTTTGATAATGTAAATCCAAATGTTAGCTATAACAAAGATGGAACTTACTTCTGCTATAGTCAAAATGAACGAGCAGAAGGAATACTTCGTTCTTCTTCTTTTATAATTGGTGGAAGTGGAATTATTACCTTTAAATTAGGTGGTGCTTATCTTAGTGCGCTTACATATATTTCATTTATAGATGCAGTTACTGAAATTGAATTATACCGCGTAGGTAATGAGTTATTTAATATACCTTCTGGAGGTAATCAAGATTATCGCGTTGAGAATATGAATGATTATTATGTTGATTTAAGTAATCTTCTTGGTCGTGAAATAAAAATCCAACTAGTAGACCTTTCTGTTGCAAATTACGGCTATTTAGTCGTTGATCATTTTGTTACATATTACAAAACTAAGTCGAATTTGCAAGGTTTTACAAAGGCAAATGATATTAAACCGATATTTAGTGATTTTGCAGGCACACCAACTTCACTATATAACGGCGACCTTACAGAAGGACTAAATGGATATACAGTTATCGGGGAAAACGGTGTTTTTAAAGAAAGCCATATTAATTCATCACGCCGTCTAAGTAATCGTAGTGATGAAAATAAAATAGGAGTTCTTCGTTCTAGTGCTTTTAAAGTGACAACTCAACGTTTAGCATCAATGCGACTTGGAGCAACAAAGCACCGTGATGTAACCTATGTTTCTTTAAAAGAGGTCGGGACTAATAATGAAGTATTCCGCTTCTTTAGTGATCGGTGGAAGGAATCTGATGAAGAAGCAACTCATCTTTATTATATTGACCTTATACCTTACAAAAACAAGGCTTTATATTTTGAATTTATCGACAATTCCCGTGCGGATTGGGGATTATTAACTCTTGAAGAAATTGTTACTGACATTGAAACATTACCGCATATTAATGATGAAATAGCTTTTAATTTGCTTAGCTTTGACACAAAAGATTACACCTTTAGTGCAATGCGAAATTACGTTAATCCTCTTATTGATGAAATTAGTGATGAAACAACTAGAATCACTGTTGAAAAAACACTTTACGCTACTATTGATGGAATTAGCAATAATAAAGGAAATTGGCCAAGTGTTATTCAAAGAAATAAACGAAACGGAACAACATTTGTAATTACTGGTGATATAGACGCTATGTGGCTACGTGATTCAAGCGCGCAAGTTTTACCTTACTTACAATTTATGACCATCGATAATGATGTAAAAATGCTAGTGCGCGGTTTGCTCTTACGTCAGTTTGAACTTATTCGTCGTAATCAATATGCAAATGCCTTTAATAGTGATGGTAGTGTATTTGAATTAAAGTATGAAATTGATTCTCTTATGTATCCTTTATGGTTAGCATGCAATTACTATGAAATTACAAAAGATGCCACAATTTTCGACTCTTTCTTTCAAATTACGCTTCAAAACATTTTGGAAACACTTGAAAATGAACGTAATCATAGTGATGAAAATTATATGATAACTAATCCTAGTGATCGTGATGCAGGTCCTCATGAAGTTAATACTGATAGCGGCTTAATTTGGAGCGGATATCGACCAAGTGATGATGTCTGTTATTATAAATTCTTTATTCCTGGCAATATGTTTGCTGTTGCAACTTTAGAAAGAGTTGTACTTCTATTAAATGAAATTAATCGCTTTCCAAATGAAAAAGATACTGCCGCGACAATTGCAAGCGAAGTAAGAAACGCAATTGAAACATATGCCACATATAACCATCCAACCCACGGTAAGATTTATGCTTTTGAAGTAAATGGTTTTAGTAGTGATATTAATTCAACTGAAGGAAAACTACTTATGGACGCTGCAAATATTCCAAGCCTATTATCAATTCCGTGGTTAGGCTATGCAAGTAAAGATGACCCAACGTATCTAAATACTCGAGCTTTTATCCTAAGCACTGATAACCCTTACTATTACGAGGGAACATACGCAAAAGGAATCGGAGATCCTCACGATATGATTGGTGGCACTAATCCACATCCAGAAACTCCAGTTCCTTGGCATATGGCAATTGCTATGCAAGGTCTAACAACTGACAATCAAGAGGAAATCGAAACGATGATTGAATATATGACCTCCACAACTGGTGGTACTTATGTCATGCATGAAGCTTTTAACGCAAACAATCCAAATGAGTATTCAAGAGACTGGTTCACATGGCCATGTGCGCTTTATGCTCACCTATACTTAACGAAAATCTTAAATATTAATTTATTGGAGGACTAATTATGAAAAAAAGAAAGAAACTCTTTGTTTTAACAGCGATTATTGTCGCGAGTGCAGTAAATTTCAAAGGTGATAAATCTTTTAAAGTTATAGGTGCGGTTGAATATGGTGTTGACCTTGCTTTTGGTCGCCGTGTTGTTTCAAGCGCACATACTGATGATCATCTTAATATTCATGCCGTTGATGCTAGAAGTGATACACGTTATGCAGCAGTAAGCGATGATAACGCCTTCTTCTATGTTGATTTAGGCGGTATTGAACGAGTCGGTAAAGTCGTAATTGATTGGGAAGCTGCATATGCAAGTGAATATCTTTTACAAATGTCAATGGATGCAGTTACTTGGACTACCATAGCAACAGTTACTAAAACAAATAATGATATTGACGAAATCGAATTCCCAAAGTGGATTGAGACACAATTTGTAAAATTTCAAGGTGTAAGTCGAGCCCTTGAATATGGTTATTCTTTCTATAGTTTTGAAGTATATGGTCCTAAAAGTTTGGGTGTCGCTGGTGATGTTGTTTATGCATCAAGTTACGAAAACCCTACTATATTACCATCTTCTGCTATTTTAGATAACGAGGCTCATACACGATGGGCATCACAGCAACAAGATAATGAATGTTTAATCTTTGATTTTAAATCTCCCGTCATTTTTGATTTAATCAAAGTTCGCTGGGAAGTTTCATTTGCAAGAATTTTTAAAATTTATACTCATCCTGAAACTACTAGTACTTCCCCTACGCGTGATGATGATGGATGGACGTATTTAACTGGCACTGAAGCTGGTTTAGGCGAAGTCGATACTTTTAAACTAACTGAGGAAGCAACAAGCCGTTATGTAAAAGTTGACCTAATTCAACGCGAAACTAGTGAAAACACTAAAAAAACAGGCCGTTATCCTTGGGAATCTACATTTTCTATTTATTCTTTTGATATATATAAAGAAGCAGATCTGCCCGCAGTTAAACTTGGTCACAAAATGGAATTTTCTCATAATAGTCCAGCATGGGTAGCAATGAGTAATATAACTCTTCACGATGAAGGTTTAATATTAGCACCTCACGGTTATCCCATTGAAGCAGATGGCGTAGTAACAAATATGGAAAGTATAGCAGATGGTAATATCCCAGGATTTGAAAGCTATGCAACCTATAACCCTGCAGTAATTTATGATGAAGATCGTAACATTTTCCATATGATTTATCGTTCGGAATTACCTGATAGATTTGATACTTACTATGGTGAACGTTATGAATTAGGTCATATGTCAACATTATCTTATGCTTATTCTTATGATGGTGTTCATTTCACACGTGGTGATAATAACCCTATTGCTTGGCCAACAATAAGCGAAGAGCACGGAGGTGGTTTAGAAGATCCGCGTATGTTTAAAATTGTTAATGATCCTAATCGAGGTGGCGTTACAACCTATTACATCACTTATACGATGTATGATTACTCAATTACTAGAGAAGGCATGATTTACACTCAAGACTTTGTCACCTTTAATAAAGTTGGGCGTTTGGCTCCAGATTATCCTCATGCTTATAAATCAGGTACTTTTCTTACAGACCCAGAAGGAAATTTAGTTAAAATTAGTGATCCTCGCCCTGGTAAATTTGGACAAGTATATATGATTTATATGAAAGATGGTGGTTATACAAGAATTGGCTTTACTAATGATGTTACACGCATTGAAGCAAGCGATATTATTGATATTGATACGAGTAGTTTTGGTCCTAATGACATTGAAAAATTAACAAAAGGCAATGAATCATGTATGGCCTTAACTAATATTTATGGCCCAGACGATAAGGATATTTATTTAATGTATGGAGGTGGGGTTTTAAGTGATCCTAACATCCAACATCAACAACCAAATGCAAGTGGATGGTTCTATGCTTTAGGTGTTTTAAAAACGACGCAGAGCAATCCATTTGAATTAACTAATGTTCAATTAGATTTAGATGAACCAACGATGTATCCAACTGATACTAACAAAATCGATTATGGTTTATTTAATAAATGTATGTTTGCTGATACTATGATTCGCTACAACAATAAATGGTATTTCTATTATGGTGCGGGAGATATGTATGTAGGTCTAGCAACCGCAAGAGCAGACTTTAGTGCTGGTGCAGCAGAATTTAGTAAAGTTGGCAATAACTTAGAAATTACAAGCTTAGCTCTTAATAAACGTTACGAAAATGATAAAAGTTATTATGATATTGAATTCGTGATTGAAGGTTATAACTTAAATGGTGACTCGCTCTTTACTCCTATTACTACTACTTATTCGGTCCCACATTTTACTAAATTGGCTCTAGGTAAATATTCTAGAGGAATTGATATTTCTCATACACTTGACTTAAGTCTTGATGCTTTTAGCACTGATTATTACCTAAAAGCATATGTTATTGATAAAAACACAATGGAAGTTATAAATCTTCCTTCATATTATCTAGTTATTACACCTGTTGTTACCCATCGGCCACATTAAGGAGGTTCATTATGAAAAAGATAAGAAATATTCTATTAATCTTAATAAGCTCTTCAACGCTACTTTTAGGCTGTAAAGCCCCTCAAACTAGCGAAAGCGATGACCCAAACATTAGTGATTCAACTTCGCTTAATGAACTAGAAACACCTACAAATGTAACATTAAATGATCGGACGCTAACTTGGGACGAAGTTAGTGGCGCTACAAGTTATGTTGTTCTTTTAAATAATGATGAACATACTACTAACGTAAATAGTCTACTTTTACCAGCGACTATCTACGGAGTAATAACTGTGCAAGTAAAAGCTAAAACAAATGAAATTTCTTCTAGCTATTCAGAAGAACAAACATTTGAAGCATATCTTACACTTGGAGTGCCGCAAAACTTACGTCAAGTTGGTAGTAAAATCGAGTGGAACGAAGTCACGCTTGCTACAGGATACATCGTAAAAATAAACAATTCGTCCGAAAAATACACAGTTAATAATTATTATGATATTACAAATGACATTGTAAAAGTAAAAGTCTTAGCGACTGCAAACGACCCATACTTAAGATCAAGTGCATATAGTGACGAGTTACTAATTAAAGCTCAACTTGGAGCTCCTTTAAATATTGTGTTTAATGATGGTTTACTTTCTTGGGATGAAGTAAGTAATGCACTTCAATATAAAATCCAAATCGACGATACTTTATGGGGTTATAGTAATAGCAATAGTGCTTTAATTGGCTATTACAAAACTGGCTTACTTACTATAAAAATACAAGCCCTTGGTGATGAGACATATCTAGATAGTGAAATCACCAGCGTAGAAATTAATGTTCCTAAAATTAAATTAGCAACTCCTACAAATCTAGTGGTTACTGGTAATGTTCTTACTTTTGATCCTGTTCTTTATGCTGAATCCTATAATATTTATGTTGACGGTCTTCTTAAAGCAGGTATTACTACTAATAGTTATACATTCTCACAAGAAGTTATTGATAACGCACATTATGTTCAAGTTAAAGCAAATTCCGACGCTAACTATGCTTCAAATCTTAGTGAAAAGTACTTTTTCCATGTGATCTTAATTGATTCTGAACAAGAATTATTGGAAATCGTTCCTTATAGTTCATATCGTCTTAATGCTGATATTGTGCTAACTTCTCCTTGGACACCAAAATTCTTTGCCGGAACATTAGATGGTGCTGGCTATACAATTAGTGGCATCAATATTAACGAACAAGAAAAAGACATTGGTTTCTTTAGTTCTTTAAATGGTGCTACTATTTCTAACCTAAAACTAGACGGCCAAATTACTAGTGAAAATAATGATGAGTTTGAACCAAACATTGGTGGTCTTGCTGGAGCTATTTTAGATTCTACTATTTCAAATGTTGAGATCCTAGTTGATATTACTTCTAGTGCAAATAATGGAATTGCTAAAGTTGGTGGAATAACAGGAGTAAGTAAAAACTCAACATTTGAAAATGTCCATTATAGCGGCAATATCGCTGCGGATTTTGCAATAAGCGGTGGATTTATTGGTTTACTCAATCAATCAGATAACGCTGTTATGATTAATAGATCAAGTTCTAACGGGACTCTTACAGTCACTGGCGGAGAACAAACACCTGCAGGTGGATTTATTGGTCAAATGTTAGATAACTATATGAACATCTATGAGTCAAAAGCTAGTGTTAATGTTACAGGACCAAATTATGTTGGTGGTTTTGTTGGTTATATGGGTTATGGCCATATTAGCGATAGTTATTCTGAAGGTAATATTGAAGCAACTTCTACTAGCCTCGTACATCTAGGTGGGTTCATCGGGCGAGTTGAAGGTTATAACAATATTGTAGATTCTTGTCTTGCCTTAACAGCAGTTAGCAACAAAAGCGGCGATAATGTTTTTGTTGGTGCTTTTGTTGGAGTTACGCCAGGCGGAACTCATGCGACCATCTATGACAACTGTGCCTACGATAATACATTATCAACAATGGACCGCATTGGTAATAGTGCTACTGGAAAAGGCGACGGTATCACAGGTTATACAAGTGAAGAACTTTTAACTGAACTAAATTATAGTTTAGAAGTTTGGGATTTTAGCGGTACTAAACCACGCTTAAAATGGGAACTAGAATAAATTAAAAAGGTAACTATATGATTGTTTTAGGAATTGATATAGGAGGTACCTCAATAAAGGGAGCCGCGATAAAAAAAGATGGAACAATTCTTGACACCTTTTCTTTAAAAATGAATAGAAATTTGTCGCAAGAAAAGATTTTCTCACTCATTTGCGAGGCGATTAATGACTTTTTAGCAACACATAAATATAAAGAAAGGATATCTGGCGTTGGACTAGGTATACCTGGATTATTAGATAGAAAAAACGGAATTATCAAAACTAGTAATAATATGAGTAAATGGAACAATTTTGAAGTTGTTAAGTTTATCGAAAAAAGAATAAATCTTCCCGTTAAAATTATTAACGATGCTTCTGCTGCTGCTTTAGGTGAAGCTAGATATGGAAGCGGAAAAGACTACGAAAACATAATCATGCTTACTTTAGGTACGGGAGTAGGTGGAGGAATTGTAATAAACAAGAGACTCTATGATGGTCTAGAAGGAAGTGGAGCGCAGCTCGGTCACACTCTTATTAAAATAAATGGTAGAAAATGTACATGTGGAAGGAAAGGATGTCTAGAAGCATACGCTTCTGCTAGTGCATTAATAAAAGATACTAAAAAGGCGATTAGAAAGCATCCAAATAGTTTATTAAAAAGCCTTGCTTCTAAATATGGTAAAGTTAATGCCGAAATTGCATTTGAAGCCGCTAAAAATGGGGACGAAGTTGCTAGTAACTTAATTAATGACTATGTTATGTATTTATCTGAAGGTTTACTAAATTTTTGTAATATTTTTAGACCTAATGTTATTGTTTTATCAGGCGGTATTGCCAATCAAGGCAATTATCTAATCAATAAAATCGAAAAATACCTAAAAGAACATAATTATGGCTATAAGGGTTCGCCAAAAATACCAGTTAGACAAGCAATCTTAGGTTATGATGCTGGTAAAATCGGTGCGGCTTCTCTTTTC
>JGI24502J29692_10025067_pt1 | contig 18434 bp, 34 predicted proteins | sample BioPla3RNA1_FD_29692 | JGI IMG/M metagenome (IMG submission 29692)
ATTGCAATTGCGATGATTCGAGAGGTTGCGGGAACCTGCCGGTAATTCTCGAGGAGCAGTGCGCCAAAAAGGCGGACGACAGCGATTTGTGCTGCCCGGAAGCCCTTTTTTTACGGGGTGTTATGACACACCCGGGCGGGTGGTAGACAAAAAGCTGAGAGTATGAAGTCATTGCATACGATCAAAGGAGGAAAAAATGGCAAATCAACAAAGGGCAAAACAGCAAAGAATCAGAATTCGATTGCGCGCGTATGACCACGACATTCTGGATCAATCCGCGACGAAAATCGTCGAAGCGACAAAACGTTCCGGTGCGAAGGTTTCGGGACCCATCCCGCTGCCGACGGAAAAGCACATTGTGACCATTATCCGTTCGGTACACAAGCACAAGGATTCGCGCGAACAATTTGAACAACGTACACACAAACGACTGATCGACATCATCAATCCCAATCCCAATACATTGGACGCGCTGAAGAAGCTGAATCTTCCGGCCGGGATCGATATCGAGATCAAGCTGTAAACTTAGGATGATTGCATAGCAATCCGCTGTAAGGAGGAATCTCGTGAAGAGCATTATCGGAAGAAAAATCGGCATGACCCAGATCTTTCAGGAAGACGGTTCGGTCGTCCCGGTGACGGTGGTACAAGCCGGACCCATGACGGTCGTACAGGTAAAGACCGTGGAAAAAGACGGCTACAATGCGATCCAGGTCGGTCTGGAAGAACTGGATGAAAAAAAAGTAAATCAGGCCAAAAAAGGCCATTTTGAAAAAGGCGGTGTCACCCCTTTGCGCGTGCTGCAGGAAATGCGCATCGACGAAGGCGAAGCATTTGAAACCGGACAGGAAATCGCCGTGGATATTTTTGAAGCGGGCGAACGCGTCGACGTGGTCGGCACTTCCAAAGGGAAGGGCACCCAGGGCGCAATCAAACGGCACAATTATTCACGCGGCCGTGAAACCCATGGTTCGAAGTTCCACCGCGCCAGCGGCGCACGTGCTGCCGGTACGTATCCCGGCCGGGTATTCCCGGGGACCAAGGGGGCAGGCCGTATGGGCAACGAACGCGTAACCGTGCAAAACCTGGAAATCGTCCGGGTGGACGCGGAAAACAACATGCTTTTGATCAAAGGGGCCATCCCCGGAAACAAAAACGGTCTGGTGCGCGTCACAAAAACCGTGAAGCAGAACTAATCGGATCCAGAAGGAGTAAGACATGCCTACAATTGATGTTATGAATATACAGGGCGAAAAAGTCGAACAGCTCGACCTGAACGCGAAGGTTTTTGACATTGAAGTCAACGAACACGCGGTATATGAAGCGGTAAAAAACCATCTGGCGAACCGCCGGCAGGGAACCCAGTCGGCGAAGACCCGCACGGAAGTGAGCGGCGGCGGCAGAAAGCCCTGGAGACAAAAAGGAACAGGCCGTGCGCGGCAAGGTTCCATCCGTTCTCCGCAGTGGAGAGGCGGCGGGATTGTATTCGCACCGAAACCCCGCGACTACAGCTACAAAATCCCGAAGAAAGTAAAGAAACTGGCAATGCGTTCGGTATTAACCAGCAAAGTCAGAGACAATGAACTGATCGTCCTGGACGGTATTGCCTTTGATGCGATCGGCACGAAGCATGCTGTAGCAGCCTTACAGGCACTGGGCGCAAAACGAAAAGCGCTGGTGCTTTTGGATACGGTAGACGAAACCGTGATCAAGAGCTTCCGGAATCTGCCGCATGTACGTACTGCGCAGGCGGCCAATGCACATGTGTACGAGATTCTGCGCTATGACTCGTTAATCGCAACGAAAGAAGCCATCCGCAAGCTTGAGGAGGTATTGGCATGATTTCCCCCTACGATATTATCAAACGGCCGATCATCACGGAAAAAAGCATGGGTTTGCAGGATGAACGCAAATATGTTTTTGAAGTCATGAAAAAAGCCAATAAAACGGAGATTAAAAAAGCGGTGGAGACCGTATTCGGCGTGAAAGTAAAGAATGTTACGACGATGAACATGCTGGGCAAGAAAAAACGCCAGGGCATGACCCGCGGCAAAAGACCCGACTGGAAAAAAGCCATCGTCCAACTGACGGACGATTCGAAATCCATCGAATTCTTTGAGAACCTCTAAGAAGGAGAGAAGGAAATATGGGAATCCGAAAATTTAAACCGACCTCTCCGGGTCTGCGCGACATGAGCATCTCCGATTTTGCGGAAGTGACCAAAAGCACACCCGAGAAGTCTTTGACAGTAGACCTGAAAAGAACCGGCGGCAGAAACGCAAGAGGTGTAATCACCGCGCGTCACCGTGGCGGCGGGGCAAAACGCAAATACCGCATAATCGACTTCAAACGAAACAAAGACAATGTGCCGGCAAAAGTAGCCGCCATTGAATACGATCCGAACCGCACGGCCTATATCGCACTTTTGCACTATGTAGACGGTGAAAAACGCTATATCCTGGCACCGCAGGGCCTGCAAGTCGGACAAACCGTGGAAAGCGGCCCCGATGCGGACATCGTTGTCGGAAACGCACTGCCTCTGCGCAATATCCCGATCGGTACGGATATTCACAATGTGGAAATGAAACCCGGCAAAGGCGGCCAACTGGTCCGCACCGCCGGAGCGGAAGCACAGCTGATGGCAAAAGAAGGCAAGTTCGCGCAATTGCGACTGCCCTCCGGCGAGTTTCGTCTCATTCACTTAGACTGCAAGGCCACAATCGGCCAGGTAGGCAATGTCACCCACGAACTGATCACAGTGGGTAAAGCGGGCAAAACCCGTTTGAAAGGCAGACGCCCCCATGTACGCGGTTCCGCCATGAACCCGGTGGATCACCCGCACGGTGGTGGGGAAGGACGCGCTCCGATCGGACGCCCGTCTCCGATGACCCCCTGGGGCAAAAAGTCGCGCGGCGTAAAAACGCGACAAAAGAACAAGAAGTCCGATGCCTACATCGTAAGAAGAAGGAAGAAATAGGAGGAATTATGAGCAGATCTCTTAAAAAAGGCCCGTTCGCAGACGCGCACTTATTGAAAAAAATTGATGCTCTGAACGAAAAGAACGACAAAAAAGTCATTAAGACCTGGTCAAGACGCTCCACCATCTTCCCGCAAATGGTCGGACACACGATCGCCGTTCACGACGGAAGAAAGCATCTTCCCATCTATATCACCGATGATATGGTTGGCCATAAACTGGGCGAATTCGTACCCACGCGCACCTATCGCGGACACGCGGGCAAAAGTGAAAAAGCGGCTCGCAAGGCTTAGGAGGAGACAAAGTGGACGTAAGAGCAATCGCAAAATATGTACGGATTTCTCCTTTGAAAGTACATTTCATCTGTAAGGAAATCCGCGGTAAACAAGTAGACGAAGCCATGGCTATTCTGCAATTCACCCCGAAAAAAGGAGCGCGTATCCTTTCGGACGTATTGAAGTCCGCCGTGGCGAATGCCGAACACAACAATAATCTCAACCGGGATCAACTGTATGTGAAAGAGGCATTTGCCAACGATGCTCCGGTGATGAAACGCTGGCGCCCGAAGGCGAAAGGAGCCGCGTATCCGATCCTGAAGCGCAGCTCGCATATCGGCGTTGTCGTCAGTGAAAGGGAATAAGGAGGAATCATGGGTCAGAAAGTAAATCCGCACGGATTTCGCGTAGGCGTTATTAAAAACTGGGATTCCCGCTGGTTCGCAGGTAAAAAAGAATTCGGCGACCTTTTGGTGGAAGACCATACCATCCGTGAATATATCAACAGCAAAGCGGCACAGGCGGGTGTTTCGAAAATCGAAATCGAGCGCGCGTCCAACCGCATTAAGATTTCCATCTTCACCGCAAAACCCGGTATGATTATCGGAAAAGGCGGTCAATCGGTAGAAGAACTGCGTAAGGCACTGGAAAAACGCACCGGTAAAACCGTTCTGATCAATGTGGAAGAAATCCGCAATCAGGATATGGATGCCCAATTGGTGGCAGAAAATATTGCCGGCCAGCTCGAACGACGTATTTCTTTCCGCCGCGCAATGAAACAAACCATTCAGCGCGTGATGCGCTCGGGTGCCAAAGGGGTTAAAACCATGGTATCCGGACGTCTGGGCGGCGCGGATATCGCCCGTTCGGAGAGCTACAGCGAAGGAACCATTCCGCTGCAAACCCTGCGTGCAGATATCGACTACGGTTTTGCGGAAGCAGACACCACGTACGGAAAGATCGGCGTGAAAGTCTGGCTCTGCAAAGGAGAAATTCTCCCCACCGTAGACGGACAGCAACCGGCTCAACCCCGGCAGCGTCCGCAGCAGAAAAAAGACGACAGACGCCGAAACGACCGTAGAGACCAGCGCTCCAGAGACTCCCGCGGACGCGGAGGCAGGGGCGGACAAAGCCGCGGCAGAGGGCAGCAGCCTTCCGGCCAACGATAGGCAAAGGAGTACCACGATATGTTAATGCCAAAGAGAGTCAAATATCGCAGAGTCCACAGAGGACGCATGAAGGGCAAAGCGCTTCGCGGAAACACCCTTACCTATGGTGAGTACGGTCTGCAGGCACTGGAACCCTGCTGGATGACTGCGAATCAGATCGAGTCGGCACGTCGTGCCATGACCCGATACGTAAAACGGGGCGGTAATATCTGGATCAAAGTATTTCCCGACAAGCCCGTAACCGCAAAACCCGCTGAAACCCGCATGGGTTCCGGTAAAGGTTCGCCCGAATACTGGGTGGCGGTCGTAAAACCCGGACGCATCCTGTTTGAGATGGGCGGCGTTTCGGAAGATGTCGCCAAGGAAGCCATGCGCCTTGCGGCCCACAAACTTCCCATTAAGACGAAGTTCGTCGTGCGAGAAGACGTACAGAAGGAAGGGGAATAAGCATGAAGGCAAAAGAAATCCGCCAGATGTCGGACGCAGAAATGGACAAGCGTATGAAAGAACTGAAGTCCGAACTGTTTAACCTGAGATTCCAACTGGCTACCGGCCAGCTTGATAATCCGATGCGTATCAAAGGTGTCAAAAAAGACATCGCCCGCATTATGACGATTACGAAAGAACGCGCTATGAGCGTGCAAAAGGAGGCGTAGACCGAAATGGAAGAACGCGGAATCCGAAAAACGCAGATCGGCTATGTCGTAAGCAACAAAATGGATAAAACCATTGTCGTAGCCGTCGAATCCAAAGTAAAACATGCGAGATACAGCAAGCAGATCAAACGAACCAGCCGCTTCAAAGCGCACGACGAAAACAATGTCTGCAACGAAGGCGACTTAGTCAAAATCATGGAAACACGACCTCTGTCCAAGGACAAACGCTGGAGACTGGTTGAGGTTCTGGAAGAAGTAAAATAACGGCGTCAAGGAGGAACTCATGATACAGCAAGAAAGCCGCATGCGAGTAGCGGACAATTCCGGCGCAAGAGAAGTGCTGGTAATTCGCGTACTGGGCGGTACAAATAAAAAATATGCCAGAGTCGGAGATATCGTCGTTTGCACCGTTAAGCACGCGATCCCCGGCGGCGCGGTGAAAAAAGGTGAGGTTGTCCGCGCAGTGGTCGTTCGAACGACCAAAGGCGTAAAACGTAATGACGGAACCTATATCCGTTTTGATGACAACGCCGCGGTTATTATTAAAGATGACCGCAACCCGGTGGGCACGCGTATCTTCGGACCGGTCACAAGAGAGCTTCGCGCAGGCAATTTTATGAAGATCATCTCTTTGGCTCCTGAAGTATTATAAGGAGGGAGCATCCATGCGATATAAAGTGAACGATCAAGTGATCGTGACAACCGGAAAATACAAAGGCAAAGTCGGCAAGGTCCTGAAAGTGGACCGGCATAACGACCGCGTCATTGTGGAGGGCGTGAATGTACAAACCCGGCACAAAAAGCCCCGCGGTCCGCAAAACCCGGGCGGTATTGTGAAGTCGGAAGGAGCGATCCACGCATCGAATGTGATGTTATACGATGCGAAAAACCAGAAGCCGTCCAAAGTGGGCATCAAAACAACAGACGGTGGCAAGCACGTTCGGTTCCTTAAGTCCTCCGGACAACAGATCGATAAGTAGGAGGAGACCAAATGGCGAGACTGAAAGACAGATATCAGCAGGAAATCATTCCTGCCATGATGGAGCGCTTCCAATATAAAAATGTAATGGAAGTACCCAAACTGCATAAAATCGTAGTCAATATGGGCGTAGGCGAAGCAAAAGAAAATCCGAAAGCCTTGGAAAATGCCGTTAACGAACTGGCCCTGGTTACCGGACAAAAACCCGTAATTACCAAAGCCAAAAAGTCGATCGCAAACTTTAAGTTGCGCGAAGGCATGAATATCGGCTGCAAGGTGACCCTGCGCGGCGAGAAAATGTACAACTTCCTCGACAAATTGATCTCGATTTCCCTTCCCCGTGTGCGTGACTTCCGCGGCGTAAGCCCCTCGGCATTTGACGGCCGTGGCAACTACAGCTTAGGCGTGAAGGAACAGCTGATTTTCCCGGAGATTCATTACGACATGATCGACTCCATCCGCGGGATGGACATCGTGGTGGTAACTTCTGCGAAAACGGACGAAGAAGCGAAAGAATTGCTTGCTCAAATGGGCATGCCGTTTAGGCAATAAGAAAGGACGAACACATTGGCGAAAAAATCAATGATCGCGAAGCAAAAGCGACCTGCTAAGTTCAGCAGCAGAGAATATACCCGATGCAAAATTTGCGGACGGCCGCGCGGCTATCTGCGAAAATTCGGCGTCTGCCGGATCTGCTTCCGCGAACTTGCACACCGTGGGCAGATTCCCGGTGTTAGAAAAGCCAGCTGGTAAGGGAGGGACTCCGATATGATGACAGATCCTATCGCCGATATGCTTACACGCATTCGGAATAGCAGTAACGCAAAGCACAAGAGCGTGGAGATACCCGCTTCGCGTATGAAAAAAGAGCTGGCGCAGATCCTTCTGGATGAAGGCTATATCCGCAGCTACAATGTAACCGAAGACAATAAACAGGGCATGATCACCATCAACCTGAAATACGACGCGAATGACCAAAAGATCATTTCCGGCATCCGCAGAATCTCCAAACCGGGCCTGCGTGTCTATGTTCGCAAAAACGAAGTACCCAAAGTACTGGGCGGACTGGGCATTGCGATTCTTTCCACACCGAAAGGCGTTGTGACCGACAAGGTTGCACGCAACGAAGGCGTCGGCGGAGAAGTTATCTGCTACGTCTGGTAGAAAGGAAAACACATGTCTAGAATTGGATTACAACCGATTACCGTACCGGCGGGTGTCGAAATAAAAGTGGAAAACGGGAATGTGGTTACAGTGAAAGGCCCCAAAGGGGAACTGACACAGGCACTGAGCCCCGAATTCACCATTACACAGGAAGACGGCCAGGTAACCGTATCGCGCCCTTCTGAAACCAAACGAATCAAGTCCCTGCACGGGCTGACTCGTTCCCTGCTTGCCAATATGGTCGAAGGGGTAACAGAAGGCTATGAAAAAGTTCTGCTGATTGAAGGAACCGGATACCGTGCAGCCAAAGCCGGCAAGAAACTGACCCTGAACCTGGGCTATTCGCATCCGGTGGAACTGGAAGACCCGCAAGGCATTGAAGTGGAAGTGCCGCAACAGACAAGAATCATCGTCCGCGGGATCGACAAGCAGGCGGTCGGCAATTATGCCGCCGTGATCCGCGACTTCAGAAAGCCCGAACCGTACAAAGGCAAAGGCGTCCGCTATGAAAATGAGAACGTACGCCGCAAAGTCGGTAAGACCGGGAAGTAGGAGGACTGCGAATGTTTAAACGAATTGATAAAAAGGCGAATCGCAAAGCGCGTCATGAACGTGTGCGCCGCAATATGGCGGGCACCGCGGACAAACCGCGTCTTACCGTGTTTAAAAGCAACAGCAATATCTATGCGCAGCTGATTGATGATTTACGCGGCGTAACCCTGTGCTCGGCCTCTTCTTTGGAAAAAGAAATGCGCGACGAGTACAAGCACGCCAATGTCGATACCGCCAAAGCGGTCGGCGAACGAATCGCAAAACGCGCGCTGGAGCAGGGAATCGAAACGGTCGTATTCGATCGCAGCGGTTATCTGTATCACGGCAAGGTAAAAGAACTCGCCGATAGCGCCCGCGCCGCCGGGTTGAAATTTTAGGAGGAAGCGAATTGGACCGAAGAAACAGAGAACCAAAAGACCAGGAGTTTCAGGAACGGGTTGTTCATATCGCGCGGGTGGCCAAGGTCGTAAAGGGTGGACGTAACTTCCGCTTCAGCGCGCTGGTCGTCGTAGGCGACGGGGACGGACGCGTCGGGGTCGGAACCGGCAAAGCCGCCGAAGTTCCGGAAGCCATTCGTAAAGGCGTGCAAAATGCCAAAAAGAATATCGTGCGTGTACCCCGCGTGGGAACCACGATTCCGCATGAAGTACTGGGCCATTTCGGCGCGGGCCGCGTTTTGCTGAAACCCGCTGCAGAAGGTACCGGTGTTATCGCCGGCGGACCGGTGCGTGCGGTGTGCGAATTGGCAGGAATCCGCGATGTTCGTTCCAAATCCCTTGGAACGGCAAACCCGAGAAATATTGTCAACGCAACGATGCAAGGCCTTTTAAGCCTGAAAACCGTCGAGCAGGTCGCAAAAATGCGCGGCAAGTCGGTAGAAGAGATTCTCGGATAGGAGAGGCCCATGCTGAAAATTACACTGAAAAAAAGCAAGATCGGCCGCGTACCGAAACACAAAAAGACGATTGAAGCCTTAGGCCTGAGAAAAGTCGGCCAAACGGTCGAAAAAGAAGACAATGAGGCGATTCGCGGTATGATCCGCCAGGTGGAATATCTGGTGGAAGTAGAAGAAGAGTAAGCGGAGGTCTTTTATGAAATTACACGATTTACGCCCGGCGAAAGGTGGCGGCTCCAAAGCGAGAAAACGCCTCGGACGCGGTACCGGTACCGGACAGGGCAAAACGGCCGGCCGCGGACAGGACGGACAGAAGTCCCGCTCCGGCGGCGGCGTACGACCCGGGTTTGAAGGCGGACAGATGCCTTTGTTCCGACGTCTTCCCAAACGCGGATTCACCAATATTTTCGCGAAAGAATGGAATGTGGTGAACCTAAGCGATCTGAACGCATTTGAAGACGGACAGACCGTGGATATCGACGCATTGGTCGAATCCGGACGCATTAAGAAATCCAAAAAAGCAAACCCGCTGAAAGTGCTCGGCAACGGCGAGATTGAAAAAGCGCTCACCGTAAAAGCAGCCGCTTTCAGTGCAGGTGCAAAAGAAAAAATCGAGGCTCGCGGGGGAAAGGCCGAGGTGATCTAAGATGCTCGAGACACTGAGAAATGCATGGAAAGTGGAAGATCTCAGAAAGAAGCTGATCTTCACTTTGCTGATGATCGTTGTGTTTCGACTGGGCGCGGCGATCCCTGTACCCTTCCTGGACAAGCAGGCCATTCAGGCCGCTTTGGAAGGAACCAATTTAGGGATCATGGACTTTTTGAACATGCTCACCGGGCAGGGTTTCAGCAATCCTTCCATTTTCTCGATGAGCATCTACCCCTATATCACCGCCTCCATTATCATTCAGCTTCTGACGATTGCGATTCCGTATCTGGAAGAGCTCTCCAAAGAAGGCGAAGAAGGCAAAAAGAAAATCGCGCGTTTTACCAAAATCGGCGCGGTCTTCATTGCAATCGTTCAGGCGGTTGCAACCTCGCAGGCGTTCTTTAAGCAAGGAATTGTGGCACAAGGCACACTGGAAAACATCGTACTGATCATGACGATGGTGGCAGGAACGATGATTCTTGTTTGGATCGGCGAGCTCATTACCGAGCGCGGCGTCGGAAACGGAATCTCCCTGATCATCCTGATCGGTATCATTTCCGGACTTCCGGGGCTGGCCATCAGCTGGACACAGCAAATGCTGGCGGGCGTGTTAAACCCGGTTAAGGTGATCCTTTTCGCGATTCTCGCGATCCTGATTACCGCCTGGGTGGTCATGATTGCCGAAGGACAGCGCAAGATTCCGGTGCAATACGCCAAGCGTGTCGTCGGACGAAAAATGTACGGCGGACAGGCAACGCATTTGCCGGTTAAAGTAAATATGGCCGGGGTTATGCCGGTTATCTTTGCTTCCTCGCTCTTGTCTTTGCCGCAGATCCTGACCCTCTTTATCAGCAATGAAGGCGCGACAAACTTCATTACCGAATATCTGACATTAAACGGAACAGCGGGCGTGTGGATTTATTCCATTCTCCAAATCCTGCTGATTATCCTGTTCGCCTACTTCTATACGGCGATTCAGTTTAATACCGTGGAATACGCGAAAAACCTGCAGCAGCAGGGCGGATTCATTCCGGGTATCCGACCCGGCCGTTCAACGGGCGACTATCTGCAACGCGTATCCAATCGCATCACCTTTATCGGCGCCATATCGCTTGCGATTCTTGCGACCCTGCCGCTGCTTTTGTCTTTGATCTTCAATCTGGGCGTGCGCTTCGGCGGCACCTCCATCCTGATTGTTGTCGGTGTTATTATTGAAACCGTCAAACAGATTGAAGCACAGCTGATGATGCGTCACTACAAAGGCTTCTTGCGGTAAACGGAAGGGAGACTGTGATGAAACTTGTTTTGTTAGGACCGCCCGGGGCCGGCAAAGGTACCCAGGCAACCGGAATCGCAGAAAAATATGCCATCCCTCATATCTCAACGGGCGATATCTTTCGGTACAATATCAAAAACGAAACCGAGCTCGGAAGAGAAGTAAAGTCGTATCTGGACCAGGGCGCTCTTGTACCCGACACACTGACGGTACGTATCGTAAAAGATCGCCTCAATCAGGCCGACTGCGCAAACGGGTTTTTACTGGACGGTTTTCCCCGCACCATCGCACAGGCGGAGGCGCTGGATGAAAGCCTGTCCGAACAGAACGAAACGCTCGATGCGGTGATCAATATCGACGTACAAAAAGAGGTTCTGATTACCCGGCTCTCCGGCCGCAGAGTCTGCAAGGACTGCGGCGAAACGTACCACGCTGTCAACAAACCCCCGAAACAGGAAGGCGTTTGCGATGTGTGCGGCGGTCCGGTAATTCATCGGGCCGATGACACGGAAGACACGGTGCGCAACCGGATCTCCGTGTATGAAGAGCAAACGGCGCCGCTGATTGCCTATTACGAACAAAAAGGCCTGCTGTTTACCGTAGACGGTACGGAGCCGGTGCATGTCGTGCAGGAGAAAATCTTCTCCGCGCTGGACAAAGACGCTGACTAAATATGGCAGACGATACAATACAACTTTCCATCGGACAGATTGTGAAGTCCCGTGCCGGTAGAGACAAAGGCGGAGTGTTTTTGGTTTACGAGATCGTAGACAATGAATACGTCCTGTTGGTTGACGGAAAACTCAGAAAGATTGACAATCCGAAAAAGAAGAAGCAAAAGCATTTAACCGTTTACAATACGGTTTTAAGCGACCTTATATATCGCAAGGACAACGACATCAAGATCACAAATTCGTATATCAGAAAATTACTTGCGCCCTTTCAACCGGAAGAAGCGTAGGAAAGGAGTAGATACATGGCCAAAGAAGATGTAATTGAAGTAGAAGGCGTCGTCGTAGAAGCGCTGCCCAACACAATATTCCGTGTGCGTTTACAGAATGATCACGAGATCATCGCACATATATCCGGCAAACTGCGTATGAACTATATACGGATCCTGCCGGGGGATCGGGTCACCGTCGAACTTTCGACCTACGACCTGACCAAGGGCAGAATCACTTGGCGCAAGAAATAGCAAGGAGACAATTTTCATGAAAATCAGACCATCTGTAAAAAAGATGTGCGATAAATGCAAAGTCATCCGTCGCAAAGGCAAAGTGATGATTATTTGCGAAAATCCCAAGCACAAGCAGAAACAAGGGTAGGAGGAAGAACGGACAATGGCAAGAATTGCAGGAATTGACCTGCCGCGCGAAAAACGCGCTGAAATCGGTCTGACCTATATTTATGGGATCGGACGCTCCCGTTCCAACGAGATCCTCAAAAAAGCCGGTATCAATCCGGATACGAAGATTAAAGATCTCACCGAAGCCGAATTATCGGAAATTCGCGGGATCCTGGACGGATACGAGCTGGAGGGCGACCTCAGACGCGATGTCAATTTAAACATCAAACGACTCAGAGAAATCAACTGCTACCGAGGACAACGTCACAGAAGAGGGCTTCCGGTTCGCGGCCAGCGTACAAAAACCAATGCACGCACCCGCAAAGGACCCAAGAAACTCGTGTCCAAGGGCAAGAAATAGGAGGTACAATTTGGCACCGAAAAAAGGCAGAGCGACACGCGTCCGCAGACGGGTTCGCAAAAATATCGAACGAGGCCAGGCGCATATTGTCTCCTCTTTCAATAATACGATGGTGACACTTTCCGACCTCAACGGAAATGTCATCTCCTGGGCAAGTGCAGGGCAGCTGGGTTTCCGCGGTTCGAGAAAATCCACTCCGTATGCAGCGCAGCAAGCAGCCGAAGAAGCGGCGAAAAAGGCAATGGAACACGGCTTACGTAGCGTAGAAGTCTATGTAAAGGGTCCGGGATCCGGCCGGGAAGCAGCCATTCGCAGCCTGCAGACATCGGGTCTGGAAGTCTCCATGATTAAAGACGTTACCCCGATTCCGCACAACGGATGCAGACCGCCCAAGCGCAGAAGAGTATAGGGAGGACACTATGGCAAGATATACAGGACCGGTTTGCCGCCAATGCAGAAGAGAAGGCATGAAACTCTTTTTGAAAGGCGACAAATGCTATTCGGACAAATGTCCCATTAATCGCAGAAACTTCCCGCCCGGACAACATGGCCAGGGCAGAAAGAAAGTCACCGAATACGGTATGCAGCTGCGCGAAAAACAAAAAGTTAAACGCTTCTACGGAATCAGCGAATCGCAAATGTTCCGTGCGTTTGAAAAAGCCGACAAGCAAAAAGGCATCACAGGGGAAAACCTGCTTCGCCTGCTCGAACTGCGCCTGGACAATGTCGTGTACCGCATGGGCTTTGCCCAATCAAGAGCGGAAGCGCGTCAGCTGGTAACCCACGGCCACTTCACCGTAAACGGACATAAAACCGACATTCCTTCGTATGAACTCTCCGTTGGCGATGAGATCGCAATCAAACAATCCAGCGCAAAGAACAAGAAGTTCGGTCAGATGATGGAAAACAGAGGCAACGCAGCCAACTGGGTGAGCGTAGACACCGAGCAGTTTAAAGGCACGGTCAGCGCAGAACCTTCCAGAGAAGAACTGGACATCCCGGTAGAGGAGCACTTGATCGTCGAGCTGTACTCGAAATAATCGATGCGGCAAACCATCCGGAAAGAACTTGAGGAGGTATACGAATGACACAAGAGTTGCTATCCAGAATCGACATTATCGCGCTGAACGAAAACCAGGACACAGGCACCTTTGTTTTCTCGCCCCTGGACCGCGGCTATGGGCAAACCATCGGAAACAGTTTGCGCCGCGTACTCTTGTCCTCCCTGGAGGGGGCCAGTGTTACGCGTGTCAAATTTGACGGCGTACAGCACGAGTTTTCGACGCTGGAGGGCGTGCGTGAAGATGTACCGGAAATCATTCTGAATCTGAAAGAGATCGCCTGCATCATGCACACGGAAGAACCCATCATCCTGAATCTGGAATTCAAGGGACCGATGGATCTGAAAGCAGGAGATTTCAATGTCGACGCAGATCTTGAGATCGTCAATCCCGATCAGAAGATCGCCACATTGAACGAAGATGCAGCGGTTCGGCTGGAGATTGAGTTTAACCGGGGCAAAGGCTATATGATGGCCGAGCCCGCGGAACCCTCCGACAAAGCGGTGCCCGAAGAAGATAAAGAGAAAGACAAAGAGAAAGAAGAGAAGGAAAAAGAAGCTGAGCAGGTGATTGTAGGCTCCATTCCGGTCGACGCGGCCTTCTCCCCGGTCGAGTCGGTGAACTTTACGGTGGAGAACACGCGGGTCGGAAAACAAACCGACTTCGACCGTCTGGAGATGGAAGTGGTAACCAACGGAACGGTCAAAGCGCAGGAAGCGCTGGCCATGGCTGCAAGTATCCTGATCGAGCATTTCAAGCATTTTGTGGATCTTCCGAATCTGGAACTGGTTCACCCGAACGAAAATGGCGAGAAAACAGCGGAAGACGAACAGCTTCTCGAAACCCCCATCGATGCGATCAATCTTTCTTTGCGCAGCTTCAACTGCTTGAAAAGCGCCGGGATCGATACGGTCGGTGACATTACCCAGCGCACCTATGAAGAAATGATGAAGATTAAAAACTTCGGTAAGAAGTCGATCGCGGAAGTCGAAGGCAAGCTGGAAGAGATGGGACTGCGCTTTGCCGAAGAAACGGACGAAGCGGAGAACGTAGAATAAACAGGAGGACCAGATGGCGAAACTCAGAAAATTGGGCCGTCGTACAGACCACCGCCAGGCAATGCTAAGAAATCAGGTACAGAGCCTTTTGGAAAACGGACGCATCACCACAACCGTGACGCGCGCCAAAGAAACCCAGCGTATGACGGATAAAATGATCACACTGGGCAAAAAAGGCAATCTGCATGCCAAACGACAGGCGATGGCTTATTTATACAGACGTGACATCGTAGAAAAACTATTTGTCGAACTCGCGCCGAAGTATTTGGAACGCAACGGAGGCTATACCCGCGTCATTAAATTAGGACCGCGCAGGGGCGACGGTTCCGAAATGGCGATTTTGGAATTGGTATAAGTCTTTTGGGATTAAGGAGCTCCTTAATCCCTTTTTTTCTACAAATGGGAAACAGGAGATAACATTGGATCCGATCATTCAAATCGAGCATCTTGACTATATGTATGAAGGTGCGCCGGAAGGCAAAAAAGCGCTGGACGACTTGTCCATCGAAGTATACCCCGGCGAATTTGTAGCCGTATTGGGACATAACGGAAGCGGCAAGTCCACATTGGCCAAACTGTTAAACGGACTCATCCTTCCGACAAACGGAGAGATCCGTATTGCCGGTATGAATACCAAAGACGAAGAACGCCTGTGGGATATCCGAAGAACCTGCGGCATGGTCTTTCAAAATCCCGACAATCAGATCATTGCGACCGTCGTAGAGGAAGACATTGCTTTTGGCCCCGAAAACTTAGGCGTGCCGATGCCGGAACTCAAAGAACGGGTCGACCGTGCGCTGGCCATTGTGGAAATGGAAGAATACCGCAAACACGCGCCGCACTTGCTCTCCGGCGGACAGAAGCAGCGGATCGCGATCGCAGGGATCCTTGCCATGGACCCGCAGGTAGTCATTATGGACGAACCGACCGCCATGCTGGACCCGCAGGGCCGCGAAGAGATCATCGGCACCATTGCAACACTGAACCGCACAGAAAAAAAGACCGTACTCCTGATCACCCATTATATGGACGAAGTAGTGGAAGCCGATCGGGTGATTGTACTGGAAGAGGGGCGCATTGCGCTGCAGGGTACGCCCAGGGAAGTCTTCTCCCGGGTGGAGGAAATGAAACGCCTGGGGCTGGATGTTCCGCAAGCCACGGAAATGGCCTGGGAACTGGCCCGGCAGGGGATCGATCTGCAGGCGGACATCCTGACGGTGGAAGAGCTGGTGGCACAGTTATGATCGAAATCAAGAATTTGAACTATATCTATCATCCGGGCTCCCCGTATGAAAAATACGCCCTGCGCGATATCAATCTGCAAATCCGGAAAGGGGAGTTTATCGGACTGATCGGGCATACGGGATCGGGTAAGTCAACCTTTGTGCAGCATCTGAACGGTTTGATGAAACCCACTTTGGGCACGGTAAATGTATCCGGGATCAGCACAACCGATGCGGATGCCGCAAAAAGAGGACTGCGCCAAAAAGTAGGCCTCGTTTTTCAGTATCCGGAACATCAGCTTTTTGAAGAAACCGTAGCCAAAGATATTGCCTTCGGTCCGCAGAACCTCGGCTTATCGGAAGAGGAAACGGAAGTCCGTGTCAGAGAAGCCATGGATATGGTGGGTTTGTCTTTTGAAAAACTGCATGATCGTTCGCCGTTTGAACTCTCCGGCGGACAAAAGCGCCGCGTTGCAATCGCCGGGGTTCTTGCAATGAAACCGGAAGTGCTTATTCTGGACGAACCGACGGCGGGGCTGGATCCGCGCGGACGGGACGAAATCCTGGATGAAATCAGCGCGCTGTATGAAAGCCAGGGCATTACGATCATTCTCGTGTCTCACAGTATGGAAGACATTGCGCGTCTGGCTACCCGCATTCTCGTACTGGACAAGGGGCAGGTGGTAATGGACGGCGATGCACGGGAAATCTACAGGGAAGAAGAGGCCTTAAACGCCATCGGACTGGATATTCCCGATATTACCAAAGCGATGAAACAGGTGGCGGAAAAAACCGGATGGGATATTCCCCCCAATGTGCTTACGGTACAGGAAGCGGTGGATGTGTATCTGAGGGAGCGAAAAAACCATGCTTAAAAACATTACCATCGGCCAGTACTATCCGGGCGACTCCATTGTGCACGAACTGGATCCGCGCATCAAAATCCTGGTGGTTACGCTGTTTATCGTATCCATCTTTTTCGTGAACACCTTTATCGGCTATCTCCCGCTGCTTGTATTTATTCTGACCGTGATTGCCGTGTCCGGTATTCCTGCCCTCGCGGTTTTGCGCGGGCTGAAACCCTTGCTGTTCATTATTGCTATTACCGTTTTCTTCAATATGATTATGACACCGGGCGAGGTCGTATACCGTCTGGGCTTTATCAATATCACAAAAGAGGGACTCCGCCAGGCGGGCTTTATGGCGCTTAGGCTGATCTTTTTAGTGACAGGAACCTCTCTTTTGACACTGACTACCTCACCCATCGCCCTCACAGACGGGATCGAAAGTGTATTGAATCCCTTCCGCCGGATCGGCGTACCGGCCCATGAACTGGCGATGATGATGACGATTGCACTGCGGTTTATCCCCACGCTCATGGAAGAAACCGAGAAAATCATGAAAGCCCAAATGGCCCGCGGGGCCGACTTTGAGTCCGGGAATATTCTGCGCCGGGCAAAAAACCTGGTACCTCTGCTGGTGCCTTTGTTCGTGAATGCGTTTCGCCGGGCGGATGAGCTCGCTACCGCGATGGAAGCCCGCTGTTACCGCGGCGGAGAAGGGCGTACGCGCCTGAAACCTTTGATATACCGGCGCACGGACTATATCGTGGCAGGGCTTTGTGTCGTGTTTTTCGGCTTTGTGATCGCGCAGCGTTTTCTGTTCGCATGAGACGCATCAAACTGTGGATCCAGTACGACGGGACCGATTATGCCGGCTGGCAAGTGCAGGAAAATGCCACCGGCATTCAGAATGTGATCGAAGAAGCACTCTTTGTGCTGACAGGAGAGCGCATCCGGCTCACCGGGGCCGGCCGGACCGACAAAGGGGTGCACGCCCTGGGGCAGGTTGCCCATTTTGATACAAACAGCCGGATCCCCGGCGACAAATGGCATTATCAGTTAAAACCGATCCTGCCCGATGCGATCCGCGTCATCGGTTCGGCGGAAACCGATTTGTCGTTTCATGCCCGTTTCAGCGCGCAAAAAAAACGGTATCGCTATACAATCTTTACCGAAGCCATTCGCCCGCCCATGTACAGACATTTTACCGCGCATGTAAACCGGCTGGATACAGAAGCCATGGAAGACGCCATCCCGCTCTTTTTGGGTAAACATGATTACAGAGCCTTTATGTCGAGCGGCTCTCCGGTCCCCAATACCTGTCGTACTCTGGACAAACTGACGCTCATCCGCAACGGGGCTCTCCTGCATCTGGATTTTGAAGCGGAGAGTTTTTTGTATAATCAGGTGCGGATTATTACTGGAACGCTGGTAGCGATCGGACTGGGAAGAATGCAGCCTGCACAGGCCAAGCGCGCGCTCGATGAAGGCATCAGACGACTGGCAGGACCGACCATGCCCCCGCAGGGGCTCACACTGATGGAGGTTCTGTACGATGGGGAGGAAGAACGATGAAGAAAATTGGATTTTTAGTAAACCCGATTGCAGGGATGGGCGGTAAAGTCGGCCTGAAAGGGACCGATGGCGCCGATACGGTAGAAAAAGCCAGAAAACTGGGAGCGGTGCAGGAGTCACCGCAAAAAGCGGTTCGCGCACTGAAAATACTGGCTCCCTTACAGGAGCAGTTTACCCTGTATACCCTGCCCGGTGAACTGGGTGCCTATGAAGTACAAGAAGCCGGACTGCAGGCGGAAGTCCTCGACATCCCGATCACAGGTACAGCCGAAGACACAAAACAGGGCGTAAGAAAGCTGAAAGAAGCCGGGGTGGAAGCCCTGCTCTTTGCCGGCGGAGACGGCACCGCACGCAATGTAGCGGAAGTACTGGGAGAA
>JGI24502J29692_10022087_pt1 | contig 17918 bp, 19 predicted proteins | sample BioPla3RNA1_FD_29692 | JGI IMG/M metagenome (IMG submission 29692)
CCGGTAAGCGACAGCCGGATTCTGCTTTTCTGTCCAAACTCTGTGAGCGTTTTCATGTAAATCTCAATTGGCTCCTCACCGGCGAAGGCGAGATGTACCAGCAATTGGTGGAGATAGACGCATCGCTCTTGGATGACCTGATCACCCTTCCCATCGTAGCGGAGATCGCCGCCGGAGAACCGGTGGAGGCATTGTTAGACGTTAGACGAGCCACTGGGGCACATGAGTATCCCAAAGCGACTGCTGCACTTCCCACCACCTTACTTCGTCTTTAGCGTGAAAGGCCGCAGCATGGAGCCCCTGGTCATGAATCGGGACATAGTGGTGTGTTCTCAGTCATGGGCAGGAGTGAACATAGACGGGAAGATCATGGCTTTCAGGACGCATGAAGGCATCCTGCTGAAAAAGCTGCAATTTGACCGCAAAATACACAGAACATCTACAGGTGAGAGTTTCAGAGGAAAAGGATTGCCTGAGATTAAAGCGAATCTTGACAACAAATCATTCTCCCATCTGAGAGTTCTTACTAATAATGTTTTTGCAGATATTGCTGCTGGGCAATACGTAAATTTGGATTATAATTTCAGTGGGACGTTCTTTTACTTTGAACTGACCGAGGAGAATAATAGTTATGACTACCAAGGATACGATAATATACTATAGTATTGCAAATGAATACACTCGGACTCCGGGTACACGTAAATCAGGGCAATACACTGGTGAACACTTTAGAGAAACCGTGTTGAAGCAGCTTGTCGATAAAGCTATAAAAGAAAAGGCCAAATTGCTTATTGATCTTGCTGGAACACATGGTTATGCTCCATCATTTTTAGAGGAGGCATTCGGCGGCTTGATAAGGGAGGGATACTTTTCAATAGAGGAATTACTAAAAGTAATTGAGGTTAAGTGTGATGAAATGCCTTTGTATGCCGACAAGGTAATCGAATTCATCAAAGGTGCAACCAAAAAAAAGTAAAATGATTGACTCATTACTAACCAAGCCTGCCGGGGTTTATCTTGATTGAGATTATTTCTCTTATTATTAATTTGTTGGCAGTTGGTCTCGGGTATTTCATAGCTGGTGCCCAGAACAAGAAGCTTAATATCGAAACTCGCCAGAAAGAAATGTTGAACAGGCGTATGGATCAGTTCTATGAAAAACTAGAGGACATGGAGCTCGATATTCAGAAAGGGAGTATGGAGTTTAATAAGGCCATTTGGACACCATACTCAATACAGATTAGGCTATACTCACTTCAAAGAATAGTCATCAAAACGTACGGTAATAAAGGGTCAAGAAAATTCAATTTGTCGGTTATTAAACTTATCAACCTGATATACGAGTTGATGGTGAAGCTGGATGAATCTGACTTGGATGATAAGCGACGTTATTCTTACGATTCCAGCCAGATCTTTACTTTAGAAAAAACACTTTCTGATTGCTTTGATATGATTCTAGAATTGCAGATTGATATAAACAAGATGTGATAATCCAACAATAATAATATGCAAAAAACTTTGCATAATTCATCCACGGAGTGATTGAGTTTAGTTCTTCGCATTCCACGGCTGCTTTCAGACCTAGAGGTTATTTTGCAGGCGACGTAAGTCTAACCGCCCCAACTTTCAGATTGTCACAATTCTATCTGTGGTCTCGCTTGTCCAAAGTCTTGGTTTTGTTTTTCGCCCTTTGCGTCAGCTTCTCTCCCTCACTCCCTCTCTCACTCTCTCCCTCTTGCCAACGAAGTTGGCCACATCCGTGGTTTCCAATCGCCAACTCGCCTCAGGCAAGTAAAACAAGCAACTTTTACTTGACAATAACACCCTCTTCACAATCCTTGCCTACACTATGGAAAACGTTAATTTGAGATTATATACATATGCCAAGCTCTTGCTTTGCATCGGAAGCAGAATGGCTTTGACGCAAGATTAATAGCCCGTTTCTGAGTGTGTTTCAGCTCGGAGATGGGCCTTTTTTAGTTCCCCTTTCAAAGCAAGACGTACAATGTAGCAGCTCATTTTAGCGTTCAGTGTAGAGTGTGTTTTTAGTCGTAATCCCCAAGCGACGGGGCGAAGCTGTATCTACGTGTAGAATTGTCAGCATCTGTGTGGTGTGGAACATACATTGGAATTTAGAACAATCAGATCGGTTAAAAAAGCAGTGGAGGATGCATGTTACTGCAAGTATCTTTTTTTCTAATTTTATTGATAGTGATGATTTACGCCTTGGTTGAGGTGAGGAAGCTTAGGGTAGAGAGTCAATCGTTGAAAGAGAAGCCAGAAGAAATTGATGTGAAGCCAAGTAAAGAGCTTGACGTTGTTGTTGACAGTACTGATTCTTATCCTGAAATTGAGAGCCTACCTGTTCCCGGATCCAGTTTAGCCATGGTATCGTTCAATGACTTTCTTGACAGGAAAAACCTTGAGTTACGCAGAGCCCAAGAGCTAAAAAATGCCGATAACACGGTAAGAAAAATGCTCAAATATGCAGGCGTATCCGGCCTTCCTGCATCAGGGGTTCAGATAGTAGACTCAATTAGAAACATTGCCGGAACCGATGAGTTTGCCGTGGTATTTACCAAAGAGGCCAGAAGGGGATTGAAAAGTGGTGAGCTTAGGTTAATGGCGAAGAAGGGAACTGACCATTTTAAATCCGTCCTTGTATCAAACGAGACCGGCAAGATAACAAATCTGGCAGACTTGGTACCAAAAACAAGGGCTGAGATGGCTACCAAATACCTTTCCAATGCTGCGTCGGGAGTAATTGCGATAGCTCACATCATCTCAAACTACGATATGAGCGTAAAGATCAAAGAGATTAGCAAAAAGCTTGACCATTTAATAGAAGGAAGATTGATCGACAAAAAGGCAAGGTTGATGGCGATATATTATCACCTTCAACATATTATGCGTTTGGAGCCGGCAGAACGCGAAATCCAGATGAGTTTTTTGAGTTTGGTGCATAAAGAGCTGATGGAGTTGCGTTACAACTGGTTGATGGAGATAGTTCATGAGCTCAATTCAATTTCTGATGACAGAAATTGGTTTTATAAACTTGTTGGACTTGGTCATGAGGGGCAAGCTACTAAGAATAGAGACAAAGTGTGTGCCCTTGACCAAAAAATACTGTTGATAGATGCTTGCTACAAAGTTGATTCCATGGTGTGTGCCATGACCGGCCTCAAGGTAAATGTTGAGCACGAACTTGAGGAGATTCGTAACATAAGGGCTGCACTTGATAATAAGTACACGGAATTCAAGAATGAAAGCTTTAAGATGAAAACTCAGGAGGAGATGAATCAGCTTTTCGATATGCTCGAATACGATTGCAAGACGATGTTTGACAACACTATAAATGAGAATGTTCTTGAAGCTAAATATAGCTTGATTGGGGACAATAGCTCGCCTAAGGCAGCTGAGCAGTGGCAAGGAGATTATTGGGCAGGAGAATAAATGAGCTTTTCCAAACGTACCCAAGACTTATACTTAGACACCCTGAAAACCATCCGAGACCAGGGGGGGTACAAACAAGAACGCATCATCTGTGATGTCCAGGGTGCCGAGGTAGAAGCGGAGTTTCCCGCAGGCGCACCTCGTAAGAAATTCATCAACATGTGTTCCAATAACTATCTTGTTTTACCCAGCCATCCTGACGTGATCAAAGCTGCACATGAAGCTTTGGATTACCGTGGCTTTGGGCTTCCCCTGCGAGGTTTATCTGTTTCAATCAAGATTTACACACCCAATCCAAGACGTTTAGTAACGAGTGCTGGGGCTGACTGCGAGGACAACTCCGGTGCAATTTCATTGTTAATAAAACATTAAGTAATACAAGGAGAATAGTAATGTCTAACTACGAAGAAAGAGAAACGCAGAGCGGTAAAGCCGAAGCTCTCTTGGAGATTCTGAGAGAAACGCCAGGGAAGCCGGTTGGAAACTACACCTTAATGAGGCAATTAGGTTTGGAAAAATCAGAGTTTTACGAATTGAGAGACAGCTTGATGGATGAAGGTATCGTAACCAAAGCAAGGGGAAAAGGTGGAGCCACCAAGCTGATCTGTTCAGAAGAAGAGAGTGAAACTCCAGTTATAGAAGCAGAGATAGTAAGGGAGCTTGACCTATATACGCCTCTGAAAAAGGTGTTGGAACAAGATTGGGTGAAAGATTACAGGTATGGCGATCACACTATAGTCCAGATAATAGCCAATCAAGGTAGTAGAAAAACTGGAGGTATGTGGACTCGGCCTGACTTAGTCATTGTTACAAAGCGAAGCTATGTGTTCACTATTGGCTCCTCTATTGAGGTTACCACTTTCGAAGTGAAACCCAAGGGCTATTTCAAAGTAAAAGATAAGGCTGCTGTCTTTGAAACTGCTTCACATTCCACTTTTGCTAACAAGAGCTATCTCATGTTTTATGTCAATCCAGATGAAGTGCCAGAGTCTGACTCATACTCTGAGATCGAGATTTTGCCTCTATGCGAGGAGTTTGGAATAGGATTAGTTTTATTCACTGATCCAAGTGATTACAGTAGCTTTGTTACAATTCTGGAAGCTGAGAGGAAGAGCCCTGATCCGGAAAGAATTGATGGGTTCTTGGGCGGTCAGTTAGATCCTCAATCTAAAAACCGTATCCTTAAGTGGAAAAGCTAAGTGCAATTGCATTTGTTAACATGAACTCCCTATTAGTGGTTACGTACAAACAAGGAGGTAACGAGGTTTATCATGCAAGGAGTTAGTAAATCTTACCACAGCGTAGTCATAGGAGCTGGAATCTATGGCTTATATGCAGCTTCCCGGCTTGCAGAGACCGGTCAACCCATACTGATTGTGGAGATGGATGACGGCCCCTTTACCCGTGGCAGCTTCGTCAACCAAGCTCGGGTTCACAATGGTTACCACTACCCCCGCAGCGTATCGACAGCCGTCAAGTCATCCTCGTATTTCCGCAGGTTTTCAGATGACTATGCGCCCGCTATTATCGACAACTTTCGCAAAGTGTATGCGTTATCCAGCAACTTCTCTTTTACAAATGGAGTACAGTTTAAGAGATTCTGCGAGTATGCTGATGTCAAGTGTGATGCCATCGATCCCGGCGAATACTTCAAACCGGGGATGATAGATGCTGCCTTTGAAACTGAAGAATATGCCTTTGATGCCAAGATGCTGTGCAATCTTCTTTTGCAGAATGTTGAAAAGTATGATAACGTCAAAATCCAATACGGTACCCGCATCGTGGAGCAGAAGGTGCAGGATGACAAGTATAAGCTGACCCTCAGCAATGGAGATGAAATACTCTGTGATCAGGTGCTGAACTCCACCTATGCCAGCGTGAATCAAATCCTTCACCTCTTTGGTTTTGAGAAGTTCAAAATCAAATATGAGATTTGTGAAATTGCCCTGTGTATGCCCAATGAAAACTTGAAAGGTGTGGGACTCACAATCATGGATGGTCCCTTCTTCTCGGTGATGCCCTTCAATTCTGAAGGCGTGTTTTCGCTCACCTCCGTCACCTTCACTCCCCATAGAACCAGTTATACAAGACTGCCTGATTTTGACTGCCAGAAGATAAACACCGATTGTACTCCGGAGCAATTCCAAAACTGTAACACCTGTAAAGCAAGGCCCGAGAGTGCCTGGAACTATATGTATCAACTTGCGAGGAAGTATCTCAAGGATGAGATTGATTTTACTCATAAGGAGTCGTTGTTTGCGATCAAGCCGATACTCCTGGCCTCCGAGCTCGATGATTCAAGGCCCACAGTGATCCGTGAGTTTAGAACTAAGCCAAGTTTTATCTCAGTTCTGTCTGGGAAGATAAACACAATTTATGATATGGATGAGGTTTTAACACAATGAAAGAAAAGACTTTTGTTTCTGCCGTAGTTTATGTTTACAATGCTGAAAGAGTAATCCGTGATTATTTGTCCAAGCTGCACAGCGCACTTGGGGAGAAGTTTGAGCTTTTTGAGATCATTTTGGTCAATGACTTCAGCACGGATAGAAGCGCTGAGGTTATCAAGGAAGCGGTCAAGCAGATGAGTGGAAATGTTACTCTGCTGAGCCTGGCCTGGAGACACAAAAAAGAATTGGCCATGCTGGCCGGTACAGATCTCGCGGTGGGCGACTTTGTCTATGAGATCGAGACCACTGACCCGGACTTTACCTGGGATATCATAGCCAAACTGTACGACAAATCTGTGACAGGTTACGATGTGGTGGCCGCATACCCCAGGAAAGGAACCAGGTTCAAGTCACGTCTGTTTTACAACTTTTTAAACAGGATTTCTCACCTTGAGGTAGACCCACACACCGAAACTATCAGGATCATATCCAGGAAGGCTCTGAACCGTACGCTCATCGACCGGGGCAAGGTGCGCTATCGTAAGGTGCTCTATAAACACTGCGGTTTTCCCACAACCTCGATAGAATATGAGCCTACCCATAGGCACAAGAGAGCTGAGGACCTCAGTTTCGGCCAAAAGGTTTCTCTGGCATCAGACGTATTTATCGTCTTTTCCAATATCGGAGTCCATGTCGCTGTCGTGTTTTCTATTCTGTTTCTTGTGATCTCTGTGTTGATTGGGGTTTACGCTCTTGTTTGCTATTTTACGGGTGATGTCATCAGCGGCTGGACGACCACTATGCTGTTCCTGTCTCTTGGCTTTTCCGGCGTATTTATCGTCACCTCCATAATAGCCAAATACATCAGCATCATCCTCCAAGAGCAAAAAGCCGGCAATCTCTACACCGTAGAGTTGCTGCAGAAACTGAATTAAACTCTTATGTTTATGCTCCGGCCATGTGTGGCTACCCAAAACAAAACTAATGTTAAGCATATCTTTAGCAGGTAATTATGAACAAATTCAAAACCACTTTATCCTATCCCTCATTTAAAATGGGCACAATAACAACTCTCATTTTGGTTTCTCTACTAATCATGCTCTTTTTGTCCGGATGCGGGGGCTCATCTTCTAAAACGGGTTCCTTGACCGGAACCATTACCTTGGTGAACGACAGCGGAGACTCCGATTTTGATCCGGTAGATTATTCTGGTATTACGGTTGCTTTATACGAAGCAGTAGACCTTGATACGGTAATCGTAAGGATAAATCGTGAATACCCCACTATCGGACTGCTCATAGACCAAGAAACTGAGTTTGACCACCGCTTACACAATCCTGTGGCGATTGCCCAAACTGATGGCACTGGCAAATTTACCCTATCCAAGCTTAAGATTGGAAGATACAACCTCGTCTACTACAAAGAGGGTTGGGGGCTTAGATATGTCTTCAACGTAAATGTGGATAAGGGTGAAAACTCAGTTAAAGCTGATAAATCAAGGCCAAGTGAATCACTTGTCCTGTATCCACAGTACAATTTACCCTCAACGGTTTTAGACGCATTCATCTGTAAGGGAAATCATACTTACGCCGCCTCCGAAGACGTCTTGTTTTTAGGAGACCTAACCATTGAAAGTGGGGCAAATATCCTGTTAGACAGAGGATGCAAGTTGTCCGTTGGTGGCTCACTATACACGGAAGCATCTGGGTCAAAATGGAGAATAACATCCCTGACTGGTTTCATGGGGTCAACGTATACCGAGCCTACTGCCGGTGACAGGTTCGGCAGGTTTGCTTTGTTGGGAGGGCATGGATCACAGATAAAGAATGGAGTTATCACCAATATGCAAGACGGGATTATGATTAATGGGAACAATTGTCAAATTGATGATATGCTCTTGCGAAATTGCGGTACCGCCGTCTATCTGCTTGGCAATAGTTTGACCTATAAAAACAGCATCATCTGCAACTGTGATGATAGAGCCAATTACTTAGTGGGCTCCGCCACCGTTCAAGGCAACATCATTGCAGGGAATCATGATGCATTTGTATTGCAGGAAAGCTGTTGTGATTTTAGCAACAACTATGTGATAGATAATTGGATTGGCATCAGGCCCGTGTACGGAGATGTGCATATTCATCACAATGCGTTTCATCGCAATAAATATGGCATTTCTCCCATGGCATCAGATCCCTTGATTGATTACAACCATTTTTATGGCAGCAGCAGATACTGCATTCAGACGCAGACTAACTATGTTCAAGCTTACTTTGACTACTCAAACCCTCTGGTCAATTTTAACAATTTTTACGCTCAAGATCAGATCATTATTAGTTTACAGCCGGATAATCACCCCGGCTACTATGCTTCCAATACTCCCGGCGTTCAGAATGATGTGGACGCTAAAAACAACTATTGGAAAGCAACAAACGTGCCTGACGTCCTGTTTGACTCAGAGGATACTGATAAAGTAAGATACAGGATTATCTATCTTCCCAAGCGTGGATCACCGGTACCCAACGCAGGAATTCAAAACTAACCATTTACAAATCAAAGGAGAATGAATAGTGGAACAATTCACCGAATTATTCGCTGAGGCTCTTGAAAGAGAAGTCGCTGTAGTCGCCGAAGACAAATTCAGGGAATATGAGGAATGGGATTCCTTAGCCGTGCTATCTATTATTGCTCTCATCAAGCAAAACTACGATATCACCATTCCCAGAAAGGAATTTGACGAATTGCAGACAGTTGCAGATCTCTACAACTATGTTACCTCTCAAGCTTAGAACTTACGGGTAAGCAAGATGGGCGCAAAGATAGCACAAATCGAATACTACCTGCCGGAAAAGGTGTTGAACAATGAGGAGTTGGCCTCATTGAATCCTGGTTGGAGTGCAGCCAAAATTGAAACGAAAGTTGGTATTAGAAACAGGCACATTGCTGCCTCTGATGAGAGCTCAATGGATCTGGCAATCAAAGCGGGGCAAAAGCTGCTTAGTTTCTATGATGCTGATGCGATAGATTTCCTCATCTTTTGTACCCAGAGCCCGGAGTATCTGCTGCCCACCTCTGCCTGCATCATTCAAGATCAATTGGGCTTGAGAACCAACGTAGGTGCCTTTGATTTCAATCTGGGCTGCTCGGGGTATGTCTATGGCTTAGCTATGGCTAGAGCCTTGATAGAATCCAAAATTGCAAAGAATGTCTTGCTGTTGACCGGCGAAACCTACTCCAAGTTCATTGTCGATTCAGACATCTCCAACAAGAGCATTTTCGGAGACGCCGGCACTGCCACTTTGGTTACCTACTCAGACCATGATCAGATTGGAGAATTTGTCTTTGGCACAGATGGTTCAGGAGCTGAAAATCTGATTGTGAATAACATTGGGGCTAAAAACCACTATACCTGTCCTCAGGGTATGAGTCCGGAACTGTATATGGATGGTCCTGAAATATTCAATTTTACCATAGAGACCATTCCCAAGCTGGTGCAGGATGTCTGTGGTAAAAACAATCTTAGCCTGCACGATATTTCCTACATGATTCCCCACCAAGCTAATAAATATATCTTGGAATTCCTCACCCAAACCATCGGCTTGGAACCAGATAAAGTCCACATTGATCTTTGGGAATATGGCAACACGGTTTCCAATACTATCCCCATTGCCCTAAAAGATTGTCTGGGTAAAAACATCGTCAAGCCTCAAGACAAGGTCCTGCTTGCAGGCTTCGGCGTGGGCTACTCTTGGGGTGCTGTGGTCTTAAATCTTTAAAAATGGTTTCATCAATATGATTCAAATAGAGAAGATTAAGGTTGCCGGCATCAGTTGCTGTGTGCCTCAGGAAATTGCCTACAACAAGGACGTCCAAGGTTACGATCAAGAGCGCATAGAGAAGATCATCTCAATCACAGGAGTCAGCCAAAAAAGAGTTGCTCCTCCTGGGTGCTGTTCCTCAGACCTGTGTCTTACCGCTGCTATTGACTTACTGGAAAAATCAGGCATCGAGAGAGAAGATATAGGTATTCTTATTTTTGTTTCTCAAACCCCAGACTACCGTCTGCCTGCAACCGCTTGCATCCTCCAAGATCGATTGGGCTTGCCTACTGACACAATAGCGTTTGATGTCAATTTGGGTTGCAGTGGCTACGTGTATGGCCTCTACTTGCTGGCAGGTATTCTTAAGTGCTCACCCAAGAAACATGGCCTCTTGCTGGTTGGCGACACCATTACAGATTGCTGCTCTGACGGCGATGCGTCTACGGTTTTTCTTTTTGGAGATGCCGGTTCTGCCACCTTGCTTGAAGCTGATGAGTCTGCTGGATCTATGCACATTTCCTTGGGCACAGACGGGCGCGGATATGAAAACCTGATAGTACCTGCAGGCGCATTCCGCCAGCCCTGCAACGAGTACACCAAGAAGATGGTCAAGGATGAGGCTGGAAACGTACGCAGTGCAGAGCATCTCTATATGGATGGTATGGAAATCTTCAATTTTGCCATCTCCACCATCGTACCACACGTAGCAGAAGTGATAGCAGCACATCCGGATTACAGTGCTGTTGTTTTTCATCAGGCTAATAGATATATGCTCGAATTTATGAGAAAATCCTTGAAGATCGAAAAAGAAAAGTTTCTCTACTCCTTATCTGAATATGGCAACACCAGTTCGGCCTCTCTTCCCGTGACCTTGTGCCATAACAAGCTTAGTGTTCAGGATTTATCCAAGGTGATCTTAACCGGATTTGGCGTCGGCTATTCTTGGGGGACCGCTGTGGTCGATATAGCCAATACAAGGCTTAACGACATAATTGAGTGGAGGTGATCAATGCTTCTGAATGATAAGAATATACTTATCACCGGTGCCTCTTCAGGAATAGGTAAAGCCATTGCTTTTAAATGCGTTGAACTGGGAGCAAACGTGAGGCTATTGGCGCGCAATGAAGCTGCTTTGGTACAAATTGTAACCGAGTTGGGGCCTGAGAGAGCGAGCTATCATCTTTTGGATATGCGCAATCCGGAAGCATATGAAACCGTGATCAACCAGATAGTGGCTGAGCATGGTAAGCTGAATGGTTTTGTTCATGCTGCGGGCGTACAGATAACTCTGCCTATCCAAAATATGTCTATTTCTCAATATCAGGACCTATTCCTGGTTAACACCTTCTCTGCTTTTGATATTGGCAGGATACTATCTCTCAAAAAGAACCGTGATCCGGGTGGCCTCAACATTGTGTTTATTGCCTCGGTTATGAGTGAAGTGGCAAATTCTGCTTTGGTCGCTTACTGTGCATCCAAGGCTGCCTTGGTGGGAGGAGCAAGATCAATGGCTCTGGAGCTTGCACCTAAGGGGATCAGAGTAAACTGTATCTCGCCTGGATATATTGAGGATACTCCCATGATGAGCAGCCTGATTGAAACCATTTCTGAGAATGAATTGAATGATCTTAAAAAGGGCTATCCACTGGGTCTGGGAGAATCAACAGATGTGGCGAACCTTTGTGCTTTTCTGTTGTCAGATAAATCAAGATGGATCACAGGGCAGAATCTAATTGTCGATGGCGGATTCGTGCTTAGGTAACAAGGCAAGAGGTTTGAAAAATATGAAACCGTACCAGGGAACTACTGTTTATTTTAGATTGGTGGACTTGAGTGATGCTGAATTTATTTTGAATCTCAGGTTGGACCCCAAAAACAGTGTAAATCTTTCACCTACCGATAGTAGCTTGGATAAACAAATTGCCTGGTTGCAAGGATATAAAGAACGAGAAGCTGTAGGGCAGGAATTTTACTATATCATCCACAGAAGAGACAACGATCTACCAATTGGTACCATCAGGATCTATGATTTTGATATTAGAAAAAGCTCCTTCTGTTGGGGTAGCTGGATTCTCAATTCAGATAAAACAATCTCCGCGGCACTTGAAAGCTGTATTTTCATCTTCGATAAAGGCTTTTATGAATTTGGCTTCTACCATAACCACGGTAATATAGTCAAAACCAATACCAAGGTCATCCGTTTTCACAAGAAGCTGAGTATAGCTATTGTTGATGAGGATGAAAGATTAGTTTACAACAGTTATCCCAGACAGGTATACGAGCAAAACAGGGACAGATTTTTAGAGCTTATCCGTCTTTCAGCAGAGATAGGATGATTAGAATAATACAATTCAAGAGAATGAGATTTGACCTGAAGAAGTGGCGAGTAAATATTCTTTTCTGCTGGAGTGTAAGCCAGATTGGCACAGGCCAAGCTATCGTCATTGATGGTGGTTTTGCCCTTAGATGACAAGGCACGAGGTTTGAAAACGTGAGATTATATCAGGGTACCACAGTTTATTTCAGATTGGTGGAGCTGAGTGACGCTGAGTTTATTCTAAATCTCAGGCTGGACCCCAAGGTCAGCAGATTTCTCTCACCCACAGATAGTAGTTTGAATAAACAACTTGCCTGGTTGCAGGGATATAAAGAGCGAGAAGCTGCAGGGCAAGAGTTCTATTACATCATCCACAGGAGAGACAACGATCTGCCTATTGGTACCATCAGGATCTACGATTTTGATATCAGGAAGAGCTCCTTCTGTTGGGGCAGTTGGATTGTTAACTCGGATAAAACTGTCTCTGCTGCGCTTGAGAGCAGTATTTTTATTTCAGACAAGGGTTTTTTCGAATTGGGGTTCAATCACTGTCACATCGATGTGGTCAAGACCAATGCCAAGGTTCTTCGTATCTACAATAAAATGGGTTACAAGATTGTCGATGAAGATGAGAGACTGGTCTACCACAGTTACCCTAAGCAGGCTTATGAGCAAGACAGGGACAGACTTTTAGAGCTTATCCAGCGATTAGGCGAGATAGGATAAGCAACACCAATAAAAAGCAATAGAGAATCAAAAAATGAAAATCAAGTTTTTAGACATCCCCGCGATAAACCGGCCCTACCATGATGAGTTCCACGCTGCTCTACAGGCTGCGTTGGATAAGGGCAGCTTTATCTTGGGAGAAGAGGTGAGAGCCTTTGAAAAAGAATATGCCGGCTTCATTGGTACAGACCATTGTACTGGTGTGGCAAACGGACTGGATGCCCTCAGATTAGTTTTCAAAGCCTATATCCAGCTCGGGCTGATGAAGCCTGGAGATGAGGTGATAGTGCCAGCCAATACCTATATCGCCTCCATGTTGGCTATCTCGGAAAATGGACTTATCCCTATTTTTGTCGAACCCAATATCAACAGCTACAACATTGATCCCGAGCACGTTGCCAGAGCTATAACGGATAAGACCAAGGCCATCATGATTGTCCATCTCTATGGGCAAAATGCCATGAACCAAGAGCTTTATGACATAGCCAAAAGGCATGATCTGCTCATCGTCGAGGATAATGCCCAGGCTCATGGAACTGAGTACCAGGGTAGAAAGACGGGATCCTTGGGAGACGCGGCGGGGCATAGCTTTTATCCGGGCAAGCTATTGGGTGCCTTGGGCGATGGCGGTGCTGTTACCACCAATGATCAAAAGCTCGCAAAAATGATCCAAGCAATAGGCAACTACGGCTCTGAGGTCAAGTATGTACACAACTACAAGGGCTTGAATTCACGTCTGGACGAGATTCAAGCTGCTTTCTTGAGGATCAAACTGCCTCATTTGGAAAAAGAGAATGATGTTCGCAGGGAAATAGCTGCCTACTTTTCTGAACATATCGACCCTGATAAGTTTATTCTTCCTAAGCTTACAGATGCCAGCCAGGATATCCGTACCAATAAAACCCACTCCTGGCATCTCTATGTAATTCGCCATCCCGAGCGGGACCGTTTGCAGAAGTACTTGTTTGAAAACGGCGTCGAGACCATCATCCACTATCCCACGCCTCCTCACAAGCAAAAGGCTTATCGGGAATATGCTCATCTTGATCTGCCCATTACTGAAAGGATACACAGGGAAGTATTGTCTCTACCCATCAGTCCGGTACAGAGCTTGGAGCAAACGCAAAAGATCGTGGAAATACTAAATAGATTTGAGTAATATGAGCTCAAAGAAGGTGTATCTTTTTTTGGTAAATAAGATACGGGAGCTGTTCAAGTTTTCCCTTGTAGGGGCATTTGTCATGCTTCTTTCCATAGTTATATCCTACCTGTTTCTGGAGCTGTTAAAAACTCCGCTGGTCCCCACCTATATTTTACTTTACATTAGCACCATTTTTTTGTCCTATAAGCTCAATGCCACTTTCACCTTTAAGGCCAAGCAAGACCTTTCCGGGCTCATCAAGTTCTACGGAGTCTATCTCATTGGCTTGGCATTGGGAAGCGTGTTGGTTGTTTTGTTTCGCAAATGGTTCCCCTTTACAAACTGGGTGATCTCTATCATGGTGCTTCCCTTCACCACCCTCTCCAATTTTATTCTTTCTACTCTCATTTTCAAAAGCAAAAGGATTGATACACAATGACTAAAAGCAAATGCTTGGTGGCAATCGGCTCCTATAATGATGGAGCCAGATTGAAGAAAACCCTTGCTACCAAACCACACGACTTTCCTTACGATATTTTGTTGATAGACGATGGCAGCACCGACGGCTCTTTTGATGATATAGATAAAACTGCCTATACGGTTATCAGAAACGAGGTAAATTCGGGTATTGGCGTAAATATCAGGAAGGCATGTGATTATGCCAAAGAAAATGGCTACGAAGTTATTGCGGTTGTACCCGGCAACAACAAGAACACTTTGGCTGAGGTTGACCGCTTGGTGGAACCAATACTCAATAATAAGGCAGATTACGTGCAGGGTTCGCGCTACTTACAGGGTAGCAGGCGTGACCATACACCCCTCTTTAGATTGGTTATGGTCAAGGTTTTAGCAGCTTTACTCAGCGTCATAACCGGCAGAAAGATCACCGACTCCATGGAGGGCTTCAGAGCTTTCAGGCTTTCCATCCTGGACGATCCTGATATCGACATCCATCAGGATTGGTTAGACCGCTACGGCTTAGAAATCTACCTCTTTTTCAAGATCACCTATGGACGCAAATACAGATATAAAGAAGTGCCCATTTCTAAACTATACCCCAAGGATAAGGTGACCTTGCTCAATCCCAAGGGAGTTAAGTATTCAAAGATTAAGCCTATTATTGATTGGTGGGACATTCTCAGGCCCATACCTCTGCTGCTGTTTGGAATAAAGAAATGAAAAAAAAATCGTTAGGCGAAAACCTTAGGCTGGTCTTGGCGGTCGCCTGGTTGATTTATGGCTTTGTAGTGTTATACTCGGTAAGCGTTGTAAAAACCATGCGCTCTATTTTAAGGCTCCTGGGGGTAGAATTTTGATCGATCTGTTGTTTCTTGTCCTGATTGTTTTTACCTCTTCCGCACTTGGTAACACCATCCTGACGCTGCTAAAGTTCCGTATGGTGGGTCTTGCTGAGATCTATCTATATTCCACTGCCTTAGGTTTGGGACTAATAGCGCAGTTAGTGATGGTGCTTGGATTCATGGGTCTATTTTATCATGATGTGATCCTGTCCCTTTTCCTTATTCTTCTGATAGTTGCCATCATTTTTGCTCGCAAGTTCACTTTCAAACCTAAAGCAGACCTTAAAGCCCGATGGCAGAGGCAGCCCCTATGGTTTAAAGCTGTAATTGTTATCACTCTGCTCTATATTCTGGTCCAGCTTTTGAACTGTATGACGCCGGTTACCAATGGAGACTCAATAGCTTGGTACCTGAGTATTCCCAAGCACTATCTTGAAAACCATGGTATTCTGAATAGGCAACTTGTTGAAGACTACGGTTCCAGCAACCTGCCTCAGAACCTTTATATGCTTTCGGTACTGGGGATGACTTTGAGATCTGAGATACTCTCGCAGTTAATTCTTGGCTGGTTGATGTCGGTCTTGGCATTTCTGGCTATCTATGTGGCGATCAAAAATTATGCTTCGCGCAGGATTGCTTTTTTAGGAGCGGCTCTTTTTTATACAATGCCTACCCTGAGCTGGCTGATCTATAGTGCCAAAATGGATTTGGGCTATGTGATGTTTGAGCTTTGCTTTTGGAGTTTACTACTTAAATGGTTCATTTCCAAGGAAGACAAGGTCCTATATATGTCTGCCATATTCTTGGGGCTTGCCATTGGTTCCAAGTACCATTCCCTGCTGGCCTTAGCCGTGGTTTCAATTGGGATCTTTATCTACTTTTTAGCCAGCAAACTAAGCTTTAGGGAGGCGTTTACCACTGCCTTTGTTTTTGGTATTATCTCGCTTGCTGTAGGCTCACCCTCCCTGCTCAAAAACTTGTACCTCACTGGAGATCCCTTTTATCCCATGTTTAAAGGTGGAGGGTTCGTGCAGGGTGAAGGATATGATTTGTATAAGTCTGTGCTTGATATACCCAAGTTCATTTATGCCATGGCATTTGGGAAACAATTTGTAATGAGGCCCCTCTACATGGCGGATAAACCCTTAGGCTTTCTTCCCTTTATCTTCTTTCCTTTCCTGAGCATCAGAGAACTACGAAGATATAAAGCCATAATCATCATAGCCTGTGTTTACATTATCCTTTTTGTCTTGGCGGTTATGTTTTCAGTATGGCCTTTCCCCAGGCATATCCTGCCCGCCGTGGGCTTAATGGTGATCCTGAGTGCGGTTGGGGCCAACACCAAGATTAGCCTGTCTTCACGAATCTTGTTTGGTTTTGCTATCGTTCTGATTCTATTATATCAGGTTCTTTATCTTGCTGTTCCATATTACAGCAGGGATAAGGTGGATTATCTCTCGGGGAAAATGAGTAAGGCTGAGTATTTGTCAAATAACATCTTTGATAAACCTGAGGGCACTCATATGAACAGCAAGATGCTGAGCTATGTGGAATCCATGCCCCAAGATACGCGCATTCTTGCCCTGGATGATGGCAACGGCTATTATGTGCCCAGACCATTTCTGAAAAAAAGTTATGTGTATGACGGAACAAGTATTGACTCTTTTATCGCCAAATGCAAGCAAGATAGCTTCTCTCATGTCTACTTCTCTGATGCCGGGATTGCGAAATATACGGGAAACGAAAACATGGACCTAGAATATGTTATCTTGGATTTCAAAGACGAGTACTTAGAACATCAATACTCCTATGGAGGACAGCATATTTACAGGATTAGATATGAGGTCGCTTCTAGTTATTAATCCACACAAGGCAACTAAATGAGTTTTATTCGTAAACCTATAGATTTCTTACTTTCCAAGCTAAATCGCGGCCATGAGCAGAGCGTAGAATTGAAACGAAACATTCTTGTTTCGGTAATCATCAAATTCTTTTCCTTAGCCTTGGGCTTATTCTATATGCCCACCATACTTACCTATGTGGATAAGTCTCTGCTGGGCATAGTGATGACCCTGGATTCTTTTGTTACCTGGCTATATTTGGCGGATATTGGCATTGGTAATGGGCTGAAAAACCATCTCACGGCTGCCATATCATTGAATGATACTGATAGAGCAAAGAGGTTGGTAAGTACCGCATACGTAGCTCTGTTTTCTATCATGTTTGTGGTCTTTATCGTAGCCTCAATTGCAGCAACTTTTATCAATTGGAATAGCGTTCTCAAGGTAGATATCGATAGCCAGCAGCTCTTATGGTCTGTGCGGTTTATTATTTTCTCGCTTTTGATGTCATTTTGCGTGCGGCTCATCAATACCGTCTTGCAAGCCAACCAAATGATGTTTTTAAACGGGATAACCGATTTGGTTATCAAAGTACTGAAGCTGCTTACCATCCTGGTAGCAATCAGGATAAGCACCGCCTCGCTGTTTAAATACGTATTGATTGATCATGGCATTCCACTCATCGTCTTGATCATTTTTTCAGTTATTCTTTACTCCACCATCTTCAAGCAGTATAGCCCCTCCCCAAAGCTCTTTTGCAAGGATGAGGTAAAGAATATTACCTCACTCGGTTTTAAGTTTTTCTTTGTGCAAATAGCAGCGATGGTTCTCTTTACGACAGACAATATCATTATCACCCGTCTTTTTTCCACTGCAGACGTCACTGTATATAATATGGCCCGGCACTACTACTCTCAGGCACAGACTATTT
>JGI24502J29692_10002051_pt1 | contig 17814 bp, 14 predicted proteins | sample BioPla3RNA1_FD_29692 | JGI IMG/M metagenome (IMG submission 29692)
GATTGTTTTGGAGGATATAATGACAGTTGCGCAAAAGGTAAATGCTTTTCTAGGTAAAAATGGTTTTGCTTGTGGTGGCCCAAATATAAATGCGGTAATTGATAGCCTTCTTTGGGATATGAAAAAAGGTTTGAATGAAGGACGAGCTGCAGAAGGTGCATTTGTAGCGTCACAAGATATGATACCAACCTTTGCGATGCCTCCAACCGAGCGTATTGTCAATAAAAATGTAATTGTTATTGATGCCGGGGGAACGAATTTTAGGGCTTGTTTAGTTCATTTTGATGCGGAAGGTACTTATACTATATCTGACTTAAAAAAAACCGCGATGCCTGGTATTGAACGGGAATATGGAAAAAAAGAATTTTACGATACGATTGCAAAAAACCTTGACCACTTAAAGGGCAAGGCAGATTCTATCGGTTTTTGTTTTTCTTACGCAATGAGTATCACGCCGGAAGGAGATGGACGTGTTCTTGATTTCTCAAAAGAAATAAAAGCAAAAGAGGTTGTAGGAAGTCTTGTCGGAGAATCTTTGAGTGCAGCTCTTGTAGAAAGAGGATGGGAAAAACCGAAGAAAATTATTCTTTTAAACGATACCGCCGCGGCTCTTCTCTCCGGGGCAGCAAGTGCAAAACCCGGTCGTCTTTTTAGTTCCTATGTTGGGCTCATTTTGGGGACAGGAATGAATGCCGCTTATATTGAAAGCAATCCAATAAAAAAAATTGCAGGGCAAAAAGCTCCTGAAAGCCAAATCGTCGTTTGTGAAACCGGTAAGTTTGATAAATTGCCGCAATCACTTTTTGATATAGCCTATGATAAAACAACTAATACTCCTGGAATGTATATAATTGAAAAAATGTGTTCAGGAGCATATTTGGGACCTGTAACAGGACTTGCTTTAAAACAAGCGGCAAAGGATGGTTTGTTTAGCGAAGCTGTTGCAAAAGACCTTCTTTTAATCGAAAAATTTGAATTAAAAGATATGGATCAATTCTTTTTTGCTCCTTACAACACAGATACTTTGCTTGGTGCAATTATGGCAAAGGGCAATCAAGATGATTATGATACGTGTTATGCTCTCCTCGATGCCTTTGTCGAACGAACAGCTCGGCTCGCAGCATCTATTATAGCAGCCTGCGTAATAAAAAGTGAAAAAGGTACTCAAGCATCCCTCCCTGTCTGTGTTGTTACAGAAGGGACGACGTATTTTAAAACGCATAACTTACAAGATCGTGTAAAAGGCTATCTTAACACAGTGCTGATGGAAGAACGAGGTTTATCTTTTGAGTTAGTAAGCCCTGAGTCTGCAATTACCCTCGGCGCTGCTGTTGCGGCTTTGTCATAATATATATACAAAATACTGAGAAAACGCTTTTAGTTTTAAAAGTGTTTTCTCTTAATGTGCTGCTTCTCGAATTTCTTTTATTTCTTTATTTAAGAAGAGAGAAACAACGGTTCGTATTGTAATAATCGCAGCGAGGAGTATGATATCATCGATAGTTGGGTTGATGATGGTTTCGATTATGTCTGCAACAATAAGTACTTCTAAGCCAAGTAGGACATAACTACCAAGCTCGGTTTTCATGTACTGTAGACGAGAAATTTTTTCAGATTTTGGTATTTTTGCTATAAGGATGAGGAAAAGGTCTCGTGCGCAAAAAACAACACCAATACATAAAATAATAACAGATAAAACATTGATACCGAGTTTTACCATTTTTATTATCGGAAGAATTGTTTGCATTTTATCTCCTTGTATACCTTTATGATTTCGCATAAATGATTTCACTTTTAGTATACACTGCCTTTTCTTATTTTACAATTTTTTTTCGCTTAGATTTAAGCTGATTCAATGCGCAGTATTGACAAGATTTTAGCCACTTGCTATACTTACTATAGAACATAAGTTAATATCCTTTACTTTCAGGAGTCGTTCAAGCGACTCTTTTTTTGTATCTTATAGCCAAGCATTTTTTTGAATTCAAAACAATTGCTTTCGTTTACAAATTTTTTATAGGAGTATTTGTGGAGTATAGAGCTCTAGAATCGTTTCCTTATTATAATGAATCAAAACTCTTAGTTGAAGGCTTAGGCTATGCCCTCGTTGAGCTTCGTGTTACTCCACAAAATGGGCGTCATCAAGTACGAGCTGTTATCACTCGTCTTCGTTCTGAAGATACACAGAGTATTGGTATCGATGATTGTGCAAAGGTGCATCGTCTCCTTTTACCGCGACTTGAAGCACTTATACAAAGTCCCGAGGTGTATATCGAAGTAACTTCTCCTGGTTTAGAGCGATTGATAAAAAATGCAGCGGAGTTTTCTTTGTTTATCGGAAAACAGCTTCGTGTTTGGGATGTAGAGATAAGTGATTGGCTTCTTGGCATTATTCGCAGTGCAAATGAAAAGGAATTAGAATTGGAACTACGGGACGGAAATCAAAAAAAGATACCGTTTGAAAATATTACAAAAGCAAAATTATTTCAATCTTAGGGGGCTTGAGATGTCATCGCAAATGGCAGACGCTATCCGACAATTAACACAAGATAAGGGCTTAAGTAAAGAAGCCGTTCTTCAAACAATAGAAGATATGCTCAAGGCAGCATATAAGAGAACTTTTGGGACAAATGTAAATGCAATAGTGAAATTCAACGAGGACCAATCAGATGTCGCTATATATTCTCGAAAGGTAATAGTTGATGGTGTTTACGATCCAGTAACTGAAATAGAACTTGAAGAAGCATTGGAGCTTAGTGAAGACTGCGAAGTAGGCGATGAAATCGATATTCTTGTCGATCCGCGTGAGTTTGATCGTTCTGCAATTCAAACAGGAAAGCAAACAGCGCAACAATCTTTTAGCGAAATTCAAAAAGATAGCTTATATGCTGAATACAAGGATAAGGTTGGAGAAATTATTATCGGTTATTATCAACGAGAGCGAAATGGAACAATCTACGTTGATTTGGGTAAGGTTGAAGGTGTTTTACCTGCCAAAAACCAATCTCCACGAGAAGTTTATAAAAAAAATGATAGAATCCGGGCTATAATCACAGAAATACGTAAATCCTATAATGGCCTACAGATTATACTCTCACGAACTGATCCTGATTTTATCCGTGCAATATTGGATTTAGAAGTACCAGAAGTATATGATAAAATTGTTGAAGTACATAAAATTGTACGTGAACCAGGCTACCGAACAAAAATTGCGGTTTATTCTCATCGAGATGATGTTGACCCAGTTGGAGCTTGCGTTGGTTTAAAAGGTGTGCGCATTCAAGCTGTTATTCGTGAGCTTGAGGGCGAAAAAATTGACGTACTTAAGTATGACGCTGACCCAAGGGTTTTTATCAAGAACGCCCTCTCTCCAGCAGAGGTTACTACTGTTATAATCTTGGACGAAGAGAAAAAACAAGCCCTTGCGGTAGTACCTGAAAGCCAATTTTCTTTAGCAATCGGTAAACAAGGGCTGAATGTCCGCTTGGCAAATCGTCTTGCTGATTGGAGTATCGATGTAAAAACAGAAGATCAATGTGAAGAATACGATGATTTACTGGCAGAATCGAGACGGCAAGCGCAAGAGCTCTTTAGCGATGTAGAAGAATATGATGAAATATCAAACATTTCAGAACTTCCACAGGTTGATGAAGATATTGTGGCAATTTTGGCAAAACACTCAATTGTCAGTATTCATGACTTCTTGGAAATGCAAGAAGCAGGTACCTTACCTGATGATGATGAGCTTACTGAAGAAAAATTGACTGCGTTGAATGCTCTTATTGATTCATTAGAGTATGATGACTGGGAAGAAGATGAAAGTTTCGAATCTGAAGAATCGGACTCTGATGAAACAGATGATGAAGAAATCGAAGAGCGTGAAGAAGACTTTCACGATGATGAAGAATACGAATGCCCCGAATGTGGTGGCGTAATAAAAATCGATATGGCAAACTGTCCTCATTGCGGTGTCGGTCTTAGTTTTGAATATGAGGATGAAGAGTAGGTGATAATGGCAGAAGAAGTAGAGAAAAAACCAGCATTTATATTAAATAAAAATCCCGAAAAAACACAAGAAAAAACTCCTGAACCCAAGGGAACAGACTCATCTTCTGAAGCTACAAAAAAAGCACCTTCTCGAAGAAAGGCAGTTGTAAAGGTTGTTGCACAAGAAAAACCTGATAAAAAAGCTAAGGCCGATACACCTGAAGTAAAAGCACAAGTGGAAAAAAAAGATACTGAGTCTAAGAAAGAGAGCAGTTCCAAAAAAGAAGTGGAACATAAAGTGCCTTCTCCTATTGAAGGTCCAGTTATTGTAAGACGGGCATCTGGTTCTGTTACTGAACTGAGTCCACAACGTCCAAACAGTAAGCAAGGAAATCTTGCTGATAAGCCACGTGTGCGTCGCGAAGCTGGGCAACGAGATGGCGGCAGAAATTATCCTCCACGACGCGAAGGTGGCTATCGTCGTGATGCGGGGGCACAAGGGCGCGATGGCAGTTTTAACAGACAGCCTGGAAGTCGAGGTCCAAATACTCGTCCCGGTGGACAGCAAGGACGGCCTTCCTATGGCGGTCAAGGTTCACGTCCTCCTTATGGTGGTGGACAAGCTGGTGGAAGACCACAAGGCGGTCCACGTTTTGGTACAGGATTTAAACCAGGCTTTGGTGCTGCACCTGCTCCCATGGAAGAAAACAAAAAGGTTCCAGCTAAAAAAACATTTAAAGCTAAACGCCCTATTTACAATAGAAGAGACAAGGAAGAAAATATTAGCGATAAGCTTTTTGGACAAAAGAAAAAGCAATCCGTAAAAACAAATCCTATACCTGAAAGTATCGAGATTATGGAAACGATTTCTGTTTCAGATCTTGCAAAAAAGATGAACTTAAAGGCATCAGAATTGATTGCAAAGCTCATGTCCATGGGCATGATGGTTTCTATTACGCAGTCTATTGACTCCGATACAGCTACCTTACTTGCCTCTGAGTTTGGCTGCGAAGTGCATTTAGTGAGCTTATACGATGAAACCGTTATTGCAAGTCAGGAAGATAAGCCAGAAGATATGGCTTCTCGTCCACCTGTTGTAACAATCATGGGACACGTTGACCATGGTAAAACAAAAACGCTTGATGCTATTCGTTCTGCAAACGTTATTGCCACTGAATTTGGTGGTATCACCCAACATATTGGTGCTTACATGGTTGAAACAGAGAAGGGTAGAATAACCTTCCTCGATACACCTGGACACGAAGCCTTTACCATGATGAGGGCGCGTGGTGCAAAGGTTACCGACATTGTTATTCTTGTTGTAGCAGCCGATGACGGCGTTATGCCACAAACAATAGAAGCCATAAATCACGCAAAAGATGCCAATGTTCCTATTGTTGTTGCGGTGAACAAAGTCGATAAGCCTGAGGCAAATCCTGACAAGGTTAAAACAAAGCTTTCCGAGCTAGGTCTCATGCCCGAAGAATGGGGTGGAGACACACAATTTGTACATATATCAGCCTTAAAAAAAGAAGGCTTAAACGAGCTCCTCGATGCTGTTTTATTACAAGCAGAAATTCTCGAGTTGACTGCAAATCACGCCTGTAGAGCTGAGGGTAAGGTTATAGAGTCGCGCATCGATCACGGTCGTGGTGTTGTTGCAACGATTATCGTCGAACGTGGAACCTTGCGAACAGGGGACCCCTATGTTGCTGGCATCTATGCAGGACGTGTTCGTGCAATCTTTAATGACCGAGGACAAAAAATCGATGAGGCAACGCCGAGTATGCCGGTTGAAATTCTTGGTCTCGAAGCGATGCCAAATGCAGGTGATCCCTTCCAAGTTACTGACTCTGAAAAAACAGCCCGTGCTATTTCTTCTAAGCGACAAGAACTTAAACGCTTTGAAGATGCAAAGTCTGTCAAAAAGGTTACGCTCGACAATCTCTACGAAACCATTGATGCAGGCGAGTGCTTAGAACTCAAGGTTATTATCAAGTCTGACGTGCAAGGTTCAGCTGAAGCTCTCAAACAGTCTCTCGAAAAACTTTCAACGCGAGATGTTCGTCTAAATGTTATTCACGCATCAGCCGGTGCTATAAATGAAAGCGATGTTATGCTTGCAGCAACCGATTCAAATGCGCTTATTATTGGCTTTAATGTGCGACCAACACCAAAGGCTCGAGTTCTTGCAGAAACTGAAAAAGTTGATATTCGTAAGTACAATGTTATTTACAAGGCTGTGGAAGAAATTACCCTTGCAATGGAAGGCATGCTCAAACCCGATGTTAAGGAAGAAATCATTGGTATGCTTGAAGTTCGTGAAACCTTTAAAGTGCCAAAAATTGGACTTATTGCAGGCTCCTATGTGCTCAGCGGTGCCATTAAACGAACAAGCAGCGTAAATATTATACGTGATGGCATTGTTATTCACTCTGGCAAGGTTACTTCTCTAAAACGATTTAAAGATGATGCAAAAGAAGTCAATGCTGGCTATGAATGCGGTGTCGGTGTCGATACCTGGCAGGATATAAAGGTTGGCGATCAGTTTGAGGTTTTTGAATATGTTGAAGTTGCACGAAAACTCGGTGAATCTTTAGAATCTATAAAAGCAGCTGAAGCAAAAAAAAGCAGCGAAGGCTGAAAGTAAGGAATAGCGATGGGAGACTTTAGATTGATACGCCTCGGAGGACAAATCCGAGATGAAATTTCAAAAATGATTGCAAAACAAACAATCAAAGATCCACGTGTTTCTACTTTTTTGTCGATTAACCTTGTAGAGCTTTCGGGAGACTTAGGTTTTGCAAAGGTTTATGTTTCAAGCTTTATGGACGATGCGCAAACAGAAAAAGGCGTAAAAGGTTTGCAAAGTGCGGCTGGTTTTATTCAAACCCAGCTATCGAAAAAACTTCGCTTGCGACAATTTCCTAAGCTAGAATTCGTGCGAGATAAAAGTATTCAAGAGGGCTTTGATATGGTGCAAAAACTAACAGCTCTTGAAGAAAGTGAAAAGCAAAACGCTCGTGAAGATGGAGAAAATCTCGATAACGACGATGAATGAAACTAAAACAAAAGAGCCAGGGCTTTTGCTCTATGCGAAACGCTCTGGTCCTACCAGTTTTAATGCCTTGTGGGATATAAAAAAAGCCTTAGATACAAAAAAAATAGGTCATACTGGTACCCTTGACAGTTTTGCCGAGGGTTTACTCGTTGTTTTGAGCAATGGCGCTACAAAACTCGTAAGCCATGTAACTAACTTTGACAAAAAATACGAGGCTATTATTGCTTTTGGGCAAGAAACCGACACCCTTGATCCCCTCGGGACGATTATATCTGAATCCGATTTCCCTAGCAAAGAAGCACTTGAAAAAACACTTGAAAACTTTACAGGGAAAATAGAACAAAGACCGCCTATTTATTCATCCATTTATGTACAAGGAAAAAGAGCAAGCGATCTTGCACGGGACGGCGAAACGGTTGCCTTAAAAAAACGGCTCGTTGAGGTATATTCCCTTGAACTTCTCGAAGTTGACAATCCAGATGCTATTCGTTTTGCTCATATTCGTGCTCACGTTTCAAAGGGAACCTATATTCGATCCCTTGCGCGAGATATTGCAAAGTCGATGGGACTTTGTGCGCATCTTGCACGATTACGCCGCACCAGTGTCGGTCCTTTTTCCCTAGAAGATGCTGTTTTTTTCGAGCAACTCTCCCCATTTAATCTAAGTCAATTGCAAACTCCCGTAGCGACAATAAAAACAAACTTAGAAAAACTTCCCTGGCAAAATATAAAAGATGCCTGCCTCGCGCTTGGAGAGACTGAAGCAAAAGCGATGGGTTTTTCTACCCGTATCTTAAAAAAAATATTTGAAAAGAATTTTTCTAAGGGTATGAACTTAGAAGAAAATTGGTTTTCATCTCCTATTCCAGAGGATGAATCTCTTATTTTTTCACAAGAAAATCAGTTTTTGGGTGCAATAAAAAATATAAATCAAAAACTCAGTTATTCTTTTGTTATAAAAACCTGATTTGGGCTTGCTATGAAAATATTGTATTGGAAAAACATAGAAAAAGCATATCGCAAGCGGCATAAAACAAGGGTTTCAAAAAAAATACAAGAAATACGTGATTTTTTTAACAAGCCTACTGCCTTGAGTATCGGTGCTTTTGACGGACCGCATCTTGGGCATGAAAGGCTTTTCGATACTGTTTTAGCAAAAAAAAAAGACGGCTCTCTTGCTGGTCTCGTGAGTTTTATACAATCGCCGAAGATGCGAAGTAAAAAAAACTTTCAAGGTGAGATTTCAAGCTTGCGTTTACGTACTTCTTTTTTTGAAGAAAAAAACTTTGATTTTATCATACTCATTGACTTTTCTCCCAAATTTAGTAGAATGGAAGGGAAGTTGTTCTTATCGATTCTTTTTTTTGTAAGCAAGACGAAGTTTTTAGCCATCGGTCCAGATTTTCGTTGTGGTTTTCAAGGAAGAACAGGACTGAAGGAAATTGCCTCTTTGGTAAAAGAAAAAGGCATACACTTGGAAGTGCTTGATGAATTTTTAGTTTCAGGCTTAGGAGCCCGATCTACAAAGATTCGTGAAGCAGTGTATGTAGGAGATTTTAAAACAGCTAAAATCCTTTTGGGAAGAGCCTATATCGTTGATCTAGTATCTGCAACAAAAGGGAAAAAAATAGGTTTGAAAAAAAACGTATGGCAGATTTCCGCTGGAAAGATACGCCAGGTTTTGCCACCGGAGGGTTCATATCGGGTCAAAGCACATTTTGCTGACGGCTCATTTTTGTTCGCTTCCTGTATTCGTGAGGCTCATTTCCTTCGCCTCGAGTTGCACGAAGACAGCACTGAAAATGTGGTGGCAATTAGTTTTGGATATAGATAGGAAAAATTATACTAAGGAGTAAGTAATGGCGCTTACAAAAGAAAAAACAGCTGCAACAGTTGCAGCATTTGGTGCGAGTGCAAAAGACACAGGCAATACAAAGGTTCAAGTTGCTTTATTGACAGAAAGAATTAAACAATTAACCGAACACTGTAAAACCTTTAAAAAAGACAAGTCTGCATCACGCGGTTTAATAAAATTAGTCGGACAAAGAAGAAATTTATTAAAATATCTCGAACGCACAGAGCTTGATACCTACCGTGCGCTTATTAAAGAGTTGGGATTACGAAAATAAGTAGTTTTAAACCCTGTATAAACCTTAGTTAGCTTCAAGAGTTAACTAAGGTTATATTCGTTTTAAATGAATAGTTTCGCAAAATGCTTTTCTATTTATTTATACTAGGAGAAAATATGAACGAAATTAAACGAGTTAGTTATAAAATAGGTGATGAAGAGCTTATTCTAGAAACTGGCCTTATGGCAAAACAAACCAATGGAACAGTGTACGCACAGTTTGGCGGTTCCGCAATTATTGCGACAGTTTGTGCCTCTGGGGAAGCAAAAGAAGGCTTAGACTATGTGCCTCTTACCGTAGATTATAATGAAAAATACTATGCTGCGGGGAAAATTCCTGGTGGTTTTATTAAACGAGAGGGGAGACCAAAAGACAAAGAGATTTTAGTTTCACGTCTCATCGACCGTCCTATGCGACCTCTTTTTGATATTGCCTTTGGTCGCGATATACAGATTGTACCTACTTGCGTTTCAACTGACCAAGTAAATCCACCAGATATTTTATCTGTTATTGCCAGTTCTGCTGCAGTACATATTTCTGATATTCCATTTAATGGTCCAATCGCTGCAGTGCGTGTTGGCTATATCGACGGGGAATATGTTTTGAATCCAACCTACGAAGAAATTGAAAAAGGTGATTTGGAAATTGTTGTAGCTGGAACAAAAGACGGTTTTACCATGGTTGAAGGAGGTGCAAACGAGGTCTCTGAAGAGCTCATGCTCGGTGCACTTGCTAAGGCTGAAGAATTTATCAAAATCATGTGTAAATTACAAGATGACTTGCGCGAACTTGTTGGTAAAGAAAAACTCCCTCTTGCCCCTCTAGAAGTAGCTCTTGAAAATAAAGAAGCGATGCTTTCTGAAGCCTATGCAAAAATGGAAACAGCTTGTTTTGTTAAAGGTAAAATGGAAAGAAGAGAAGCGATTTCAAAAGTGAAAGCAGCTTTAAAAGAAAAATATGCAGAGCAACTTGAAGATGAAACACAAGCAAAACTTTTTGCATCTCTTTTTGAAGAAATGGAATACAAGATTTTACGTAAGAGTATCTTAGATAAATCTCTTCGCGTTGATGGTAGAAGTCCAACAGATATTCGCCATATTTCTTGTGAAATAGATCTCCTTCCTCGCCCACACGGCTCAGCTCTTTTTACTCGTGGCGAAACACAAGCGCTCGTTGTTACAACCCTGGGCACGAGTTTAGACGAACAGGTCTATGACGACATAGACGGAGATCGAAGTGAAAACTTTATTTTGCACTATAACTTCCCTCCCTATTCTGTGGGAGAAGTGGGACGCATGGGAACAGGACGCCGTGAAATAGGTCACGGGAATCTTGCCCGACGCTCGCTCGAAGCAATGATGCCAAGTCGAGAAGAGTTTCCCTACACTGTTCGTGTTGTCTCTGAGATTATGGAATCAAATGGTTCCTCATCCATGGCCTCTGTTTGTGGTGGAACACTTTCTATGCTCGCTGCTGGTGTACCGATGAAAAAACCAGTCGCAGGTATTGCGATGGGACTTATTACCGAGGGTAGTGCTGACAATCCCTATGAACGCTATGCTGTTTTATCAGATATTCTTGGGGAAGAAGATCACCTTGGAGATATGGACTTTAAAGTTGCTGGGACAGAAGACGGTATAACCGGCTTTCAAATGGATATTAAAATAGCTGGTGTTACCACAGAAATTATGACCAAGGCATTGAGCCAAGCAAAGGATGCCCGCCTTCATATTTTAAATATTATGAATAAAACGATTTCTAAACCTGCTTCTTCGATTAGTAAATATGCTCCAAAAATTGAATCAATGAAAATTGATGTTGATAAAATTGGTGCGCTCATCGGTCCTGGTGGAAAAACAGTTAAAGGTATTTCTGCCCTCTACGGTGTTACTATCAACACTGATGATGACGGAACAGTTACGATTTATGGTAAAACAGCTGCAGCAACCGAAGATGCAAAACGCGCGGTAAAAGGCATTGTAGAAGACCCTGAAGTTGGCTTTATTTACAATGGTACTGTAAAACGCATTATGGATTTTGGTGCCTTTGTAGAAATTCTACCAGGAAAAGAAGGACTCTGTCATATATCCAAATTTTCGCGAAGCAAAATAAATGCGGTTTCTGATGTCGTAAAAGAAGGACAACAAATTCCGGTAAAATTGCTTGAAATCGATAAAATGGGACGCTTAAATCTTTCCTATATCGATGCAATTGAGGAACAAGAAAAAAAATAAAAATGCCTGTCGCTCTTTCGCATCTTGATAATGGCATAGATCTCATTCTCGAACCGATTGTAACGGCAAAGACCGCCGCAATCGGTTTTTGGTTCTCAGTTGGCTCTCGCTATGAGCCAAAAAATCAACGAGGCATAACACATTTTGTTGAGCACATGCTTTTTAAGGGGACGAGCAGTCGAACAGCACGAGATATAGCCCTTGCCTTTGATAGAATCGGTGGCTATATCAATGCCTTTACCGACAGGGAAAATCTCTGTGTGCATTGTGTTGTTCCGAGTGAATATGCAGAAAAAGCCATAGAAATAATGAATGATATGATGAATCATTCTCTGTTTTCTCCTGAGGAGATTGAAAAAGAGCGACAAGTAATTGAAAGTGAAATTATATCTTCCTATGATGATCCAGAGGAAGCAGCAAACGAGGCTGTTTTTCAAGCAATTTGGCCAAATCAATCGCTTTCACAAAGTATTGCAGGTAGCGTAGAAGATATAGCCTCATTGGTTCGGGAAGATTTACTTGACTGGTATACAAGATATATTCAAAATGGAAAACTCCTTATCTGTATATCAGGAAATTTTTCTGAAAGAAAAATTCGAGCAGCCTTGGAAACAAATCCAGATAGAAAAAAGATTTTTAATGAACCACCTTTTTCACTGCCGAATCCACATGAAGGTTTTCATTTTTTATCTGCTTCCTTTCAAATGGAGCAATTGTTTTTTTGCTATAATTTAGAAAAGCCAAAAACTCTGCAAGAATATTTGCATTGGCATATTTTAAATGCTATAATCGGAGATACAATGAGTTCGCGGCTCTTTCAAAGCTTGCGAGAACGGGCGGCGTATTGCTACACCGTCTATAGTTACTATGCAACAAGCTCTGATTCTGCTCTTTTATGCGCCTATGCTTCTGCTTCAAAAAAGAACGTCAAGAAGCTTATAGCAGATATGAAAAAAGAAATGCAAGGACTTTTTACTCTAAATATTTCGGAGGAAGAAGTTGAAGCTTCAAAACAACATCTTTGTGGGGAAGAAATTATTGCCTCCGAAGATCCAGAGCAAAGAATGAAGCAACTTGCACTTCAGTATTTTTTAGATTTACCCTTGGTAAACTCGGAGGAACGGATTGAAGAAATAAAAAAAACAAAGGTGGAGCATATAGAAGCGCTTATAAAAAACAATTTGCATGTTTCAAAATCTGCCTTTGCCTTGTATGGTCCGTCATTGGATTTTTATACGAAACGAATGCTTAAAAAAAAATATAAGGATGAGTATGCTAAAAAATAAACTAAGAATCTTATATAAAAAAAATCCTCAGCTAAATATTCCTGAGTATCAAACCCAAGGAGCCGCTGGTGCTGATATTTCAGCGTTCTTAGAAGATGCAATTACTATTTTACCCGGAGATTTTCAAGCAATACCGACGGGATTGTTTTTAGAAATCCCTGTAGGCTTTGAAGTGCAAATACGACCACGCTCGGGTCTCGCCTTTAAGTTCGGCGTCACTGTTTTAAATAGTCCTGGCACAATCGATAGCGATTATCGCGGTGAAGTAAAGGTAATACTTATCAATCATGGGAAGGAAGCGTTTGTAGTTAATAATGGAGATAGGATAGCGCAAATGCTTGTAGCTCCTGTTGTGCAAGCTGAGTTTGAGGAAATGAAAAGCTTAAGTGAAACACAAAGAAGTGGTGGTGGCTTTGGCTCAACTGGAATCGCATAATAAAAATAAAGCCTCATTTTATTTTAGTAAGGAAATTACAAAATATCTTTTAAAAGAATTGCTTTTGTTTTTCCTCCTCTCTTTTTTGTTTTTCTTTTTTGTTTTTTTTGTAAATCAAATACTATTGATGGCACAAGATATTTTAAAAAAAAGAGCGCCACTTGCAGATGTTATAAAACTGATTGTCTATTCTCTTCCCTTCGTTATAGCACAAGCGGCACCCTTTGCAACGCTTGTCGGTTTTTTGATGTGCCTTGGAAAACTAGTCAGCGACAACGAAATTCTTGTAATTCGTGCAAGCGGTTTTTCTTATATTGCTCTTGCAATTCCTGTTTTTTCACTTGGGCTTCTTATTTCAATTTTTTCATTTGCAGTAAATGATTATTTATTACCGATGGGCTCCATTGCATACAATAAATTATATAATGAAATTATCTTTGCAAATCCTGCAATTATTATGGAACCCAATTCGATAAAGCGTACAAATGATGCTGTTTTAATTGTTGGTGATTTAAATGATTCTATTGTTTCTGATTTATTGATTATTGATAAAGATTCTGATTCAAATACACGTATTATTTCTTCGACAAAAACTAAAATGCTCAAACCAGAGAGCAAATCAATTCTCATAAAATTGCAAATGAATTTACCTGAAATTTTTAGTTTTGATACAAAAAATTTAAGAAATTATAATTATAGCTTTGGTTCAAAAGCAATTTTTCATTTTTTTGCAGATAGAATTTTTCCTCGAACAAGCGGAGTTAATCCTCGTGAAATGACTTCGTATGATTTAAAAAAAGAATTAAACAAAGTACGAGAAAAAAATAAAGATAAACGTAATTATGAATTAACTGTTTATGAAATAGAATATTATAAAAAATTTTCTCTTCCCTTTGGTGCATTTTTCTTTTCTTTACTTGCACTTCCTTTAGCTTTTTTATTTGGAAAACATAATGGACAAACAATAGGACTTATTATTGGTGTTTTATTGTCGGTTTTATATTGGGCTTTGCTGATAATGGGACAAACTTATGGAGCTCAAACGAGCACCAATGGCTTTATTGTAATGTGGTTCCCAAATGCTATCATGGGTCTTACAGGTTTAATTTTATTTTTGTGGTTGGTAAAAAAATGACATTGTATTCGTATCTTGCAAAAAAATTTTTCCCTGTTTTCTTAGTAAGTCTTAGTTTTTTTTCTTTTATTCTCGTATTATTAGATTTACTCATAAATATTTGGAGCTATATTACGCAAGCTGTTCCTGTTTTGCAAATTTTGCATGTATCATTATTATATGTTCCCAAAACAATTTCTTTTGCAATTCCACTTGCAATTCTTTTTGCAGCATCTTATAGTTTAAGTGATTTGAATGCAAAAAATGAAATGTTTGCAATATTTGCTTCAGGTATTTCTTTGATTCGCTTTACTTTCCCATTACTCATGTTTTCGATTATTGCAAGTTTTGGTTTTTTATATTTTGAAGATCGTGTAGTCGTTCCTTCTTATAATAAAAAACTGCTTGTACAAGATATACTTTTGCAAAATACAGAAAATAAAAATAACAATCAAGTTGTTATTCTTTTGGATAAGGGAAAAATTGTTTACAAAGCTGATTATTATGATGATGAATCAAAAAAACTTCATGGGCTTACTGTTGTTTTGCGAGATGATGAGATGAAATTGCAAAAAATACTTCAAGCAACATCTGCAACATGGAGAGAAGATACATGGTTGTATTATGGAGAAACAATTTTTGAAATAAAAGACAATGAAATTTTTGTAACAAAAGATATTTCAGGTTTAGAAATAAGAGAAAAACCCGAAGTTTTTCAAAGCAATGTTGTAAATGTTGAAGCAGAAAATATTGAAGATTCAAAAATTTACCTAGAACATTTAGAGCGAACAGGTTTACCAATGGCCGAATCGCTTTCTATTTACTATAAAAAGTTTTCCTTTCCATTTATTATTTCTATTGTAGTGTTTTTGTCTATTGGTTTATCAGGTAAAACTAAAAAAAATGTATTGCTTGTAAGTCTTGCTTCATCTTTAGGCTCTGCAGTATTATTTTATGTAACACAAATGATAACAATGCTTATGGCAAAATTTTCTGTTATATCACCTCTTATGGGAGCCTGGTTCCCTGTATTTTTATTTGTGGGTATTAGTCTTGTATTATTACGTTATTCAAAAACATAGAAGTTTGAAACTATATTTTTTTAAGTCTTTAAGCTAAGGGGAAAAATGAAAGAAATATTTACAATAGAACATCAAGATGAAAACTCACGAGCAAGAACGGGTAGACTTTTGCTTCCGCATGGCAGTGTTCAAACACCTGTTTTTATGCCGGTTGGCACAAACGCAACGGTAAAAGCAATTACTGTTGACGATTTACACGAGATAGGCTTTGAAATTATTTTATCAAATACTTACCATTTATATCTTCGCCCTGGTTCAGATGTTATTGGAAATCTTGGCGGGCTACATGGCTTTTCTCGCTGGGATAAAAATATTTTAACTGACTCCGGAGGCTTTCAAGTATTTTCACTTGCTCCCTTTCGAAAAATTAGAGAAGAAGGGGTGGAGTTTAAAAGCCATATAGATGGCTCTTCTCATTTTTTGACTCCCGAAAAAATCGTGCAAGTACAGAGACAATTAAACTCCGACATACAAATGCAGCTCGATTTTTGCTCTTCTTGGGGAGTCGATTATGCTGAAGCAAAGGAATCATTACGAATTACAAATGATTGGCTTTTGAGGGCAAAAAAAGAATGGAAAAAAACGCAAGCGGATGGGTATCAAGGGCTTTTGTTTCCCATAGTGCAGGGGAATTTTTTCAAAGATCTACGAGAAGAATCAGCAGATTTTGTAAGCAATCTAGATATGCCGGGAATTGCGATCGGTGGTTTGTCTGTGGGGGAACCGCTTGAGATATATCAAGAAATGCTTTCTTTTACGGCACCTCTTTTGCCATATGAAAAAGTAAAATACGTTATGGGTATTGGAACCCCTGATTATATTTTAGATGCAATAGAAAACGGAATCGATATGTTTGATTGCGTGCTTCCTACCAGAAACGCACGAAATGGTTCCTATTTTACCCGAGATGGCGCCCTCGCTATAAAAAAAGAAGAACATCGGCTGAGTGCGGAAGCCATTGATGCCGAATGCAATTGCAAAGTATGCAAAAATTATTCACGGGCCTATTTACGGCATTTATTTAAAACAAACGAAATGCTCAGCTCGATGCTTGCAAGTTATCATAATTTATATTTTTTACATGACATGGTAAAAAATGCACGCGAAGCAATTAAAAAAAATAATTTTACTGCGTATAAGAAATGTTTTTTAGACCGATATTTTAAACGAGGTGCAAAATGAAAAAATGCCATGGTTTTTGTATTGTTTTCTTTATCCTCTTTTCGGTTTTTCTTTTTTCTGCAGATGCAGATTTCAGCGAGATAGAAAAAAGGGAAAGAACGCTTGTCTACGGTTTGGAATCTGATGTTACAAGCTTAATTGATACGCTTATAAAAGAAAAAGACTTTACTTATACAAATCAATTATTTGATATATATGTACAATCACAAAATATTGTCGTGCGAGAAAAAATAATTCTCTATTTTATGAATGCAGAAGATTATGCCTTAAAAGAGCTTGTCTTAGAAACGCTTGAAGACCCATGGGATGAAAAAAAGCAAGTTGTAAAAGCTATGTTGCAGTATGTGGGAAAACTGAAAATCACAGAGGCAGGTCCCCTTATTTTAGACCTCGTTAAAACTGATGATGAGGCATATTTTGAAAATGCGGTAATCGCCTTGGGATTGGTCGGCGGCGAAGAAGAAGCCTTATATCTTGCGGAATATTTTCAAAATGAAGCACCGAGCGTTATAAAAAAACAAGCTTTGATGAAGGCTCTCGTAAACATGAATGAAGAAGCGATTTGGGATTTTCTCGTTGAAACAATGCAAAATGAAGATGAAAATACCTACGTGCGAATGTATGCGAGCGAAGCCTTGGGGAATACAAAAAAGCCTGAAGCTGTTGACCTGTTAATCGATATGTTTAGTAATAGTGATATAAATATTCGAGTCTATGCTATTAAGGGGCTTGCACATTTTAATGATGAAAAAACGATACAGGTACTTATAGAAGCCTTAAAAGATAATAATTATAGGGTTCGGCTCGAAGCTATAGAAGCATTTAAAAAAAATAAGGACGAGCGAGCAGTGAACTCTCTTTTATATCGAGCTGAGCATGATCCCGAAATGAGCGTAAAGCAAAAGGCTTATGAAACGCTTGCTATTCTCAATACAGAGGCTGTTCGACGCTTTTTCAAAAAAGCGATCGAAAATTCTAAGCACAACACTGACCTTCGCATAAAAGCTGTAGCTGTTTCCCTTGAACAAGAAATAGAAGCAGTCTATCAGTCTATTTTTGATCTTGCGAAAGAAAGTTTAAAAGATGATAAGTTAAAAAACATACGCTATGCCTTGGGTAAAGAGTTTGCAAAATATAAAAATAAAGCCTTTGAAGAAGTTTGTGAATTATATTTATCTCATACAGATGTTTCAACAAAGGGAACAGGATTGGATATTTTTATTACAAACGCTTATGTGAGTCTTGTTCCAAAAGTGCAGGCTATTGCAAACAACGATAAAGAAGGTGCAAACCAAAAAAAAGC
>JGI24502J29692_10035824_pt1 | contig 17383 bp, 10 predicted proteins | sample BioPla3RNA1_FD_29692 | JGI IMG/M metagenome (IMG submission 29692)
TAACATAGAAAAGAATGTTTGACTCCGGTAAAGGGAGGAGATCGAGATGACCAAGAATAAATTGTTGCTGGGCGGAGGCATCATCCTCGGAACGGCGGTGCTGATCATCGCTTATTTACTTTTCAGTTTGTTTAACATCAACCAAGCACAGCTCAAAAAATATGAGTTAATGTTCAAAACCGAGAGCGCCTCTAAAATCTATGACGGCGAGCCGCTTTCAAAGCCTGTTTGGTCGCTCCAAAGCGGAAAACTGGCGGAAGGGCATAGGGTGGAAGTCGTTATGGACACAGAGATAACCAACCCCGGCTCCACGAAGAACAAAATCGGCATCACCATCATCGACGAAGAGGGCGAGGACGTCACCAATCTTTACAACATCATCTATGATTTGGGGACTCTCACAATCCATCCCCTCTATCTCTTCATCCGGACGGAGAGCCTGGAAAAGGTTTATGACGGTCTGGCGCTTACCAGTCAGAACTGGGAGCTCACAAGCGGAACCCTGCTTCCCGGGCATGGCATCGTGGCTGTCATGAACGCGAGCATCACCGAACCGGGCACTGTCACCAATAACATCGGCATTACGATCGTGGACCATAACGGGAAGGATGCGAGCGAGTTTTATAAAATTATTTATGATTTGGGTAGCCTGACCGTTCACAAACGGAACTTGACAATCCGGACGGAAAGCCGTGAAAAAGATTTCGACGGGACACCCCTCACAAGTTCCGATTGGTCCCTGTACAGGGGGACTCTCAGTACCGGCCACAGTCTCCAAGTCGTCATGGACGCGAGCATCATTTATCCCGGCGTTATCCAAAACACCGCCGGCGTGACGGTCGTGGACCAAAAAGGGGAGGACGCGACGCGCTTTTACGAAATCGAATATCTGTTCGGCGAGCTCAGGATCCATGCCCCCGGAATCGTCATCTGGACGGAAAGCCTGGAAAAAGTATTTGACGGAGAGCCCCTCGAAAGTTCCCGTTGGGAATTCCTGAGCGGGAGGCTCCAAGAGGGGCATCGAATCGAAGCGAAAATGAATTCGACGATTACTTACCCGGGAGAGATCCCCAACGAAATCGGCGTGACGATTTTGGACGAAAATGATGAGGACGTGACAAACCATTATTGGATAGAATTCGTTTTGGGAAGCCTGACCGTCCATAAAATCCCCTTGGTCATAAAAACCGGGAGCGCAACGAAGGTCTATGACGGCACGCCCTTAAGAAACGAGGAATGGGAACTTCTGCACGGGGATTTGCTTGAAAACCACAGGTTGATTGCATCCGTGGAAGGAGAAATTACCGATGTCGGCACCGTCGACAACCACATCCATGTTTATGTTGTGGACGAAAACGGCAATGACGTCACGAATTATTATGAAATCATCTTCAGCCTTGGGAAACTGAACGTCATTTCCAGCATCTACTCCTCGAGCGAACTCCCGCGCAATCCGATAGATCCTCCGAATGAGATTCTTCTCCAGATACTTGCAGACAACGAAGGGGTCATCTATTTGCGGGACAAATCCTGGGGCGACTACAATCTTGGCGGATGGGAGACCGCGTACCCTTTTGAAAAAGCAGCCCCGATCAACCCCCTTTCCCTGAACGGCTTGGCCTTGCTTTCGGAAGGGAAGGCGCCCCGTGCGGTCGAAATCAGGCATTTACGGAAAGGGATACCCCACCTCCTGCCCTATTATGCAGTGGACGGTTTTCCCGACGGAAATGACGTCCATGTTTACGGAGAAGTTGAGCCGAGCTATGCGCATCAATACATTTCCCATGATTTTCTGAACAACCCGATAAACCTGACAGATCCCGAACTTTCGGGATTTGAAAGAGAATACCGGGATTTTGTCCGCGATGTCTATTTGCGCATCCCCCCATCAACAAAATCCCAAATGCTCGCCATTGCGGAACAGAACGGCCTGCGCGCGGATAGCCCCACGGTCATTACGGATGTTCGGGATTTTATCCGCAGAGCAGCCAAATACAATCTCGATTTCGAGCCGATACCGGAAGAAGTCGACATAGCAGTGTATTTCCTCACGGTTTCGAAGGAAGGGGTCTGCACACATTTCACGACCGCAGCAACTTTGATGTACAGGGCTTTGGGGATACCCGCCCGGTATGTGACCGGTTTTGTCGGCTATCCCCGAGCGAATGCCTGGACCGACATTCCCGCAGACCAAGCCCATGCCTGGGTGGAAGTGTATCTCGAGGGTCTGGGCTGGATTCCCGTCGAGGCGACGGGGACGACGGACGCAGGAGCCAAAATCACCGTCCAGCCCAAAAACGTAAGCGCACCCTATTTTGAAGGGGCGGAGCCGCTTCGGGCAACGGAGGTGGAGGTCTTTGGTTTCAAAGAATTCGCCGAGAAAGGTTACACCTATCATTATGTTCTTGGGGGAGAACTGGCGGGGCCGGGAATCGGGCAAAGCCGCGTGGTTGAGTTTACCGTCTATGATGAAAACGGAAACGATGTCACCGATGAGTTCAGCATCACATTCAGAAACGGAACCTTGCAATATTATTGCCTTGAGATTACTTTTGTGACCGGAGGGGGAACGAAGGTCTATGACGGCACCCCGCTTTCCAATTCCGAATGGAGCATCATCGGAGAATTGGCGGAGGGGCATTACATAGATGAGAAGTCCCTGAAATTTACCGGAAGCCGGGTGAATGTGGGAATCTCCAAGAACAGCGCCAAAATCGTCATCAGGGACGAAAACGGGCAAGACGTCACGGAGTTGTATTCCGTAATCAATGAGTTCGGGGATTTGATCGTCACCCCGCGGCCGCTCAAGGTCATATCCAAAGACGCAACAAAACAATACGACGGCACGCCCCTCATTTGCCATGAATACGAGCTTGAGGGCGAACTTGCGCCGGGAGACGAGATTCAAGTCGTCATCTCGGGGACGCAGACGAATGTCGGCCGCAGCGACAACCTCATCCAATCGGTCACAATTTCCAATCAGTCAGGCGATGCGACAATGAACTATATCATCGAATGCATCGCGGGCAGATTGACAGTCACGCCTTGATATGCTTGGGAAGGTGAGCATGCATGCTTTATGAATCCTACGAAAGGCGCGTAAGAAAGTTTTACGCCTTCAAAAACATTCTTTACAAATACAGAATATTATTGATCGCGCTGGCTGCCACGATCGCAGCTCTTTTCGGCGCTTTTTCCGGAACCAAGGGCATCATTCATGGCGTCAGCGTTCCGGATACCATCGTATACGGGGATGAACTGGAAATCGAAGCCAAAGCCCTGTTTTCCGGAGTGGATTTTGAGTACAGGCTCCAAGGAGGCGAATGGACAAAGCAAAAACCACGTTTTCCCGGGGATTACCAGGTGCGCCTGACTTCCTCGCCAATTTTCGGAAAACGCACGCAAACCTACGATTTTAAAATCCTTCCCAAAAAAGTCAGCATCGAAATCAAAGAAAAAATCACCGATTTCAAAGGCAGACAGAGCGAACTGTCCGTCAACACCGATTTTTTGGTCGGGGAGGACAGAATTGCCGACATCAAGTTTAAATTTGACGACCTCTCGCAAAACAAAACCGGGGTGGTTGTGGAGGAGTTGGTGATTAAGGATGCTTTCGGAAACGACGTTACCGCCTGTTACGATCCGGAATTCATCAAAACCGAAATCGAGTTCAGCCCCTGCGAAATCACGATCGTTCTCATAAATAAAGAAAAAACATACGACGGCATCGCTCTTACCTCCGATGAATTTGAATTCGGCGATGCGACCGGTTTGTTGGCGGGGCACAGACTTGAAATCCAAACCGTAGGGAGCCAGACAAATGTGGGCAGCAGCGCAAACCAAATCCTGAAAGCCACTGTCTGGGACGGAAACGTTGACGTCACGAACAATTACAGGATTAATTTCGTTTCCGGAAAACTGGAAGTTCTCAAACGACACCTGACCGTCAAACCCGCAGATGCCACGAAAACCTATGACGGGACTCCCCTTGTTTGCGCGGAAGCGGAAGTTCTTGCGGGGGAGCTTGTAAAAGGGCATCGGATCGAAATCAAGACTTCGGGCAGCAGGACTGAAGCGGGAAGAAGCGAAAACGCGATCGAAGAGCTCACCATTTGGGACGGAGAAGCCGACGTGACCGGCAATTATGAGATCAGCATCGAAACAGGAATTCTGGAAGTCACGCCCCTCCGCCTGGGCATAAAGACTGCGGATGCTGCGAAGACCTATGACGGGACACCCCTTTCTGCTTCCGGGGTTGAAATCATTGCGGGCTCCTTGCTTCCCGGCCATATTTTAGTTTCGGTTTTGCAGGAAACAATCATTGATGCGGGAAGCAAAAACAACGCCATGGAAGTTGCGATTTTTGACGGAGCGGATAATGACGTCACGGCCAATTACCAAATCGAATTCACGGAAGGGATTTTGGAAATATTCCCGCGCGAGCTGAAAATCCAAACCGGAAGCTCGGCGAAAGAATATGACGGAACGCCTTTGAATAACGGGCATTTCGAAATCATTTCCGGGGAGCTTGCGGAAGGAGAAGAGATTGCGATTAAGTACCAGCCGGAAATGAGCGCCGCGGGTCAAACCGAAAATTACTTTGAATTCGCCATTTTCGACGAAGAAAACAGGGAGCGCACGCACAATTACATAATTGAGCAAATCCCGGGAACATTGGAAATTACAAAAAGGCAGCTTGAAATTAAAGTCCTGGACAAAGAAAAAACATACGACGGCACCCCGCTCACCAGCAATGAACCGGAAATTTTGAAAGGGGCTTTGGTTCCCGGCCATAGCCTAAAAATCACCGCCATCGGAAGCAGAACCGCTGTCGGCGAAAATAGCAATGAAATAACTCAGGCAACAATCCTTGACGGAAACGGCAGGGATGTGACCCATAATTACGAGCTTGTTCTTGTGTCGGGTACCCTGAGAGTGCTTCCCCGGGAAATCACCATCAGGACGGGGAGCGCCGGGAAGATCTACGACGGGGCGCCCCTCTTTGACACCGGCATCGAAGTCGTTACGGGAAGCTTAACTTCCGGTGAGAGCATCTTCGTCTATGGTTTTACCGAAATTGTGGATGTGGGGAGTTCCGAAAACATCCTTGAATTTGGGATTGTTGACGGAAGCGGCAATAACAAAACGGAAAACTATGAGATAACCTCTGTTTGGGGATACCTTGAAATTTTCCCCGCGCCGCTCACTATAAAACCCCGTGATGCGGAAAAAGTATACGACGGAACCCCGCTCACCGGCAGTGAAGCGGAAGTTTCGGCAGGAGTTTTGGCCCCCGGCCACAGCATTGCAATCACCACGAACGGAAGCCAAACCGAAGTCGGCGAAAGCAACAATGTAATCATCCAATCCGCAATTCTTGACGTTGGCGGCAGGGATGTGACACAAAATTACGAACTTACCTTTGAGCCGGGTTTTCTGAAAGTGCTTCCCCGCAAAATCACGCTCAGGACGGGAAGTTCCGAAAAGATTTATGACGGCTCTCCCCTCTTTAATGAGTTTTACGAAGTGAGCGCGGGCGAGCTCGCGCCCGGGGAAAGCATAGAAGTCGATGGTTATCCAGGGATAACCGATGTGGGAGAAATTGAGAATATCTTTTCGTTCAAAATCCTCCGCGACGGCCTTGATAAGCAACATAACTACGAGATAACCAATGATTGGGGCACGCTCAAAGTTCTGCCCAGAAGCATCACCTTCAGGACGGGAAGTTCCGAAAAGATTTATGACGGCTCTCCCCTCTTTAATGAGTTTTACGAAGTGAGTGTGGGCGAGCTCGCGCCCGGGGAAAGCATAGAAGTCGACGGTTATTCAGAAATCACCAATGTGGGGGAAATCGAGAATGTTTTTGCCTTCCGAATCCTCCGCGGCGGCGCGGATAAGAAAGATAACTACGAGATAACCCATGATTGGGGAACGCTCAAGGTTCTTCCCCGGAAGCTTTCCCTCAGAACCGCAAGCGCCCGGGAAGTATACGACGGCTATCCCCTTGCCATGCCATATTATGAGTTGACGGATGGCTCTCTCGCTCCTAATGAAAGAATAATCATCGAATCATATACAAGACTCGAATACGCGGGAACAGAGGACAATGTTCTCAAGGTTCAAATCATCAGCGTTGATGACGAAACCGATGACAGAACGGGGAACTACGAAATAAGTTACGAATGGGGCGTGCTGGAAATGCTTCCCCGCCCGATTACTGTGAAACCAAAGGATGCGGAAAAAGTATACGACGGTACCCCGCTGATCTGCAACGAACCGGAAATCGTTGCGGGGGAACTGGCTCCAGGAGACACCATAGCGCTTGAGACTTACGGAAGCCAGACCGATGTAGGCGAAAGCGAGAATGAGATTGCTTTTGTTCAAATCGCAAACAGTTTGCATAAAGATGTAACAAGAAATTATGAAATTACGTATCAGACGGGATTGCTGGAGGTTCTTCCGAGCGAACTGACCCTGAAGACGGGAAACGCAAAGAAAGCCTATGACGGAGAGGCGCTGTCCTCTGAGGACGTCGAAGTTTTGGGTAATCTCGCAGAGGGCCAGAGGATTGTTGTTTTAAGAAAAACTTACATTACCGAGATCGGAACCGCGGATAATGCATTGGAGATCGCAGTCCTTGATGCCGCGGATCATGATGTCACGGGGAATTATGAGATCCACATTGTGTACGGCATATTGGAAATCACTCCGATTCCAATCACCATTTCGACCGCGAGCGATACCAAGGAATATGACGGCACGCCCTTGACCAACGATACATGGTCGCTGACGGAGGGGCAACTTTTTCAAGGGCATCGCCTTGAAGTTAACGTGACGGGTTGGATTCTTGAAATCGGGAAGACATACAATCTATTCGATGTCGGCATCCTCGATCAAGAAGGCAACGATGTCTTAGATTACTACACAATCATCAAAAACCCGGGAATTCTCGAAATCACCCCTCACAAGCCCGCAATCACTATCAAAACCGGAAGCGACTCCAAGGTCTATGACGGTACTCCTCTGCGATGCGATGAGTGGAGTTTAGATGAAGGCAAATTATTGCCGGGCCATGAGTTGTCCGTGGTAGTCACGGGGGAAAAAGTTGAACCCGGCGCAACCTACAACTGGTTTGAGTATGAGATAACCGATGCTGATGGAAATGACGTTTCTTCCGAGTATCATATCCTCTGCTCTTATGGAAGGTTGTTGGTGTTTCCCCCGGATGATGAAAGCAACGGCAGCCAAGACGAATTTGACTACCCCATAGACAATGACCCGACACCACCTCCTCCTGGCGGGGGTTCCCTCATAGGCTTTAAGATCTATGCTGACGTTACCGGGAGGCTTTATTTAAGGAAAGCATCTTACGGTGATTACCAAAAATCAAAATTTGGTCCTGCGCCCATTTATGAATCCCCGTACGGCATTTCTCCTTTGAGTTTCCCCGCTTTGGCGCTCCAGGAATACGGAAAACCGATCCATGAATTCCAACTTAAGGCGTTGATGGCCGGTCTTCCTTATTTGATGCCCTATTACTCCGTTGACGGTTACGGGGATTCGATTAACGATGCGTTTGTCAACCTGCCCTACGGATCCGGTTATACACTCAACTTCATTTTCTGCAATTATGAAGATTTAAAGGAAATCAGTCTCAGCGGAACACAATATGAGACATACGAAATCGCTTATCGGGAATTTGTTTATGAAAATTATTTGAGCTTGCATGAAAGCACGCGCTCGGAAATGCTTGAACTTGCGAGGATGAACGGGTTGGATCCTGAGAGTCCGACAATCATCCTGGATGTGAAGAACTATATCCAAAACGCAGCAATGTACAATCTTGAGTATAAGCCATATCCCGAAAATGTCGACTTCGCTGTCCATTTCCTAAAACACTCCAAGGAAGGAATTTGCCAACATTTTGCGATGGCTGCCACAGTGATGTATCGGGCCCTTGGCATTCCTGCCAGATTTGCGGTCGGCTTTGCAGTTCAGACAAAAGCAAATGAATGGGTCGAAGTAGGTTTAACCGGGCATGCCTGGGTTGAGGTTTATGTGGACGGCTTGGGATGGGTTCCGATTGAAGTCACGGCCGGAAGCGATGGCGGTTCAGGAGATGGCTCCGGAACCGTGGAACCCGGTCCGGGTTCCGGTGACGAACCAGACGAAGAGCCCGTTAATGAGCCGGGGGATGACTACTATGAAGAACCGCAATCGATAGATTCAGAACCGATTCCCTCATCGGATGCAGGAAAAGTTTGTTTCAAAGTTCATTCTGACGGTTCCGTAACCCTGTATTTAAGGGACAGGTCCTTCGGAGATTATATGAAAAACATGTTTGATGTTCCGGTTATATACGAATCACCCTACGGGATCTCACCGCTTAGTTTTCCGGCTCTGGCTTTGATTGCTGCCGGAAAAGAAAGCGAAAGCCATGTTTTCAAGCTGGAAGCAGTGGTTTCCGGTTTACCCTATTTCATGCCATATTATTCCGTTGACGGTTATCACGGTTCGGTCAATGATGCTTATGTCAAGCATGGCTATGGATTGGGTTATACGATAAACTTCATTCCCTATGAATACTCGGCTCTTGATGGTATAACGCTTTTCGGAACCGAATTTGAGGAGTATGAAAGGGAATACTGGGAATTCGTAATCAGCAATTACCTGAATTTGCCCGAAAGCACCCGGGAAGAATTGTTAATTATTGCAGCGGAAAACGGACTGAATCCTGATAGCCCGACAATCATCCTCGATGTGCAAAACTTCATCCAAAACGCAGCTCGCTATAACGAAGATTTCGAGGCCTTTCCCGAAGATGCCGATTTTGCGCTTCACTTCCTGAGGAATTCAAAGGAAGGAATCTGCCAGCATTTTGCGATGGCTGCCACCGTCATGTACCGAGCGCTTGGGATTCCTGCGCGCTACGTCGTGGGCTATATGGTGACCGTTCCCGCTAACGAATGGGTTGAGGTCGGCATCCAGCTCGCCCATGCCTGGGTTGAGGTGTATGTGCGAGGGTTCGGATGGGTGCCCGTCGAAGTCACTGCCGGGGGTCCGGGAGGGGGCTCGGGTGAACCCGGAGATCCGGGAGATGAGCCCGGTGCTCCCGGAGATGTACCAGGGGATGAAGAGAAAGAGTTGATTCCCCTGACAATCACTTCCGGAAACGCCGCGAAAAAATATGACGGCACGCCCCTGAAATGCCACGAATACCAGTTCAATGCCGAAAACCTAAAAGAGGGACATAGTCTCCAAGTGACATTTGCGAGCGAGATTACAAATGTCGGCGAAACCGAAAACAGATTCACGGTTATTGTTGTTGATGAAGAAGGACTCGACGTCAGCTCCCAGTATGACATCAGGCGCGTCTTCGGAAAACTTGCCGTGGTCCCCAACGATGACCGGATTTTGCTTGAATTGCAAGTGGTTGATGAGAAAAGGGTTTATGACGGTTTTTACTTCAATCCCGACGCCGGCGATTTTTGGATTCCTTCGCGAAATCTCCCCGAAGGCTACACGGTTAAGCTTGAAATTACCGGCGGGCTTAAGGACGTCGGCTTTGTGAGAACCAACATCATCAAGTCTTCCATCAGGATTTATGATGAAAACAAATTTGATGTCACCAACCGCTTCAGCATCGTCTGTTATTCAGGTTCCCTGGAAATTGTACAAAGGGAAATCACGGTCACATCGATTTCCGCGGAAAAGATCTATGACGGTACGCCGCTCACTGCGGAAGCTTTCTTCGTAACACCTTTGGCGGAAAACGATCAGATTTTCGTAACGATCACGGGAAGCATCGAAGAAGTGGGAGAGGCCGAAAACACCATTGAAAGCGTGAAAATCACCGACAGGGAAGGAAACGACGTGACGGGAAACTACAAAATCAAAATCGTTCCCGGAGTATTGAGAATATTGCATGAATAATATAGGTGGGTAAAGATGCAAAATTTGCTGTGGTATGTAAAAAAGGGGGTGCGGGACGCGCGTTCCGCACTCCGCAAAGGCATCGGTTTTTATTTTAAGTATTGTTTGTATGTCTTGGCTTCGCTTTTCGGTAAGAGTTTCTTTTTGACCCATCCTCTGTTTGCTTTTGCGGACCTGAAGATTGTAAAAGAGATTGAGGAAACGGGAAGTTTTAGAATTGAAAACGCCTTTAGTGATGCCGATTCGAAGAAGAAGTACAGGACGGGAGTGCTTGTCTATTTCCTGAGACTTGCGTTCCTTGCGGCAGTTTCGTTCATCTTTTTGGTTCCTGCTTTCCTGCTTGCCTATGTCGGTTTAGGTTTCGATACGACGAATCCTGACAGCGGGGGAACGGCCGTTGCTGCGGTTATCTTGCTTGTTTTGGGGTCGATTAGCGCTCTGGTTTTTTCCGCCCTGATCCTCATCTATTTTGCTCCCGCAATCTATCTCCTCAGGGAGGATGAGAATCTGGGCATTTCTGACATCCTGAAGCAATGCAACTCCGCAATGAAACAAGGAACGATGAAATTATTTGGGATTTTCCTGCTCCATTTTCTCTTTTACTTGGCCGCTTTGCTGCTGGTTTTCTTCCTGACTGTCATATGCAAAATAATTGCGGAACTGATTTCCGCTCCGATTTTCTTGTATTTATGTTTCGTCATCCTTGTACTTTCCCTGGTGCTTTTATTTCCGGCAATATACCTTTCCTTCAATGTCGCTTCTGTAAGCCTAATCAAAGACGCGGTTGAGGTAACAAAAAAGCAAGGCGCAACTGTTGCTGGGGGAAACTAAATGGTTTGGTTGATCGTTTCCTTTGCGTCCTTGGGCATCGCCGGCGCGTTTGTAACTCTGTTTTTGGTCAGGTACTTGGCTTTCCAAAAAACTATGCGGGAAGATCATGAATTCGTGGAGGATGAATTGGTTGAAGAAAAAGCGGGAGAGATTTATGAAGCCACATTCATTCCCGTGGGTGATGCTGCAGCAGTCATTGAAAATTACGTCCTGACTGACGAAAACGGAAAATGCCATTTGCTGTGCAATTATTCAAAAAAGGAGGCGGAGCTATCGATGACGGTCCATGCCTATGACGGGGACGGTAACTTCTTGCAAAGCTGCGTCATCAAGGAAAAGACTGATGCTACCAGCTCCTCCCCTTTGGAACTGCCGGCAGAAACAAGGCGCGTCAACTTTGTATTAAACGAAGAAGAAAACGGATCGGAAGAAAAGAGCAAGGAGATCAAACTTTTGATTCTGCTCGAGACCTGCGCACTGTTTTTCGGGCTCATTCCCGTCACCAATTTGCTCGCTGCGTTGATTCTCGGAAGATTGATGGCCGATTCGCAATATGCGGTCATGGGAATCAACGGAGGGGTTGCTCTGGCGGGAGCGCTACTCAATTATTTACTTATTTCAAGGATTATGAAAAGGGAAAGCGGGAGTTTTTAACATGGAAAAAAATGCTATTGAGAGAAAAACCCAACAATTTTCTGATTCGGAACCCTTGATTTTGAATGAATACTTACTTGTGGAGGACAGGGAAACGCAGGAGAAGTTCATCGTTTTGAATTTCCGAAATGCTTTTGGCGAGACCTTGAGCGGAATCGAGTTTGAAATCAAACAGTTCGACCGCGAAGGAAGATTACTAAGAAAATCGGAATTTGTATATGATGATTTCGCAGCCGCCAAAAACAGGAGTTTCATTCCCAAAAGCAAAATAAAAGCCGATCCCGACTGCGATTCCATCGAGCTGCGGCTGAAACATGCACGCTATGAAACCTTGGAATGGCAGGACGGGGAATGGATTTCTGATACCACCGGGCGCAGGCTCATCAGTCGGAAATTGGGGAGGGGCGGCCTCCATTTCCCCTTTCATATATCCCTTCTCATAGTACTCATCATCGGCGCCCTTCTTTCCGGAAGCTTTGCTCTTCATGCCTATGGCTCCAAGAACAGGCCGGAATTCCGTTATGAGGAATTGTTTGACGGAACAATGGCAATAACGAAATATGTAGGCTCCGCAAAAACCATCATCATCCCGGAAGAAATCGACGGCAAACCCGTGAGTCAAATCGCTCCTTCAGCTTTTGCGAGCAAAACCATTTCTTCGGTCTACATCAGAGCTACGAACATCACCATATCTGACCGCGCTTTTGAAAATTGCAAAAGGTTGGAGACGGTCATAGGAAAAGGCATCGATTACATCGGAGCAAATGCCTTCAGAAATTGCATCAAATTAACGGAAGTGCAGTTCAACCAAATCGGAGAAATAGGTGAGATGGCTTTCCGAGGTTGCATTAGCTTGGAGACATTCGAACACAATTCTTCCATGCACGTCCGTTCCTCCGCATTTGCGGACTGCGAGGAACTTAAAGTCGTATATTTGCCGGAAGCGCATTTGAATGAAAGAGTTTTCGAAGGAGCCCTTAAGCTCGAAGAACTTACTTTCAAAGATACCGATGTCCCGATTTTCGCAAAACTCTTCGGAAACAGCACCCAAAATGTTCCGGAAACGCTCAGGTATGTCAGCATCGGTTCAGAAGTCGGATCTTGGTTCTACCAAGGGCTCCCCCAAATCGAAACCCTGATCATCCAAAACATTAAAATTCGCTGAATCAAAAAGCATCCTTCTGATTTGGATGCTTTTTTTACACCGGAAAAATTTCGACATGTTTCATTTTTGGTTCTCTTGTGGTAAAATTATGTAAGCACGATTTCTTAGAGGAGTAGACAAGGAGGTTCACATGGAACACATCATCAGAACAGATCGGGAAGACCAACTGATTGACATCACCGCCATCATCCGGGAAGATGTGAGAAGAAGCAACATAAAAAACGGAACCGCTGTCGTTTTCGTTCCCCACACGACGGCGGGGATAACGATCAACGAAAATGCGGATCCGGATGTCGTCATTGATTTCTTAGAAATATTGAGGAAGCTCGTTCCGAAGAGCAGAGATTATCGGCATCTTGAGGGGAATTCGCATGCCCATGTGAAAGCTTCCCTCGTCGGTTCTTCCTGCACGTTGATCATCGAGGACGGAAGACTCAAATTAGGGACTTGGCAGGGCGTGTATTTTTGCGAATTCGACGGGCCGAGGACGAGAAAGTTTTATACAAAAATCATCGGCAGCTAATTGCTTAAGCTGTAGTTCATGTGGTAGGCAAGTTTCAGATTCAAAAACTGGTCGATTTCCAGCAGCACATAGTAGAGCTTTGCCCGATTTTCGAACATTCTCCTGTTTTCCGGAAGCGGGATTTCCCGGAATTGGGAAAATAATTCCTGCAAACGGAGCGCAAGTCCGGAAGCGTAATTTTTTTCTCCGATTCTGTTTTGGAATTCTTTTAAAAAATTTAAGATGATTTCCTTTTCTTTGATTTCTTCGACTTCGCTCAATATCTGTTCGATTCTTTTCAAAATGCTGACCTGTTCCATGCGCATTTCCACATATTTCAAGCGCTTGGTGGTCAGGTCGAAGTTGAGGTTTTCCAATTCGACTTGGATATTTTTGTAGGTTTTTGCCAAGAGCCCGTCGATTTCGGAAAAGGAAACCTGCCGTTTGTGGGCGATGTCCTGAATCAGGCCATTGATGAGGGAATCAATTGCCGCGATTTCTGCTTGGATCTGCCTGTTCCTCGGCATGTACAAATTCAGTATCAAAGCGACGCCGACGCCGATCGCAAGGATGTACAGAGCGTTCAATGAATTTTTTATATCGGTTTCGAGATAGATTTGCGAGACCAGGACTAGGGAGACGACGATTCCTTTGTCAAGTTTCAAAATAAAGCTCAGGGGAATGAAGAGCGCGACAAAGGCGAACAGCACCCAGACAGCAAAACCGAAGAAATGGAAGAGGAGGCTTGCAAGACCCAGGGCCAAAAGCGAATCAAGTATCCTCACCGAGCCGCTTTCGATCAATGCCTTGCGCGTCGGCTCCAAAGAAAGGACGGTAATCACGCCCGCGGTATAAAAATAGGGAAGGCTGAACGCTTTCGCCACCAACATCCCGATCATGAAGCCGGCGGAGAGTTTTCCCAATCTAAACAAACGCATTTCCATAACATCACCTTTTATTATTATAAATCATTTTGGGATGCAAATCCAGAAAAAGATAGGACTGTTTGGGGAGGGGAGTTAAATGAAGGGCGAAAGAATCCTTTTTCAGTACGATGTAAAAAAAGAAGCGGGGCAATTCCTCTATTGGGCGGTTTCCTGCCACCTGCTTTCTGCCATCTTTCTCGCATTGTTTCTGGCAATGCCCAAACTGAAAATAATGATTCTTCCCGTTTGCTTGTTTTTCATCATCGGTTTCTGGTTTCTGTTGATGTACCTGTTCGGAAGGAATTACCGCATCCGCGTGACGAAAACGGAATTCATCTTCACCGCCATTTTTAAGACAAAAAGATATAAACTTTCGGAATTAAGGAAGTATGAATGCAAAAGCCTGAGAAACAAATGGTATGTTTTTGAGATTTTTTTTGGAAACGAAACCGTCAAACCTGTCACGCGAAACAAGCGGGATCTGAAAAGAATTTTGAATTATTTCCTGAACAATCATTGATTGGGAAGATTTGGGAAAAGAAAATGCATTGCATTTCCTGCCCTTCTATAATAAAATAAAAATAAGAGGATAATGCCATGATGCTATTGTTTGAACTGGACCGGAAGAATTACTCTGAAACAAACTCAAGAATCTTTCGGGAAGCTGTGCGGGCGATCATTCCCGCGGACGGCCGCTTGGCGCTTGTAAAAAGCGATAAATATGGTTTTTATAAGTTCCCCGGCGGCGGAATCAATGAAGGAGAGACGCATGTTTCCGCGCTGCTCCGGGAAACCAAGGAAGAAACGGGGCTCTCCCTCCTTCCTGCCTCAATCAGGGCTTTCGGAAAGGTAAGGGAAATCAGAAGATGCATCTACGATGACCAGCAAATCTTCGATCATGTTTCTTATTATTATTTTGCGGAAGCGGGTGAGGGCATCTCCCCGCAGGATTTGGACGATTATGAAATCACTTGGGACTATCGCTTGGAATATGCGTCGCCCGAAGAGGCTTACCGGGTAAATCTGAAGATTGCGGAAGAATTCGACCTTTCCTTTGTCTACAGGGAAGCGAAAGTGTTGGAAAGATTGTTAAAGGAAAATATATTTTGAGGTGGAAAAAATGGACAACAAGAAAGTGATTGTTCCCAAGAAATTGATTAAGGAAACAAGTCCCTATCCGGAACCCTACGGGGAAGCAATCGTCATTCTGGAAAACGGGATGTGGATCGATGTCTACACTGACGAAGATGGTATTCTGTACACGATAACGAACGATGATGAATTGATTTCGTATTTGGAAAAGAATCAGTGAATGCTGTAAGGGAAGAGGTTTTTATGGGACGAAGAATATTGATTGTTCTTGCGCTCGCAATCTCTGCATTTTTCTGGAGTTTGAGCGTGAAAGCAAGCGAACCACAACTATCGATAACTAAAAGCGGGGGTTGGTATGAGACTGCCTATCTTGAATGGTCCTGCGACGAAACCAGAGTTTTTAATGTATATGTAAAAAGAGCGCAAGCGCCAGATTCCGAATACGAACAAATCGATTCGGAATTAATCAGGGAATACGAAAACCATTGGCGAGCCGATGCCGTCGGGCTTCCTGAAGGAAACTATGTCATGAAAGTCGAAGCCGTGCTTGATGAAGGGATTCTCAGTGAGGTTTCGAATGAGGTGGTTGTAAAAGCGCACGACAGATCGGGTTTCGCTTTTTCGTCTGAATCGGAATTCGGAACCGGTTCCGGAGCTTATAACGATGACGGGAGCTTGAAAGATGGCGCCCAAGTCATTTATCTTTATCCCGGAAACGCAAGCACGGTTGAATTGGAGGTTGTAAAAGACGAAAAGGGCAGGACGGAAGTGGGAGTGGGCATCGCCAACATTCTCAAATTAAGAGAGAAGGGCCATGACAAAACGCCCCTTGTGATTAGAATCATCGGCCAAGTCACAGAACAGGACATGGCCGGACAAATTAACAGCAACGGCTACATAGAAGTCAAAGGAAGCGAAGATTATCAGGAAATGAACCTCACAATCGAAGGCATCGGTGAGGACGCCTATGCCTACGGTTGGGGGATTTTGCTCAGGCGGGCCGGGAATGTGGAAATCAGAAATCTGGGGTTTGCCATGTTTCCTGATGATGCGGTTTCCATCGACACGAATAATTGCAACATCTGGGTCCATCACAATGATTTCTTCTATGGAAAGCCCGGAAGTGATTCCGACCAAGCAAAAGGTGACGGTTCCCTTGATATCAAAAGGGCTTCGACCCACATAAGCGTCGCCTACAATCATTTTTGGGATTCCGGCAAGGCGTCACTGTGCGGTTTGGGAGAGACCGCAGATTTCTTCGTGACCTACCATCACAATTGGTTCGATCACTCCGATTCCAGGCATCCGCGCATCAGGCGTGGTTCGATCCACATCTATAACAATTATTTTGACGGGATTTCCAAGTACGGGGTCGGCGTGACCACGGGCGCGAGCGCGTTTGTGGAGAGCAATTATTTCAGGAATGCAAAATACCCGATGCTTTCTTCCCGACAGGGAACTGACGCTCAGGGAGACGGGACTTTTTCCGGGGAAAACGGGGGAATCATTAAAGCATATAATAATCACATTGAGGGAGCCGCCAGGCTCGTCTATGCCAATTCCGACGATGGAACCCTGCCTGGAGACCCCATACATTTCGACGCTTATCTCGCTTCTACAAGAAACGAAACAGTGCCAGCAACTTACAAAACAGTTCAAGGCGACCACATTTACAATAATTTCGACAGGAACAGGGATTTGGCCGTAAGCGAGGATGCAATCGATAATCCCCAAGACGTCCCGGAAATCGTGCTGGAAAATGCCGGACGCATGAACGGCGGAGATTTTTCCTGGACCTTCAGCCCGGCGGACGATGCTTCTTATGCTGTCAACCAAGCATTGAAGAATGAGATTATGTCCTATTCTTCGAAGATTGTTTCAATCGGCGGGAATTCAACTAGCCCTGATCCGGAAGAACCGACCGATCCCGAAGAACCGACTGATCCCAATGATCCAAACGATCCGGGCGCTTCCAATCCCTTCGATCCAGAGCGTCCTTGGGTCATCTTCTGGGACGATTTTTCGGAAGCAACCACGGAAAATTTCTTCACCGTCGCATATAAAGCTCTTCCCACCGATGAAAGCAAGCCGATGTACATAAAAAAGGGCGGAACAATCAGGTTTGAAGGCGGGCACATAATCCTCGAAGGGGGAAGGTTTACGATCGGCGCCCTTTCGAGTAATAATTCAGCGTCTGATTACACTCCCGGAGGAATACTCAATCTTTCCAAACCTTACCGGATTGTGATAAAAATTGTTTCGGTTTCGGGAACTCTCAGC
>JGI24502J29692_10014352_pt1 | contig 17303 bp, 17 predicted proteins | sample BioPla3RNA1_FD_29692 | JGI IMG/M metagenome (IMG submission 29692)
TATGGGGGAGGTGTAAATGTTGGAAGTTAGTAAGGAACTACTTGAGAAGTTATTATTCCATGATAGGCTAATGATTAAGGATATTGCCAGAGTGCTAAAGGTTCATAGGAATACTGTCTCTAAGTGGATCAAGGAATTCGACATTGATACCCGAATGTGGTGGTACCATAGACCCATAGCTTGCACTGAATGCGGCAAGGAGATTGACAGTAAGCGAGAGCTTCCAGAGAAGCGGAGAAAAAACCTGCTTGCCCGTAAGATCCTACGCTGCGAGTCTTGTAAGAAGGAAGTTGCCAGGAGGCAAAATCGGGAAAAGGCTCAAAGATTTAGGGACAAGAATAGAGATTATTATAATTTCTACATGCGTGAATATAGGAAGAAACGTAAAGAATCTGAAAGTTGAATTTGTCTCCAGCGGCGGTAAAGAATTAAACGACTAGCGCCTGGCGGAGTGAGATAAATTACATAAGGGCGGTGATATATAGATGGCCAAGAAGAATAAGGAGTGGGACGGCGGAGCTAGTATTACTCCGAAACTACCAGATAATCTGCCAGACATCCCTGACATGCCAATGACCTGGCCTGAACCATCAGATAAGGCGAAGACGGCAATGAAGCTTGCATATACCATGCATGCTACAAGGCACGGTTTATTTGCTTCAGTCCCCCTAGTTTGTAAGGCGGACAAGTGTCCATATGCCAGTACTTGTATAGCCCATCTATATGGAGTCGCTCCCTATGGAGAGAGATGCCCTATAGAAATTAGCAACATCGCCATACGATTCAAACAGTATTGTGAAGAGCTTGATATTGATGAGACAAAGATGGTGAATGTAGGGCTTGTTAAGGATTTGATAGACTGTGAGATTATGATTGAGCGAGCGAATCAATTGATTGCCGAGAACGGCGGAATGATTAAAGATGTCGTAGTTGGGATCTCTGAAGATGGAACTCCCCTTTATAGACCTGAGATCCATAAGGCATTAGAAATTAAGGAGAGGTATGGACGACGCAAGGATAATATTCTCCAGCTCCTCAACTCTACTCCTAAGGATAAGGCAAAACAAAATAGTGTTGCCATGCTTGATCCTAGTAGGTACGCAGCTCAAATCCTAAATAAATTTATGGAAAGTCAGAAGGACATTGAAGATGCAGAGTTCACAGAAAATTAGTCTAAAGTTGCGAATAGCTGACATGAGCACATGCCCCATATGCTACAATCCTATCACCCCTGAGGGACTGTGCAAAGCATTGAGTAATAACCATGAAACAATAGGATACGCACATGAAAAGTGTTTTTCGATTGTTAGTCAAGCGATGGCAATTATTAGGGATAAGGAGGAAGCGTAAACATGTCTACTTTAAGGTTTGGTAAGCTACTTGCGAACAGAGGCAAAGAGTTAATTGCAGGAGCTCATAGTTATATGTCTCCAGCTGTATCAAGTGCGCTTAGGCAAAGTGTTATTGATGGAGCCTTAATTGGAGCCGCTGGCGGAGCCCTCTGGGGTGGAATTACCAGTAGAGATGGTTTCCTTGAAGGCGCAGGCAGGGGTGCCGTAAGAGGTGCAATGACTGGAGCTATTGGTGGAGCCGCCTGGGGACTTTACAATTCTCCTATTGGTTCAAACTTTAAGGATCAAATTCGTACAATGAGTGATGAAATGAAGAAGAATCGTGGTAGTGCAAAGACTAAGAGGCAGCTTGATGGTGAAGAGTTTGAGCTTCGGTCTAAACAGATTGAAAAGGAAATTAATGAAGCTAGGGAGAGAATGAATGAAGCAAGGGAATCCTCACTCTCAGAAAAATTACTAAGTAGGTATGATCGTCCTCAAAAATATTAATAAGTAAGAATGATCGTTTCAACCAAACCAGAATCTACTAAAACAAGGAGAGGGGTGACCAAATATGGCAGGTCCCATAGGATGGCTAGCAAAACATGCCCTGGGAAAGGGAATGTCTGGGATATTAAGTTCTGGATTAGAAGTTGGGAGAGGCGTTGTGGGCGGAGCTCTTGGGCGACCCGCAGGAGGCGGAGGTCTAAGATATGGCCTTGGTCGCCTAGTTGGTGGAACTGGAAGATTAGGGGTTCAGGGTATATATAAGGGAATTACCTCTGAGACAGCAAGAGGAGCGGTCGCAGACATCGGAAGAGCTGCAATCATGAGAGATCCCTCAGCCCCAGCAGGTGTTAGGCTAAACCCTATACTTGAAGGAGCGATAGACTGGGGCATTACTGCAGCTGTTGTTCTTGGAACGGCTGGAGCAGCGACTGCAGCAAATGCAGAGATGTCAACTCCTGGAGCAAAGATGCAATCACTAAGCTATGGAGGAAGTAGCCTAGGTAGCTTCAAAGACAATCTAGGGGCAGATGGTAATCTTGCACTAGCTCTCCACAAGAATAGACATGGATAGGGTGATAAGATATGCCTGAAGGATCTACAAGATTTTTAAGCACCATAACTAGCTCCGCTTCAAAGCAGTTTGCTGGTGCCATGCTTTTCTCCTACGGAGGAAACATTCTTACAGGAAATCATAACGCCGAAGCCCTTGCTGGGGCAGCAGTTTCTTCACTTATGACCGTATACGCCCCAGCTTTGATGTGGGGTTCAGCAGTTGCTCAATTAGGAACAGCTCTTGGAGCAGCAACAATGAATCTACAAAGAAACAGATATGCAGACTTCATTACTGCCCATCAAAGGAACTTTGGTGGCAGCTACTCGGACACTCAGCAAGCCTACACAATGAGGCAACAAGCTCAACAACTTAGTCAGCAAACTGGAGTGCATATCCAACAAATTTTGGGCAATGAAGCATCCTTGATGCATAGATAGGAGGCAAAGCTATGGCAAAGGTAAGTCCAGGACTGACAAGGGTTGTAAATCCTCTAAAGAAGACTTATGGCAAAGTCTCAAGTACTTTAAGTAGACACCTGTCAGAGGAGATGAAAAGCGGAATCCTAACTGGAGCCGCAATCGGTGGAGCCGCTGGTGCAATATATGGATTTGTTGATAAGAAGTCTAATCCCATAAAATCTGGTCTTAAAGGTGCAGTTATTGGTGGAGGCCTTGGTCTTGGTTCTGGAATTTGGAACTCTATTGGAAGCTCTTCGCCTGTCTCCTCAGCAAGCCAATCTACGCCTAAGCCCACAATAGGGGCTCAATCATCTGTCCCTCCAAAACCTAGGGCATCTTCTAGCCCTGCAACAAGTACTTCTCGATCAAGTGGAAGAAGAGTAGCTCCAGGAGAGTGGGCACCACCGTCTTCAGCAGAAGAGGCCGCAAGTATTTTTGCTGATGCACCTCCATCTGCTGTAGAATCTGCTATGAACTTTATAGAGCTTGGACTAACTCCCCTTGAGGAATCAATAAACGCCGAACAGATGGCGACTAGTGGTACCTCTAGAGGGGCTCTTAGGCTAGGATCTAGACTTGTCGGGGGAGTAGGTGTTGGAATTGGCAGGACGATTCCAAGAGCTGTTGCTTCAGGAAGCGCGATGGTAAATAGATTAGGGGCTAGAGTGGGGCAAACTGTTGGTCGAGCTGGAAGCTCACTTGGAAGACTTTCCTGAGCTTAATGGCGGCACACTTAGAGGAGCGTGGAGACTCGGCAGAGATACATACACCAAGAAAATATACGTTCTCTAAAATTTTCACTAGATAGTGCATAAATCAGGGGGGAATATACATGTCTGAAAACAATGCGCTCTCTCCCCAGGAACTAGAACTTATTGAGATACTTATAGATCCAGTTAGGTTTGCCAAGTATCACTTTGACTGGGAAGCTCGATGGTATCAGAAGGAGATGCTACGGTCTAAGGCCATCAGAAAAGTTTCACGATGTGGGCGTCGAATTGGTAAGACAGACGTCCTATGCGTCCATGCCTTGTGGTATGCATTCACAAATGAAAATGCAGTTGTTCTTGTTGCAACTCCATACGAGTCTCAAGTAAAGCTAATCTTTAAGAGAATTCGGGAGTTTCTTGCAAAGTCAGAAGAGATAAGCTCTAGTGTTGTTCAAAATACAAAACACCCAGAGTATATACAGTTTGGTAACGGATCAGTTATATCTGGGTTTACGGCAGGTACTCGCTCTGGTGCTGAGGGCGGAAGCATGCGTGGACAGAGAGCAGACTGGATTATACTAGATGAAACAGACTATCTCTCAGATGGAGATATTTATGCAATTTCATCTATTGCTATCGAAAGGCCCGATATTGGTATTTGGGCGAGTTCAACTCCAACAGGAAAACGCGGTAAATTCTATGAATACTGCATGGACGCTCAAAAAGGAAAGCTAGAGGTCAAACCAGGAAAGCACGTAGGAGAAATCTGGACAGAGTTTTACTACCCTAGCACGGTTCTACCATCCTGGAGCGAAGAGATGGCCAAAGAGTGGCGAATGAATCTAGACGAAGATGCCTGGGAACATGAAGTTATGGCAAACTTTGGTCAAGAAACAATTGGCGTATTTAATAAAGAATTTATTGATAGGGCCAAGAAGCGCTATGCTTACGTAGAGTCTGTAAATTATAAGGCCGTTAGAGTAATGGGCGTGGATTGGGATAAATATAGTTCTACTCCACAAATTATAGTACTAGAGTATGACCCAACAGCAACAAACTCCCATGGAGATAAGGGAATGTTCAAGGTCATAATGCGAGACTCTGTACCAAGAAGTGATTTTACTTTAGACAATGCCGTAAATAAGATTGTTGAATTTAACGGAATTTATAGGCCAGCATACATATATGTTGACAGAGGTTTTGGTGAATACCAATTAGAAATTCTTCATAAAAAGGGAAAAGAGTGTAAAGATCCTACAGCTCCAGAGTTTGGACTTGATAAGATAGCCAAGGGAATTCACTTTGGGAGCAAGATTGACCTCAGGGATCCTGGGACAGGGGAAGTAGTTAAGAAGGACGTTAAGCCCTTCATGGTTAGTCAGACAAACATCCTCCTTGAACGGGATAGAATCATTCTTAATGAAAATGATAAGGTTCTTTGGAGACAGATGGAGAACTATCAGGTGGTAAAAGTTTCTGTAGATGGAAAACCCACCTACACTAGTGTTAATGAGCACGCTTTAGATGCTCTGATGCTTTCTGTTTTGGCTATGACACTAGAGTTTCCCGAATTGGCAAAGATTGTACAAAAGTTTGAGCCAAATCGGTCCATGGCATTGGCGTCTGCTATCCCAAGACCAGAAGCCTCCTTCGGAGAAAAAAATAGGTCGAATCAGGAAGAGAAAGAATACTTTATGACTAGCAGAATGAGAGAAAACAACTCACAAACTTGGAATAAAGTAGACGACCTTAGAAAATCAAAGAGAGACAGGCGTGGAGGTTCCTTTATGAGAGGAACAATCGCTCCCCGAGGGAGAGGCCAGAAAAAACCTTTTTCAAGGCCGAAATTTTAGTTTGATATGTACGATGTTAAGTCATCGTATATATAAATCCTCACCCCCTTTCTCAATCCAAAATCCCCATTGCTACCATCTGTAGCAAAAAACAATCCTCCAAGAATGAGAAGGCTGCGGTTGTCCCCCTTCCGCAGCTTTTCTCCAAAACATCAAGAGGTGATTGAATGAGTCTGTATGGTGGTAGAGGTATTGATACCCAAGTTGAAAGAAGACTTATCTCCTATAAGCCACTACTTCAATATATAAATGAATATGTCCATTCAGATGTGATGTCAGCTCCAGAAGAGTATTTTCCATCAGAGGATATTATAAGCTTTGCAGAATTCTCTCCATCAGCTTGCCTAGTGGAGGTCAATACAGCAGAGGATCTCATTGACAAGACTATTGCTTTAATTGAAGAAAGGCTAAAGAATAATGTAGTAAGTATCCTAGAAGAAGATGTTTCTCCAGAATCCCTGAGTCATATTAAGTCATTCTGCGGCTCGAACTCCATCTCATTTCAAGACTTTAAGAGGGCAGTATCTTCTAGCGAGGTTACACCCGAGTCAAGATCTGTAATTTCTGCATACGAAAGATATCATAGCAACATTAATGGAAGAATAGAAGCTCTTTTGTACAGGAGAATGTACTCTGAGAAAAAGGAAATTTCCGCCGTTGGAAATTCAGTTAGCACTTATGTCGCCAGCCTCCTAGATCCTAAATCTAGCCTTATTTTTTCTACAAGTGATAGCAGATTGGATCTTCCAAAGTTAAATCCTATAAAGAAGATGTCTCTCCAGGAAATTCAAGAAAAAGAAAAGGAATTTACAAAGAGATGGATTCAGATAGACAAAGAAAAGAAAGAAGCTGAAAAAAGACTCCAGGAATTATCCTCTGAGGTTGAAATTTCTCGAGATCCAGATGTTCATAGAGAATTTAGAGATCTTAAGAAGAAGCACAATGCTTTATTGGAAGAGGAAAGAGAGTACAACCTCAATCCCTTAGCTTCAACTACAAGAGCATACTATCAAAGAGCAGCATCCTCTTCTTCCTTGTCGGAAAGAACAATTAATTTAATGATGGCAACAGTCTCCGACTCGTTCCATGGTCTTCTTGGATACATGATAAAAAAGATCGTTCGCTTACAAGGAGACACATTCAATCAGGAAGATTTTAGAGCATTGGTTCAAGAGTCTATAGATTTTTGCAAAACAATGCAGGAAGCTTTAAAAATGTTTGCTATTGGCGTATCGATAAAGACCATATCTCTATCTGATATAATATCATCCGCCGCAGAAAGCATCGTCTCTAGTATGATTCCAACGCTATTGAGACTTGTTTCTGATTTAAGGATAAGCATGTCAAAGCCAATTTTTAATTGGCTGGAAGATCTTCGCCTATCAGATCCTGATATTGATTTTCTTCCTGTAAACAAATTGGCAAACATCTTGCTCAACTCTATAGAACAAATCGAAATACAGTTTAGAACTATAATCACCGACTTTTATAGAATATCCGAAGGTCAGAACAAAAACGGCATAGCTTTCTTAGATCTTCTAGAAGACAAGAAGTGGGTATATGATTTGAATCTGGTCTTAAACGAGACAATTAAATCTCTAGAGTCTATAAAGCAAATTCCTAATGTTCAAGAGTTTGTCTTGGATAAATGGATAACAAATCTTATATCCGAGAATGAATGGGACCTCAGGTGGGATCAAGAGTCAGAAACATTCACAAAGGTAACCTCAGTGCTTTCTAAGTACTAGGTAAGGGGGATAAAGTATATTGCAAAGACCAAGGTTAATTGATGAGAATATACAAGAATTTCTAAGTGACATAGGTAGAGAAAATTACTATAGCCCATCAGGAAGTATAGATAAGTTTTTCTCCTTGCAACAAACAATGAAAGAAAAAGTCAAGGAAAAAGACATTATAATTAAGGAAGTCTTTGCCGAAGAAGATAGGGCTTTTATGGTTCCACTGTACGATGTACATGTCGGAGCAAAGTCTTGCTTTAAGGAGCTCTTTCTAAAAACAGTTGAGTTTATCGACAAAACACCAAACTGCTATACTGTTCTAGGAGGAGATCTACTAGAGTCTGCCACAAGGCAGTCTGTAGGGCTTGGAATTTTCGAAGAAGAAATGCACCTAACTGATCAAATGAGATTTGTAGTAAAGGCGCTTAAATCTCTTGCTAATAAAGGAAAGATTTTAGGTGCAATCACTGGTAATCACGAACTTCGCCCTGCATACCTTAATGGGTGGAATCCTATGGAGGAAATTTCACACAACCTAGAGATTCCATACCTTGGATATCAAGGCTTTATTCTGCTGAATATTAATGGAATAGAATATAAAATCTTCATACATCATGGCACTGGAGGAGGAAGAACCAAGGGATCAAAGGTAAATTCTGCAATGAGATTAAATCAAGTTGCCATAGCAGATCTTTATATCTCTGGTCATATACATGATAACTTCTCGGTATCAGATGCAATCTTTGAAATTGAAGATGGACATTTAGTTCAGAAAAGAAGGGTTTATGTTGCCGCAGGATCATTTCTTCAATATTTTGGAGGATATCCAGAAATGCAACTGTTAGCTCCATCACTTCCTGGAACCTTGCTTTTAGAATTTAGCGGAAGCAGAAAGTCCATTAATGTTCACACTTAAGAGAGGTGTCTAGTATGTCACTTATTACGGAGGCACTAGGGCTAATCGACAATTACTTTCCGTTAAAAAACTCACCTTCTGGCTCTAATCGAAATCCCGTAGACTCTATTATAAAAAGAGTAGGGCTGGCGTTTATCAAGTCTTCCTCTAGAGGAAGCGGAAGGCAAAACTTCGAGCCTCCTGATTTTGACCTTAATGACATCATTGCTGCGTATGATACAGACTCTTATATCAAGCAGGCTATTGATAAGTACACAGACCTTGTGTTTAAGGCGGGATGGGAACTTGTTAGTTCTAACGAAGAGGCTAGGAAGTATATTAAAACAAGATTGGCTCTAATAGCCGAAGCTACACAAACCCCAACAGAAGAATTTTTTAATCAAATTTCAGAAGATCTTATAAAACTTGGTAATGTTTTTATCGTAAAGGCTAGGATGCCAGAATGGTATAAGTTCCCATCGGGAGTTCAGGTTAAGCCCATAGGAGATAATAAGCCAATTGTCGGATACTTTGTGCTTCCTCCCGAAACTATCAAGATAGCAAGGGATAAATTTGGAACAGTAACTGGCTACGAACAAGAAATTCGAGGAAACGATAAGGCGATAAGATTCAAACCTTCTGATGTTATACATATCACATGGAAGAAAAGAAGAGGCTTCGCCTTTGGAACTCCATATGTATTGCCTGTTCTTCCAGATATAAGACTTCTTAGGGAAATTGAAGATAATGTAAACAGGCTTCTTCACAAGTATCTACATCCACTCTATAAATTTAGAGTTGGCTTAGACAAAGAAGGTTACGAGTCAACACCTGAAGAAGTTGAATATGTAAAAGAAGAAATCAACAACATGCAGACAGATGGTACTCTAGTTTTGCCAGAACGTTACGATGTAGAGGTTGTCGGAGCTCAAGGAGAAGCTATTAACGCCGAATGGGCCCTCAAATATTTTGAACAGAGAGCCTTTACTGGCCTAGGCGTTCCAGAAACAGTTTTTGGAAGAGGTTCCTCCTCTAATAGGGCCACCGCAGATAATCTTACATCCGAAATGCATGATAGAGTCAAGGCTTTTCAAAGAGTGATTGCATCAGCAATTGATAGCCATATAATCAACGAGCTACTCCTTGAGGGCGGATACGATCCAATAATGAACGAGGAAGACGATGTTGACTTTAAGTTCATTGAAATTGCCATTGACGAACAAATCAAACTAGAAAACCAAGCAATGTATCTATATGAGCACAATGGAATTACATTTAAAGAATTTAGAAATAGAATTGGATATGAGCCAGAAGTCGAAGACGAGAAAGATATGTACTTACACCGAGTTCAGCTAGTTCAAGCCTCGTCTAAGGAAACCTCATCTGATGATCCAGGCTCTAAGGATACAAACAATAAGATGAAGCCAGAAAATCAATATGGCAAAAAAACAAGCCCAAAGAGGACTTCATCTAGTTACAACTCAGAAGAATCCTACTCAGAAAAAACTGGGTACGTTTCTTATATAAAGAGTCTTAGCAATATTCTTGAAGCCTCATATGAAAAGCTTCGAGAAGACACATTGAGCATAATAAAGCTTCTAAATACAAACAAGGGACTAGAGGCACAAATCCCTATGGTATTTAGTCTTACAAGGGATGCCATGATTAAGTCCTCAGTTTCCTACCTGGAATTAGTTATAAGAGAGGGGATTGCTAGAGCTAAGATCGACGCTGGTGTTTCTAGAGATCCAGAAATTGATCATGGTTCAATTTCTCTCTTGATAAAAGATATGGCCAAGGATATAGATAGGCTAATGTCAGACCTTTCCAGTTATGTCTCTGAAGACTTAAATTCAAAAGATCCAACTGAAAAAGTCTCAAGTAGGTTTGATGTAATGAAGCATAGAATATACTCGATTACAAGAACAAGACTCATGTTAGCCCATAATTATAGTTATGCACTGGCAGCAAAATCCCTTGGGGCAATCGAGGTTTTTGCCTCCCCGCCCAAGAATGCGTGTAAGGTATGCAAAGAAATGTCAAGAAATAGCATCTCCTTGAAAGGTGATTTTTATAAAAAAATTCCACCCTGGCACACAAATTGCTGGTGCGAAGTAAAAATTAAAAAGAATGGAGGAGATGCAAAATGAAGCTCTTAAGGTTAGAGGAATCTGTATCTGCTGAGTTTTTAACTGATGGTATAGATTTTAAGGAAGCCATAGAAGAAGCTAGAAACGGAAATCCTAAAAAGTTTGTCGTCAAGATACAAGCTATCCATGCAAAAACGACAAAGAATAAAATTGAATATACATCAGAGAGACTCAGGGGAAATCCAGAGTTCACTGTCAACGGTGTGATTCGTCCTACTGGTCAATACTCATGGACGAGGCCATATCCCAAACCTATACTTACTCATCACGACCCACACTCTGACCCACTAGGTAGAATTGTTGACGCTAAGTTTGTAGAAAAAACACTTCCCTCGGGCCTTCCTGGAATCGAAGTTTCTGCAGAGATTGGAAATCCCGAAGCAATAGAAAAAATTAGAGACGGAAGGTTTTTAACCGTATCTATAGGAGCGGAAACAGATTCTCTATTCTGCAATATTTGTGGGTCTAACAAACTATCTGACGACTCCGACTGTAGGCACTGGAAGGGACAGGTATACGATGGTGTTGAATGTCGCTATGTTGTTGGAAACATTTGGTTTTCAGAGCTAAGCTTTGTAAACAAACCAGCAGACGACGACGCAAGAGTGGTCTCCTTTGGGGGAACATCTAGCAAGTCGAAAGAGTTTGAAGATGAGATATATATTATTGATGAGAATTCTAAGTCTATTATTTTATTAACAGAACATGAAAACTCTGAAGGAGAGGAGTCGGACACCTTGGAAAACAAAGACAAGGACTTGGATACTACAAGCCTAGAAAACTTAGATAAAGACAATGAAACTCAAGAAAATGTCAGTGAAAATCCTGAGCCTCAATCTTCAGAAAATGAAGAAACTGAAAACAAGGATAATGACAGCTCTGAGGAAAACGAAGAGAGCGTCGATAAAAAAGACGAAGCTCTTGAATCTATACTTTCTGCCCTTAAGGCTGCTGGTCTTATCAACGAAGAAAGTAATGAAGCATCTGAGCAAGAAGAGGAGAATCCTCTACAAGAAGAAGTTAATAGGCTCAGACAAGAAAACAAAGAACTGATTGACAAGAACACTGAACTTCAAAAGAAAATTAGAGAATCTTTAATCGAAAAAATTGTTGGACTTAAGATCAAGATGGGCAGAATAGATGAGTCCAAAATTGAAGAAGAAAAGGACATTCTAATGTCTAGGAGCGAGGATTCTCTAAATGATTCCTTAGCAGACCTAATGAGAGAAAATGCCGAAAACAAAGAGACTACTAGGGAAAAACAACTAGTGAATAATCCTGGCCTAGCTAATAACTCTGAAAACAACGTAATAGAGTCAGAAGATAATAGCGCTAGTGAAACCCGAAAGAGAACTCTTTCAGCAGAAGACATTTTCAGCAATTTATTTAAAGGAAAGAAAGAATTATAAAGGAGGAAAAAATAAATGCCACAATTTGAAGGTAGCCGCATTATTCCAAATTCTAGATCTCATGCTACTCTAGTCAAGTCCCCTGGAGATTCTCCAGCAGAACGCTGGATTATCGACCCTGCACTAAAGGGACTGTTTGAATATCACTATGCAGGGTGGCCACGTTCCCATGTTGTTATTCCTAAGGGAACAATCGTATCGGTGGGAGCTCCCGTTAAAGACTTCAGGACTCTGCACTATAAGCCAGTACTAACCTTTGCTGGTCATGGAAAGTTCTCTGCGGGTGTTGCTCCATACAACTTCATGAAAAGATTCGACGAGCAGGGAAATACAATACATGATGTCTTCGAGGCTGATGACTTCGTTCCAGGCTTGATGACTCGGGAATATATTGAAGTTCCTTATATCCCCAATCCTGCAGACGTTTACGAAAATATCGGTGTTAGCGGAGACTACTCCGTTGTAGTAAATGACACTGATGGAAAACCCGACTTTAGGACAAATGTTAATCCAAATGTAGCAAAGTCCGCTCTTAAGTTCTACTGGGGCTGCGCAACTAATAGAGTAGCTGACTATGGATACTCTACTATGCTCAAAGAGGGCGACTTCGTCAAGGCTGGTCCTTTTGGTAAATTTGTTAAGTGGGATCCAGAAGTTGATAGAGAGTATGAAATTGTTGGTCAAGTACTTGGTCTAGAAACAGACATTCCACCTGAGGGATGGCTATCCTGGGTAACTCCAGAAGTAGAGAAGGGTGCAGGTTATGCCAATGGTTCGCTTCGCGATCCGTTCCAGCCTACAGCTCCAAATCCTCCAGAAGGACCATACTATGACGCTGATTACAAATGGCCTCTAACATCCGACTATCGCTCACCTGGCGCATGGAAAACTTACGCTGGTGTTCCTGGCCTAACAGATGGCGCAAACATCGCCAATACTGTAAGGACCGTTAAGGGAGTATTAGAAGGAACTAAAACCTCTGTTACTATCGTTATGGATCCAATCGCCAGGGTCGATGCTTCGACGATTGAAGTTAAAATTGGCTCCACAGAAATCGCAGAAAAAGAATCCGCAGAAAGCGGAGCTGACTTCTACGAATTTGACGCAGCTGAAAATAAACTCAAGATTACTGCTACAGCAGACGATGACGATAGAGTAGTAACAGTTACTTACAGGCAAACAATTACTGTTGGTACACCACCTGCTTGGGACTTTGTTGGCTCCATTGGTGCCGCAAGGATTCTTCTCAAGTTTTAGATAATAAAGGTAAAGGAGGAAAGCAATTATGAATTCTTTAGTTGAAAAATATATAGCACAAGTTGAAGCAGAACAAAAAGGCGAGAAGCTTAAAAAGAATAGTAGAATAGACCTTAGGGAAGCTCTATCTACTCCAGACCTAGCTGTTCTTGTTCAAAGAACTGTCATAGATGTAATGAGAGATGCTGCCGAACCAGTATACATTGGTACCAAAATGATGAAGAAAATTCGAATCACTGAAGGCCGCAGTATCGTATTTCCAAGCATGGCCGCTATTCGAGCCCATGAAATTCCAGAGGGTGGAAACTACCCAGAAGAAACCCCTGAGTTCCAACTGCACGAAGGCGAATTGGAGGTCAAGGTACAAAAGGTTGGTCTTATTGTACGTGTGACTGATGAGATGCTTGATGATGCACAGTGGGATGTAATCGGTATCATGCTTCAAAAGGCTGGCCAGGCAATGGCTCGCCATAAAGAAGAAAAAATCTTCCGTGAATTTACTCGCCATGGCAACGTAATCTTTGATGGAGACGCTACCGCAGCTAAGTATGGCGCAGATAAGTATCAAAACTATCTACCTCATGGCTTAGATATCGAGGCTAATCCAAATCGGACCTTGGCCGTTGAAGACTTCTTTGACATGATGATTGGTTTGATGGCTCACGAATATATCCCAACGGATATTCTTCTCCATCCATTGGTATGGCCAATGGTTGCCAAGAATGAGTTGCTCAATTCGTTGACTATCTCTGCTTTTGGCGCACCAGAGAACAATAAAATTACAATCACGCCAGAAAAAGTTCAAGGACGTCTACCTTACGCCTTGACTGTAACCCTGAGCCCTTTCATTCCTTTTGACCGTGTCAACAAGAAGTATGACGCATATGTGGTTGATAGAAATGAAGTAGGTTGCCTGCTCGTTAAGGACGAAATTTCTACCGAGCAATGGGATAATCCAGAGCGTGATATGCAAGCAATTAAAGTTAAAGAACGCTATGGATGTGGAATTTTCAATGATGGAAAGGCTATTGCTGTTGCAAAGAACATTAACTTTGCTCAAACCTATCCATACCCAGCCAGAGTTAAAACTCTATAGAATCATATCTAACTAATTAGTGGGGGCGGGGTCCTCTCCGCCTCCCTTAAAAAATCACAAGGGTTGGTGAGTACTATGGCTCGTATGCAAGGAAAACTAGTACAGATTGTTTATCCTCCAAGCGCATCGACTGATGTTGCACTTGATGACGTAATTAAAGTTCAGTTTTCCATGGACATGAACATAAATACTATAAACTCGAATACCATCAGGCTCCTAGATGATAATCTGAGTCCTGTTCCGCTTACTGTGTTTATGGATCAGTCCAACCCTAGGAGACTAGCCATAGCTGTACCAGATCAACTCTTGAACCCAGAAACTAGATATAAAGTTGTTGTTGTCGGAGGAGAAGAAGGAGTCAGAAGTGTAGACGTTTATGATGATGGAGGGGCATTTTTGTATGTAGACCATAGCTGGAATTTCACTACAGGATCCAAAGATGTTCTATCTGCTCCAGTTTTGACCTACCCGTCCAACGACTTGATTCTAAGCTCAAAAGACATAAGCTTCTCTTGGTCTTCCGTTGAAGGAGCAGAGAGGTACAATTTTCAAATAAGCACAGATAAGAGCTTCTCAAAAATAATTCTAAACGAAGACTCTATCTCTACAAATAGCTATTATCCTAATACGGATCTTTCTATACCAGTAGATATTCCAGGAGGCTATTTTTGGAGGGTAAGAGCAATTAGCCCTGAGGGATCGTTTGGAATCTGGAGTGCTATTCATCAATACTACATTGACGAAGAAAGTACATCCTACGACAACTATGACTCTGTGGATATCCTAGAAGTTGTTTCTACTTTCCCTGCCTCAAGTGAGACGTTTGTCAGCGAAGACATTCATTCAATAGCGGTTGAATTTAATCATCCTATTCTACCCGAGAGTGTTACGGAGGTATCATTCTTTGTTAAGGCAAAGAAGATTGACTTTGGGGGTCAAGGAATTCTAGTTCCTGGAGATATTTTAGTTGAAGATAATAAAATTCTGTTTTCGCCCATTGATCCACTAGAAGAGAATACCGAGTATCAAGTATACATAACGGAAGAAATTAAAAGCACAGAAGGTGCTAGTCTCGAAGAAATAATGATGTTTAGATTTTTAACAAATCTGTCGCCCTGTTACTCTATGGCAGAGATTATTAGGGGAGACCTTGGTACATTTGTTGATACTTTTTCAGACATAGATATAACAATTGCCATCTATAGAACCAGCCTTTGGGCAGACCAAATAGCAAATAAGCCATATGGATCTCAAAACGATCATCTTATAGGCGAAATGCAAAGAAACTCTGACAATAAGATTTTTTTTCATGAGTATGTAAGATATGAAACTGGAATTAAGCTATTGCTTCGCAGAATAATGGATCATTCTATTATATCCAGCGAATCCAAACAGCTCGGAGATCTTAGTATCAAAAAGTCTGGTTCGCTAGTACCTGACATAAATGTCGTTATGAAGAGACTAGAACAACTAAGAGACGCTGCATTAAAGAAGCTAACAGAAGGATTTGGAACAAAGGCTCTTCCTACTTCAACTATTCTGGGGGGACAGAAAGATCCCTACCCATATGGTAGAAACAGAGAACGGTTTTAAGGAGGGAGTAAATAATGGCAATTAAAATGTTTCACGACAGCGCATGTACTCAAGAGGTGACCGCTGCAAATCCTGACTTATTGCGTCAAGCCGTAGAGTCTGGAGAAGACTTAACTGAAGATCGCGAATTCTGGCTTAGGTCGGATGACAATACACTAACCTACGAAAACATTACTATTACTGCAAGTGGAGACTCCAACTCCCCCACGACTGGAGAAGTAGACATTAAGTACTCGTTAAATAATGAAAATTACGAAGATGAAATTTCCTTACCAAACAGTGACTTTTCTGATCCAGTGAAGATCTGGAGAAGGGTTCATTCTCCTAATGTAACTTTTGCCTTTAACGTCACAACTATAGCCCACAAAATAACCGCAGAAGAATACCTTAAATAATCTGCTAACTGGAAGGTGGGGTAGTAATGCAAGGCAGTGGAACATTTGAGTCACACCAGAAAGCGGGACTTAAGGGCGCTACTCTATCTAAAAGTTTGCAAAAGATAGGTGCTTCTAGAACATACTTGTTTCAGTCTACGCAGAAAGTGGGAGTCGCACATAAGGCCGTAGAGCCAGTCTCTATAGGTATGGGAATGAGAACAGAAAGTAGTCTACTCTTAGACATTAGTTTAGGAGTTAACAAACAGTTTACTTATAAACTCAAAAATGATGCAGGGATTCGAAGGTCAAGTGTCGAAGTTTTACTACTAAAAAACGCTTTATTTCGTACCTTAGATTTCAAAGTTTCTCCTGCAGTAGGAGTTACAAAGAGTACGTTTGAAACTGTGAAGATTCAGTTTGGAAAATGGAATAATTACCATCCCCTTACAGAGCAGATAGTTGCTATTGCTACTGAAGTTGATGTGAAGTCATCTCAGCAAATAGGAACTCGTGAGCCTTGGCTATTCTTCTCTCAGGAGTGTCTTGGCCTTGAAAGGTGCACAGAGCCTAATGCTATAGCTCAGTTCGGTAGATACAAAGAAGATAAAGTTCCTTGCGGTTTCAAGATAGGAGTTCATTCAGATTCTAGGACTATATCCCATCAGAGTATGGGGATTGGTGGTTATCTTTTCTCTAAAGCCTATATAAACTTAGGACTAAGGAGATCTTTAAGTAATTACAACATTTTGATTAGAGCAACCCCACTAGATCTTATAGACCTACAAAGGAAACTTATAGTTAGAAGCTCCTCTAAGGAGGTTTCCACGGCAAGAACAAAGGAACTTTCTCCAAACATTAGGCAGTAAGAGATAGGAGGCACAAGGAATGGTAGATCTTCAAAAAGAATTTAATAAAATCTTAGATGATGAAGGTTCATACATTCTATTGATTAAGCCTTCAAAGAAAATCAAGTGTATTTGCTGGAATGACCTTTCACAATCAGCAGATTCTAAATGTCCTATATGTCTTGGAACTGGCTTTACAATAAAGGTTGAAAGACACATTTCCCTAAGCTTCACCGCAAGCGTAACAGAAAGTCTCCCAAGGCTGAAGAGGGTTGCAGAGCCATCTTCTCTAACAATTGATGGTAAGTACTTTTACTTAAAAACAAATTCTAGAGTTTCTCAAGGTGATGTCATTGTAGAGGCGTCCTTCGACAAATTTGGAAGGCCATATGGCCAATTTGAGTTATTTAATGTGAATCAGGTTTCCTCATTTCGTCTAAAGAACAAGATAGTATATCACAGAGCGGCTTGTCCAGAGTCCCCAATTAACTCTGATATTAAAGCCTTTAATCTAAAAAAGATGGCAG